>Ga0307505_10001279_pt1 | contig 21092 bp, 22 predicted proteins | sample 23_S_MG_FD_202183 | JGI IMG/M metagenome (GOLD analysis project Ga0307505, IMG submission 202183) | Soil microbial communities from Populus trichocarpa stands in riparian zone in the Pacific Northwest, United States - 23_S | ecosystem: Environmental > Terrestrial > Soil > Riparian zone > Trees...
GTCGATGATTTGATCAGCGTGACGTCGGTATCCTCTCTGTGTTCTCGGTGCCTCTGTGGTGACGATTTTTGTCTTTAGAGGCTAACCAACCGCGACTGGCAGCTTCGAGAAACCGCGGACGTTTACAGAGTGGACGCGCACGGCCCCCTCCTCGCGCACTTCGAAACGCGGAAATCGCCGCCGGAACTCCTCGAGCGACACGCGCGTCTCCAACCGCGCCAGCGACGCGCCGAGGCAGAAGTGGGTGCCGTGGCCAAACGACATCATCTCGGTCTGGACGCGCCGAACATCGTAGCGATCCGGATCGTCGAAGACGGCCGGGTCGCGGTTGGCCGATCCGATCAACAGCAGCACCCTGGCGTCGCGCGGGATCTGCACGCCCCGAACCTCGAAGTCGCTCGTCGCCGTGCGCGCGATGATCTGTGTCGAGTTGTCGTAGCGCAGGGTCTCCTCGATCCACCCCGGAATCAGGCCCGCATCCTCGTCCAACAGGCGCGCCTGGTCCGGATGGCGCCACAACCAGTACACGCAATTCGCGATCAGCTTGGTGGTCGTCTCGTTGCCGGCGACGATCATCAGATTGCAGAATGCGATGATCTCGTCGTCGCTAAGCTTCTCGCCGTCGATGTCGGCGTCGAACAGTGCGCTGACCAGGTCCGTTCCCGGCCGCCGCCGCCGCTCGGCGATCAGTCCGGTGAAATACGCGCGCAGGTTGAAGAAGCCCTCGACCCCTTCCGGTGGGACGTCTTGCACGCCCTCTTCGCGGTGGAGCATGGCGTCGGCCCACCCGCGCAGCGCATCGCGCTCGTCGCGCGGCACGTCCAACAACTCGCTGATCACGTCCATCGGCAGGCGGGCCGCGAAATCGCCGACGACGTCGATCTCGCTCAACCCGCGCAGGGGGTCGAGGTACTCGGCCGCGAGCGCGCGGATACGCGGCTCGATCTGCGACACCCGGCGCGGCGTGAATCCGCGCGAAACCAGATTGCGCATGCGCGTGTGGCGCGGCGCGTCCATCGCGAGGAACGACGACGCGAACTCGGCGTGCCGCCCGGTCGCCGCCGGATCGAGCGTCACGCCGAATGCGCTCGACAAGCGCGCCGTGTCCTTGAACCCCGCGAGCACGTCGCGGTGGTGCGACAGGGCGAAGAATCCGATCTCGGCATTGTGGTACACCGGCGCGACCGCGCGCAGTTGAGCGTAGAACGGGTAGGGGTCTTCGTGAAAGTCGTAACGGTACGGGTTGAAATCGACGGCCGCGGTCATCGGTGTGTTCCCGGCCGCGTTCCGGTCGCGCCGAGTTCGCGGCGCGTTCCGGCCGCGCGGAGCTCGCGGCTCAAGGCGCTCTTGAGAATCTCCAACTCCGCGCGCGGCCGGCGATCCGCGCCGCCCTCGGTAAAACGCATCGAGGCGAGGCCGGAGAGCGTGGCGATCACGGTCCGCTGCAGCGCGCCGCTGCGCTGCAGCGACATGTGCGCGTCGCCGAACAGCTGACGCCACGTCCGATCCAGCGCGTCCGTCATCGCGGCCTGCCACGGCTCCGGTGGCAGATTCGGCTGGCCGGCGAAGTTCAGGAGAATCTCCAACGTCGAGCGGTAATGGGCGCTGTCGAAATGCTCCCAAGCGCGGTCGACGAAGTCGCTCACGCGCTTGTCGAGCGGCAGTCGGACATCGACGCCTCCCACACGTTCGGCGAAGCGCATGAACGAGTCCTCGAGCACCGCCGCCAACGTGCCGTCTTTGCCGCCGAAGTGGTGTTGGACGGCGCCCCAGGTGACGCCGGCCCGCTGCGTGATCTCGCTGGCCGTCGTCCGCTGGAATCCCACGTCGGTGATCGCTTCGTTGACCGCGGCGATGATCTTCGCACGGGTCGTCGCGGTGCGGTCCGCATGCGACCGGCGCGGCCGCCGCGCCGTGGCTTCGATGCGTCCGTTGGGCACGCCGCGGACCATACGACAACATTTACATTGCGCGCAATAGGTAAATGGCTTAAGGGCAGGGGCGAGGGACTAGGGGCGAGGGATTGGAGGGTCAGATGACGGCTATGACGTACGATCCGTTTTCGTACGAGATCGATGAGGATCCGTATCCGCTGTACCGGTGGATGCGCGACGAGGCGCCGGCTTACTACAACGCGGAACTCGATTTCTTTGCGTTGACGCGGTTTCAGGACAACCTCGACGCGTTTGTCGATCACGAGACGTACAGCTCGAACCACGGCACCAGTCTCGAGTTCATGGACGGGCCCAAGGACGACACCGGCCTGATGATCTACATGGACCCGCCGAAGCACAACCGCTTTCGCGCGCTGGTCAGCAAGACGTTCACGCCGCGCCAGATCCAGGAACTCGCGATCGAGATTCGTCGCATCGCCGTGTCGTATCTCGATCCGCTCGTCGGCCGGCCGAGTTTCGACGTCGTGCGCGAGTTCACCGCGCGTCTGCCGATGGACGTCATCTCGTCGATGCTGGGAATTCCGGAGGCGGACCGGCGCTGGGTGCAGGAGGGGTCGAACGCGATCCTGCACCGCGAGCCGGGCAATCCGATGCCGACCGCGGAGGCCATGGAGGCCTCGGCTCAGGTGATGCGGTTCGTGCAGTCGCAAATCGAAGAGCGCCGCAAGCAGCCGCGCGAAGACATGTTGACGCGCCTGACGGAGGTCGAGGTGGAAGAGGACGGCGTCACCAGCCGGCTGAACGACGCCGACATTCGCTCGTTCTTTCTGTTGCTGTCGACGGCCGGCAACGAAACGGTGACCAAGCTGCTCGCCACGGCGTACTTCGAGTTGGCGCGGAACCCCGACCAACGGCGGTTGCTCGTCGACGATTCGTCCCTCATTCCCACCGCGGTGGAGGAAACGCTGCGATTCGACCCACCGTCGCAGTACCAAGGGCGCGTGACGAAGCGCCCGGTCCAGCTGCACGGCGTCGACATCCCGGCCGGCGCGCGGGTGCTGCTGATCAACGGCGCCAGCGGTCGCGACGAGCGGCAGTTCGCCGACCCGGATCGTTTCGACGTGCGGCGCAAGATCGACCTACACCTCGGCTTCGGCCACGGCCGCCACTTCTGTCTCGGCGCGTCGCTGGCGCGGCTCGAGTCGCGCATCGCCATCGAGGAACTGCTGGCGCGTTTCCCCGACTACGAAGTTCCCGCCGACGGCATCGAGCGCATGCACTCCAGCAACGTCCGCGGCCTCGCCGGATTGGTCCTGGAACCAGCCTGATTAACCGGCCACCAGCCCCCTCGCCCCGCATTGCGGCGGGGAGAGGGCGGGGGTGAGGGGCACCTTCGCCCGCCTCAGCTCGTCGGGCTGCCGCCGTTGAGATTCAGTGTCTGCCCTGTCATCCAGCTCGCCTCATTCGAAGCGAGGTAAACGCACAGCGCGGCGATGTCTTCGGGCTCGCCCAGGCGGCGGGTGGGAATCGTCTTCGCCATCGCGGCGGTCATCGATGGGTCTGTCTGGTTGTTGATCAGTCCGATGGCGATGGTGTTGGCGGTCACGCCGCGTCTCGCGGTCTCCATCGCGAGGTGGCGCATGAACGAAATTCCGCCGCCCTTGCCCGCCGCGTAAGGAGCGACGCCGAAGTTGAGACCGATGACGGCCGCGGCTGACGAAATCGTGATCACACGTCCCCAGCCGCGTTCGCACATCCCCGCCACCGCCGCGCGACAGCAGTTCATCACGCCGTAGAGATTGAGTTCGACGTACGGCCGCCACTCGGCCGGATCCGTGTCGAGGAATTTGCGGATCTCCATCGCCGCGGGAATGCCCGCGTTGTTCACGAGGATCGCCAGCGGCCCGATCTCGCGTTCCACCCCATCGAGCCCAGCGACCACCGCGCCGTAATCGGTCACGTCGAAAGCCGCCGGCACCGCGCGCCCCCCGCGACGGGCGATGGCATCGACGGTCACCGCCGCGCGATCCGCGTGCAAATCGTTCACCGCGACCACGGCACCGCGAGAAGCAAGCGAAGCCGCGATCGCCGCGCCCACCCCCTGCCCAGCCCCCGTCACCAACGCCGTCTTGCCCGTCAAATCAAACATGCAGGCGATGCTGCCTCAGAACCCAATCCGATATCCAGCACACCAGGCCCCAGCTGACGGCTGAAAGCTGATGGCTGAAAGCCGGAGCCGTGCTGGAACAGCACGGCTCCACACGTTGACCTCGCAAAGGGTGCGTCGTATGGGTCGGCGGATCATTTCCCGCGGAAGGAGTTCGTCGACATGGCAGCAGACCTCGGCAAGATCTATAAGGCCCCGAGCGGCGCGCAGCTCATCGTCACCAAAGGGGGACCGGGCACGCTGAGCGACGGCGACGTTCCGCTTCTCCGCCAGGACTCCGGGGGCGCGTTTCCCGACGGCACTGCAGCCGGTGCCGGTGCCGTACAGTTGGGCAAGCGCTACAAATCGGCCGACGAGGCCGTCGAGGTTCTCATCAACAAACCGGGTACTTGCGATCTGCGTTACGACGGCGCGCCGATGGAGCTGAAGGAAGCCAAGCCGCTGCCGTCGAGCGACTGATCGACGGCACTGTCTACCCGGATGTCTGCTGCGCCACCGCATCGCCGATGCTCTTGGCGGCGGTCGCGGCGACGACCAGGAGCGAGCCGGCCATCGACCACGGGCCCGCGAGTTCTCCGTGCACCAGCCAGGCGAGCATCGCGCTCAGCACCGGCTCGGTGAGCAGCAGGATCGAGGCCTCGAGCGTCGCGACACGGCGCATACCGACGGTCATGACGAAGTACGCGACGGCGATCTGAAAGACGCCGAGGTAGGCGACAATCAGCAGATCGAAGGCGCCGATCCCCGCGGTCGGCGCCGCGGAGAAGGCGAAGGGCGCCGAGATGACCGCCGCCAGCAGATTGCCCGCGATGAGCGCCGCGCCGAGGCGCTGGCGGTCGGCGCCCAGCCAGCGGATCGACAGCAACGTCAACGCCCAGAATATTCCGTCGACGGCGGCGATGGCGTTGCCTAGCGCCGGGTTCGGCGCCGTCGCGAACGCCGGGTCGCGACCGACGAAGAACAGGAGCAGGCCGGCGCCGATGAGAAGACAGACAGGGACGTCGTGGCGGCGCCGGCTCTCGCCGAGCAGCACCGGCGCCAGGAAGAGGACATACAGTGGCGCCGTCGACTGCAGGAAAATACTGTTCGCCGCGGTGGTGAGTTTGTTCGCGACGACGAAGCCGAGCATCGTCGCCGCGTAGGCGCAACCGGCGATGCCGCTGCGCCAGTCGAACGCCCGCGGCGGCACGCGGTAATAAATTGCGAACAACGTGGCGGCGACCAGCGATCGCCCGCCCGCGACCTGCCAGGCGTCGAGATCGGTCAGTTTGATCGATACCCCGCCGGTCGAGAACAGCGCTGCCGCGGCGAGGATCTGCAGCCGCGGCACAACCAGCGACGGCCCGGGTCGCGTGTCGTCCGACTCTCCGCCGTCCCCCGCTCCTCGCCCCTGCATCACTTCCAGTCGAAGTAGGTCGCGGCGCGGTCGGCGACGGCCCGGCCGATCGGCAGCGACGCGGTCGCGGCGGGCGACGGGGCGTTGAGCACGTGCACGACGCCGCCCATCGTCTCGATCGAGAAATCGTCGACCAGGGTGCCGTCGGGCGCGATCGCCTGCGCGCGCACGCCGGCACCGGCCGGCCGCAGGTCCTCGCCGCGCAGCTCCGGCATCAGGCGCTGCAACGCGCGGACGAACGCCGTCTTCGAGAACGAGCGGCGGATCTCGCCGGCACCGGTGCGCCAGTACTTCGCGGCCAACTTGTGGAAGCCGGGGTAGGTCAACGTTTCCAGGGCTTCGCGCAGATCAAAGTCGGTCTTCGCGTACCCTTCGCGCCTCAGCGCCAGAACGGCGTTGGGTCCAGCCTCCACGCCGCCGCCGATCATGCGAGTGAAGTGAACGCCGAGAAACGGAAACGCCGGGTCGGGAACCGGATAGATCAGGGAGCGCACGAGATGTTCGCGCCGTGGTACGAGCTCGTAGTACTCGCCGCGGAACGGAACGATCCGCACCGGCGGCGTGCAGCCGGCCAGCCGCGCCATGACGTCCGAGTGAAGCCCGGCGCAGTTGATCAGGTGCTCCGCGCCGAACACGCCCGCCGTCGTCTCGACGATGTGCTCACCGCCGGATCGCCGGATCGCCGTCACCCGCGCCGAAGTGCGGATGTCGCCGCCGTTGTTTCGAATCGCGGAGGCGTACGCCTCCGCGACCTTCACATAGTCGATGATGCCGGTGGCAGCGACTTTGAGGGCGCGAACTCCCGCCGCGTGCGGCTCGATCTCGCGCAGTTCTTCCGGGCCGATCAGCTCCACGCCAACGACGCTGTTGGCGACCGCGCGGCGATGAAGTTCGTCGAGTCGCGGCAACTCCGACGCGTCGGTGGCGACCACCACCTTGCCGCACAACTCGTGCGCGATGGCGTTCTCCTCCGCGAAGCGGACCAACTCGCCCGCGCCCTCGACGGTGAAGCGGGCCTTCAGCGACCCCGGCCGGTAGTAGATGCCGGAGTGGATGACACCGCTGTTGTGTCCCGTTTGATGCCGCGCGAGACCGTTCTCCTTCTCGAGCAGGGTCACCCGGACGCGCGGAAATCGATCGCCGATCGCCATGGCGGTGGACAGGCCGACGATGCCCCCACCGATGACGACGACGCGCGAATCCGACATGGCGCATGCACTGCCACGAAAACTGAAACGCTGCCAGGGGCGCGCATTCCCGAAGACAATTGCATGAGGTTGCCGCGCGCCGTACGATGCCGAGCACATTTTGGAGGTTCTCATGCGACGACTCGGTTTGATGACGATTGCGTTCCTTTTCCTCGGCGCGCTGGGGATGCCCGCCGCGGCGACCGATGCCGATCCGGGAAGCGCGGGCGCGGTGAGTGAGCAGAGCGCGGCGGCGGCCGTGGCTCATGATCACGGCGAAACCTGCGGCGGCGGGGGTTCTTGTTGCTCGGCGTGTCAGATCCGCCAGAAGTATGCGGTGGAAAAGGCCGCCGAGGGCGAGGCCGATGGTGGGTGCCCGTGCCAGCGCGCCAAGAGGGCGCGTGAGCAAGCACAGGCACAGGCTGCCGACGGCGAGTAAACGGGGGAAGCATGGTCGCGAGCGCTGCGAGCAGTTGGCTGCCGAGTATCAGCAATACGTTCGACCGCGTCGTCTATCCGGCGCAACAGCGCAGCCTGGCGCTGTCGCTCGGAGTGGGCGGCCGGTTGTTGAGCCAACTGCTGGCGCCGACCCAACCACCGCCGAGTTCGCACTCGGTGCGCGTGTTGCGGGAGCGATTCGATGCGCTCATCGCGCGCGACCTCGAGAACGTGAAGCGCGGGGCATATCCGCGCGAGCTTCTCTACCAGCTGCCGCTGGCTACGTATCTCGCTCGCGTCCCGGAAGCGCTTAGCGACGTTCCGCGTTTCCTGTGGCGTTCGTACCAAGGCAACTCCGGCGACGTCCCGCTGCGCGACGACGAGCGCTATCCCGACTACTATCTGCGCACCTTTCATTGGCAGACCGACGGATGGCTGAGCAGCCGGTCGGCGCGGTTGTACGACGCGAGCGTCGAGTTCCTCTTCGGCGGAACGGCCGACGTGATGCGCCGGATGGCGATTCCGCCCATCACCGACCACGCCGCGACGCAGCCGCGTCCGCTGCGCGTTCTGGACATCGGCTGCGGCACCGGGCGCTTTTTGCGCCAGCTGGCGCGCGCCCTACCCGGGGCACGTCTGTACGGGCTCGATCTGAGTAAACACTACCTCGCCGAAGCGCGGCGACACTTCGATCCAGAGGTCGACGTGAGCTTCGTCGTTGAGAACGGCGAGACGTTGCCGTTCGCGCCCGGGTTCTTCGACGTGGTGACTTCGGTGTTCATGTTTCACGAGCTGCCCAAACCCGTGCGTAGGCGGATCACGCGAGAGGCCGTCCGGGTCCTCGCGCCCGGCGGTCGATTGGTCCTGTGCGATTCCGCGCAAATGAGCGACAGCGGCGACATCGAGGACATCCTGCTCAGCTTCCCGCGGAGCTATCACGAGCCATTCTACCGCGGGTATCTGACCGACGACCTGGCGGCGATGATGCGGGGCTGTGGGCTGACGGTCGACTCGTCGGAGAGCCACCTGGTGTCGAAGGTGGTGGTCGCCAGAAAGCGCTCCACCGGCAAGACCCGATCTCGCTCGACCCACTGAGCCGTCCGGTTGGCGCCGTCCCAGATCCTGGAAACCAGGCCTGCCGATAATCCGATTCGCGGTGCAGATCTTCGCGCCGACGGTAACTCCGGAGCTGTCGGCGCCTGGCACGGTTGTTGAGACAACGGCGCCAGGAGTTTAGATGTGATGAATAATCCGTCCGCCGCGCGCAGCCAGCCCGTCTCGTCACACGGCCATCCCAAGGGACGTATCCTGATCGCCGACGACGAGCAGGGCGTTCGCGAGAGCCTCGCGGAAGTCTTTCGCGAGGAGGGCTACGAGGTCCTCACCGCCACCGACGGCGACGAAGCGATCGCGCAGATCGAGAAGCACGAACTCGACGCCGTGATCACCGACCTCAAGATGCCCGGGGCCGACGGCCTCGAGGTTCTGCAGCGCGCCCTCGAGGTGGCGCCGCAGGTGTTGGTGTTGATCATGACGGCGCACGCCACGGTCGACACCGCCGTGGCGGCCCTCCGACGTGGCGCGCACGACTACTTTCTCAAGCCGGTGATCTTCGACGACGCTTTGCACAAGGTCGAGTCACTGCTCCGCTACCGGCAGACGGCATGGGAGAATCAGTACCTTCGCCGTGAAGCCAACCGCTACTGGAGCTTCGAAGACATCGTCAGCCGTTCGGCCGCGATGCAGGGCGTCATGGAAAAGGTCCGCAAGGTGGGACCGATGCCGACCACGGTCCTCATCACCGGCGACAGTGGCGTCGGCAAGGAGGTAGTGGCGCGGGCGGTGCATTACAGCAGTGACCGGCGCGACGGGGTCCTGCTGCCGGTCAACTGCGGGGCGATTCCGGACGCGCTCCTGGAGAGCCAGCTGTTCGGCCACGTGCGCGGTTCATTCACCGGAGCGGTCAGCAACCAGGAAGGGCTCTTTCACCACGCGCGCAACGGCACGATTTTCCTCGACGAGATCGGCGAGATGCCGCTCGGCCTGCAGGTGAAGCTGCTGCGCGCGATCGAGGCGAAGGAGATCCATCCGATCGGCGCCGCGGCGCCCAGTCACGTCGACGTGCGCGTCGTCGCCGCCACCAATCGCGATCTTGCCGCCGAGGTCGAGGCGGGTCGCTTCCGAGAGGATCTGTACTACCGGCTCAACGTGTTCGAGATCCACGTGCCGCCGCTATCGGAGCGACGCGAAGACATTCCGCCGCTGATCGATCATTTCGTCCACCGCCACAACATCGAAATGAAGCGGCACTACAAGGGCGTCGACAATGCGACGCTGAAGATCCTGATGTCGCTGCCGTGGAAGGGCAACGTGCGCCAGCTCGACAACGTCATCGAGCACGGCATGATTCTCGGCGACGGTGAGTGGATTCACACCGAGGACCTGCCCCTTGCGATCGGCAGCGAGGTACCGACGGTGGCGCCCGACGGGGACGGGTTGCGCGACGCCGTTCGGTCGTACGAGAAAGCACACATCGAAAACGTCCTCGCGCGCGCGGGAAACGACAAGAAGGTCGCCGCCAAAAAACTCGGAATTGCCCTGTCGTCGCTCTACCGCAAGCTCGAGGAGCTCGGCATCCAGGAAGCCTGACCGGCGGCGCCGTCCGGTCGTACGGCGAGGGCAGCGGAGCGACGACTGCCCGCCCGCCGCGCGTTGGCCACTACCAACAGGCTGCTGCCCAACATCGCTGCCGCCGCGATGAGGGGGTCGAGTTTGCCGGCCGCCGCGAAGGCGACGGCGACCGCGTTGTAGCCGAAGGCGATTGCAAGGTTCTGCCGGACGATTCCGACCACGTGCCGCGCATGCAGCAACAACCACGGGATCGATAGAAGCTCGTCGGTGATACACAACGCGTCGGCGGCGGTGCGGGGAAGATCGGCCGGTTCGCCGAAGGCGATTCCGAGGTCGGCGGCCGCCAGGGCGGGGGCGTCGTTGACCCCGTCGCCAACAAACGCCACACCGGCGCCGCTCCGGCGACCCTTGTCGACGGCCGCGCGAACGCGTGCCAGCTTGTCGTCCGGCGACAAGCCGCTCTCGATCGACAACCCGCCCAACCCGAGCTCGGCGCCGGACGGCGTCGAAGAGTCGCCGCTCAGCACGCCGACGCGCAGGGCCAAGGTCTCCCGCAACTCCATGACGGCCGCGGCGGCATCGGCGCGGACTTCTTCGGCGAACACCATCCGTCCGACACACCGATTATCGGACCAGATGTAGACCTCGCCGACGGAGCCGGCCTCTTCGGCGGCGAAGGCTGGGTCGGTCGCCACCTCTCCGTAGGCCCGGCTGCCCACCGCCATCGGCTCACCGTCGACCAGCCCCCGGATCCCGCGACCCGCGTCGACGACGACGTCGGACACGGGTAGGTCGACAGGGAACAGTCCCGCGGCCGCCATCGTCGCGCGGGCGATGGGATGGTGTTGCCCCCGCTCCAGCGACGCGACGCGGCGCAGCAGTTGCTCCGGCGTCCAGGGAGAATCCGCGGCGGCTTCACAGCGCAGCAGACGGGGCGTGCGCTGGGTCAGGGTGCCGGTTTTGTCGAGGTAAACGCGCTCGATCCGGTTGGCGCGCTCGAGAACGCTCGCGTCGCGCAAGATGATGCCGCGCCGCGCCGCGGCGACGACGCCGAACCACAAAGCCACCGGTGTGGCGATTCCCAACGCGCACGGACACGCCACGACGAGCACCGACAGCGCGGCGAGAATGCCGGCATCGGTGTTCACGCTCCAGCCGTGCCAGACACCGGCGGCGAGCGCGATGGCCACGGTCGTGGGAAGGAAGACACGCGCGTACTTCTCGGCGAGGCGCTCGAGCGGGCTCGCCGTGCGCCGCGCCGCCTCGAGAAGCGCTTCGATGCGAGCCGCCGCGCTGAGGGCCGCCGGTCGGACCACTCTCACCTCGAAGCATCCGTCGACACTGCACGTGCCGCCGGCGACGGCGCTGCCGGGACGATGGGAGATCATCCGCGACTCGCCGGTCATCAGCGCTTCGTCGACCCAACCGCTACCGCTCAACACCACACCGTCGGTCGGAAACATCTCGCCGGCGACGACCCGCACGATATCCTCGGGCGCCAGATCCGCGACGGCGGTGTCGATGAGTCCCGTTCCGACAATCCGCGTTGCGCGGGTGGGCGAACCGACCAGATCGGCGCGGATCGCGCGGCCCGCGTCCGCCCGCGCCCGCGCCTCCAGGTAACGACCGAACGTCACGAACAGCAGCACCATCACGGCGGTATCGAAGTACACGGCGCCGCTGCCGGCGACGGTGCGAACGATGGACAGGGTGAACGCCGCCGCGGTACCGAGCAACACAAGTGCGTCGGCCACCGGGCCACCCGACCAACCGCCGAGCGCGAAGGAGCGGAGTACCGGCCAGCCGAGCAGGGCCAACACGGGCAACGCGAACACCATCGCCAGCCAACGCAGGACGTGGGCAATCGGGCCGTCGAATGCCGCCGCGTCGGCACCGTAGATGAGCGGCGCGTAGCCTGGCATGCTCATCATCATCACGTTCATGGCGAGAAAAATCGCCAGGCCGAGACGAATGACGATCGACGACGCTTCGCCGTCCTCGCCGCTCGCACGCGTCACCTGATGGGCGAGCAGGCACCCGTAGCAGCAGAAGCGGTGCGCTACACCGCCGACCTCCGCGGTGACGACGCGGCCGCCGAGCGGCAGCGTGCAGTGGTGGCAGCACTCGCGCACGATACAGCTCGCCTACTCGAGCAGCGCCACCACCAAATAGACCAGGCCGAAGATGAAAAACGACATCCACACGACCGTCAGCCACCACGGGATCGGGTTGCTTTCGTAGGTGTGAAATCGCTGCTCCAGTTCGATGTCCGGCCGCGACGCTTCCGCGGCGCTCGAGCGGCCGCTGACGATTACAGGCTTCTCCTGGCCCGATATTCCGTGCAGGTCAGCCACGGCGCGCCCCCCGCTCGGCAGCCTCGATCTCGTCGTGCATCTCCAACAGGCGGTACTTCGGCCGCTCGATGTCGCTGAAACGCCCTGACAGGATTGCCCAAAGAGTGAGAAACAACAGCGGCACGACTCCCGTCAGGTAGACCGCGATCGCCGTGGCACCGAACCCCGCGACATCGTCGCGCATGATCGTCGCACTGAACTCCGTCATCTTGTACACGAACCCCAGACCGGCGATGACGAGCACTGCGGAGGCGAAGCCGACGACCGCGATGCCGCGGATGTTCTCGGCGATCCACTTCTCTATGGTTTCCAACATGCGCGAATCCTCCATCGCGACCCGCGCTAACGCGAACTCGTTGGCGCGGCTTCGTCGACCCAACTGCCCAACCACTGCAAGTAGGCGATCAGTGCCAAGCCGCGCTCGTTGGGTCGCTTCTTCTCATCGAAAAACCATGGATACGCCGGCATGACCGAGTACGGGGCGACGTTCGTCGGTTTGAAGAGATGGGCGGCGTGCCAATCGTTCGAGTAACGACCGGAGAGGCGGATGAGGTCCGGGCCGACGCGGCGCGTGCCGAACAGATGCGGCAGGTTCATGAGGTTCTGGTACTCTTCCGGCGTCGACACCGGGCCGAAGCGCAGGTCTTCATTGGAGACCGGCCGAACAAACTGCGAGTGACAGTGCCAACAGGCCTCGGCGACGTACGCATCGCGGCCGATGACGAGCGCCTTGGCGAAGCTCGCGGCGTCCGGCTTCCCGAAGAAGCGCGAGAACTCTTCCGGATAGTCCGTCGCCAGCTGCTCGAACTGCGGAATCACGTTCTGCGCCACGTCCTCGACACTGCGCGTCGGGATCGAGCTCAAGGTGAGTACCGGCATCACGCCCTGCAGGAAGAAGCCGAGAAAGAACGTGACGATTCCTGCGATGAGAAAGCTGGCTCCAAATTTCTCCATGGTCGCCTATCCGATCGGTTCGGTCGCGACGCCGACCGGCAGTGGAACGCGCGCCGGTACCGGACCGCGCGCGGTCGCCCACAAGGCGTAGAAGAAGAAACCCTGTGCGCCGATGATCATGAGCCCGGAGAGCGTGCGCACCCACCAGAACGGCATCGATGCGAGCACCGACTCGCCCCAGTGTCCGAGACTGCGCCAGATGAAACCCTGCACCAGTCCCGCGCCGGTGAGGTCGATGACCATCAGCGCCAATCCGATCAACGTCAGCCAGTAGTGCGCCGTCAGCAGGCGCGGCATGACCCAAGGTCGACCCCACGCGCGCGGCCACAGCTCGACGAAGAATCCGTAGATCCAGAAGCCGAACACCCCGAACATCACCATGTGCGCGTGCGCCACCACCCAGTCGGTGAAGTGGATGATCTTCTGGAAGGTGAGCGTGACCTGAAAGGCGCACTGCAAACAGGTCAGGGTGTACATGATCATGCCGGTGTAGAACCAGCGAATCGCCAGGTTGCCGCGCACCGCTTCCGAACGGCCGTGCAGCGTGCCGAAAAAGTTGACGATCACTGTCAGGACGACGATCTCGACGGCGATGGTCGCGACGATCGCGCCGTACTGCGCGTACATCGGAATCGGACTGAGGAGAAAGTGGTGCACACCCTGCATCGGGTAGAAGAACGCGATTCCCCAAAATCCGATCAACGACAGCGCGTGGCTCCAGATCGGTTTGCGCAGAAGAAGCGGCACGAAGAAGTACATCAAGCCCCAGCCGATCGGCGTGACGAACAGTCCGACCAGGTCGTGGATGAACAGTCCGGTGATGGCAGCGCCGGCCGTGCCCGGTACCCAGAACTGCGGCAGGTAGTTGCCCATGAAGTAGACCAGCCCCGTCCAGGCGAAGGCCGCCAGGAAGTACCACAGGCTGACGTAAAGACCGGCCTCCTCAGTGCGGAAGATCGGCACCGACATGTTGATCACCAACAGGACGAGGCCGAGCAGCACGAGCGGATCGACGAACACCGGCGTCTCGCCCCACTCGACGGCCTGGCCGTAGCCGGCGAGCATTCCGACGACCGTCAACACGAGGACGAGCTGCCAGGCGGCGAAAATCACCCACCCCAGTTGATCCGACAGAATCGGCTTGCGCGTGAGGCGCGGAATCGCAAACAGGAGACCGGCGATGAAGGCGTTGGCAATGAAGCCGTACGCCGCGATGTTCGTGTGGACCATTCGCACGCGGCCCGGCGACAACCACTCGACGCCAGGGAACGGGTAGAGTTGGTTGAACTGAAACGCGTACGCGAGCCCTCCGAGCATTGAGACGGCCATGAAGAGCGCGCTCGCCGTCAGGTGCCAGCGTACCAGAGCGAGGTTCACCAGAGGTCGTTCAGCGACTTGCATCGGCCCCTCCTGCCACGCCCCCGCGGCGCAGCGACAGCACGTACGACACCAGGTTCCACGCGTCGCCTTCGAAAATGAATTCGCCGTCGGGCTCGTCGAAAATGCTCGCGTACGAAGGCATCGCCGTGCCGCCGACGCCGGTCATGAAGGTCCGGTAGATGTCCGAGATGTCGGGTCCGCCCCGCAGGCGGCCCTGGGTAAAATCGAACGGCCGCTGTTTGTTCCCCCAGATGTCGGGGTCGAGATCTGCGGAGGACGGGCCGTCGCCACGGCCGCCGTCGCCGTGGCACTGCGCGCAGTCGAGCATCTCGTAAAGCTCGCGACCGCGCGCGACCGACTGCGCCGACCCGACCGCGGCGGGCACCGGCGGAATGTGGATCGGGGTTCCGGGGCCCTCGGTCCGCCATCCCGGGTAGAATCCCTTGATGAATTCGATGACCGCATGCCGCTCCACTTCGGTCAGCAACGGCCACGCCGGCATCGACGTTCCGTACGCGCCGTTGGTGATGGTCCGGTACAGATCGGCGTCGGTCGGCAACTCGCCGGTGGGCGTCGAGCGAAACTTGAACACGCCCTTGGTGAAGTCGCGAGGCTTGACGATCAACATGTCCGCCGCCAGTCCGCGACCGTCGCCGGCGTCGCCGTGACAGCCGGCGCAGTACGTCGCGTAGATCTCCGCGCCGCGACCCGGCAACGCCTCACCGGCCACCCGAGCCGTCGGCGTGATTGCGCTCAGAACACCGGTCGCCAGCGCGATCGCGAGGGCTCGCCGAGAAGCCATCAAGTCGTTGCCTCCACTGCTTTGAACGGCGTGAATCGTCCGAGCGGCTGCAAGATGCCGAGGGTGACGCCGTAGACGACGTGCGTTAGCGCCGCGACCCAGACGGGCATCAGCTCGAGAACGTAGGCCTGCCCGACCAGCGCCGGTTCGAGCCACCACAGCACCAGATAGAAATTCACGATCCACATCAGCAGCCCGTACGCGGCGCCCAGTCCGATTTGTTGCGGCCCCGAGGCCATCGGGACGAAGCGGTTCATGAGGACGTGGAAGACCGATCCGGCCAGAGCACCGACCGAGAAGTGCACGACGGCCACCAACATGAAGAAGTTGAGGTTGTCGGTGGTGAGCGCCTCCTGCCCGAGGAACACCGTCCCGTAGACGCGCAGGATGCGATACGGATCCTGGTTCACCACCAACGAACCGAAGACGTTGAAGAGAAAGCTGGCGAGGCTCCCGAGGATCCCGAGGATGGCGCCGACGACTACGTAGAACGTGAAGTAGAATCCCGGCGGTGGCCACGGATGCGGATCGCGCACGACGCCGGCCGCTGCGAGCTGCGCCTCCAACTCGGCGATCGATCGCCGGTGACCGGCGATACGTTCTTCAATCTCTTGTCGGCTCATCGCAACCATGGAATCGCCGGGGCAAACGCAAAGGCCATGCCAGTCGTCCATCGGCACGCCAATGTCGGCCGCTGGTCGCTTCGGTTCCCGCGATCCGGAAGCGGGGAGAGTCGAAGCGCGGGGTCATTCGAGAAGCGGCCTCAGAACGACAGGAGAAGAACCAAGAACGCGGTCGCGAGCAGTTTCAGAACGCCGAGGACGACCGAGCCACCGAACAACGCGGGCAGATCGACTCGCCCGCCGGTGAATTGGCAGATGAGGATGAGCAGCGGGATCGACAGGTAGCTCACGACGATGCGCCGGAAGTGGTTGGCTTCGAGATGCCGCCAAATCGGACCGTCGATGAGGACGAACGCCGCGATCGAGATCAGCAGAATGCCGGCGAACTGCCCGCGCGATAGCGAAAGCGCGTTCCAGATCCCGCTCGTCGGGAATGCACCGAAGAATGGCGGACGCTGCTGGTGGCCGTCGTCCACGCCGTCACATGCCGTGGTGATGGTGATGATCGACATCGCCCGCGATCAACACCCGGGCGATCGTCCAGATGCCGAAGGCTACCACTGCCAGCCCGGAGGCGCGCGACAAAAGCGGACTCAGCCGCGCGGGAATGCGCCCGCCGAGATGGCCTGCGATGAGCAAAGCCGGCACGGTGCCGAGCCCGAAACACAGCATCGTGAGCATGCCACCGAACACACTGCCGCTGCTCGCGGCGCGCGCCGCAAACGCGTAGACGAGGTGGCAGGGGAGGAAAGCGTTGAATACCCCGAGGGCGATCGGCGCGGCGAGCGTCGGCGAGCGCAGCGCGCCGCGCAGGACCTCGGTCACGCGACGCGGCAGTCCGAATCGACGGGTCACGCGCCAACCGCCGAGCAGGCCCAACATCTCGGCGCCGACGACCAACATGAGCGCGCCGGCGAGGATCGGCAGTCCGCGCTCGACCACGGCGATGGGACCCAGGTGCACGATCGACGCGCCGACCGCTCCGCTCAATCCGCCGATGAACACCAACGTGTTGACCCGCGCCGCGTTGTACACCAGTTGCCGTCCAGCGGACCGCTGGCCGTTCCCCAGCATGACGGGAAAGGCACCGCACATTCCGATGCAGTGCCACGAACTGGTTAGTCCCGCGGTGAACAGCAGTCCCCCGCCCACGAGATCCATCGGTGCCGCCCTCTCCTTGACCCTATCGACCGTATCCGTCATTCCGCAGTACAGAGACCATGCCAACGCTGAATCCTCACGCGGAGCGCGCGATGACTCGTGAAGCACCGCGCGCTCGGCGATCGCGAGATCCTGAATTCTCGATCTCGAGAAGCGGGGCCGTGCGTTGAACGCCTCGGCCGAGACCCTCGACGGAGCGCGCTTGCGGGCTATTCTCGCGTCGGCACAGGACGCGATCATCTGCATCACCGAACCCGGCCTCATCACACTGTTCAACCAGGCTGCCGAGCGGATGTTCGGCTATAGCGTCGACGAGGTGCTGGGCAAGGACGTCTCCATGTTGATGCCGGCGCCCTATTCGACGGAGCACGCCGGATACATCCGGCGTTATCGCGAGACCGGCGAGGCGCGGGCGATTGGACGCGTGAGAGACGTCGCGGCGATGAAGCGCGACGGCACGGTGTTTCCGATCGAGCTTTCGGTGTCCGAGGTCATGCACAACGAACGGGTGACGTATGCCGCGATCATCCGCGACGTCAGTGACCGCAAGGAGATGGAAGAGCTCCTGCGGGCCGAACACGAGTTCGCCGACAGCTTGATCGACACGGCACACGTCATCGTGCTGGTGCTCGACGTGGACGGGCGGATCGTCCGCTACAACCGGCACATGGAGGAGATTACCGGGGTCCCGTTCGAGGAAACGAAGGGGAAGGACTGGTTCACCGTCTTCATTCCGGAGCAGGATCGACCGGAGATTCATGCGCTCTTCGCACGCGCTCGCGGAGGCGTGGAGGTACTGGGGCACGTCAATCCGATCCGCACCGCCACCGGCGAGCTCCGCGAGATCCTTTGGTACGCGACGCTGCTGCTCGACCGGGAGCAGCAGGTCGCGGGCGTGGTGTCGATCGGGCACGACATCACCGAGCAGAGGATTGCCCAGAGGCGGTTGGTCGAATTGGAGCACGGGGCGCGGCAGAGCGATCGTCTCGCCGACATCGGCGCCATCACGGCCAAAATCGTGCACGACCTCGGCAACCCTCTGGCGGCGTTGACCATGCAGGCACAGCTGATCCTCCGCCGGGCGCGGCGCGGGGACTTCCAGCCGGCCGATGTCGTCGCAAAGCCCGTCGACCAGATGCTCGAGACCTTGGAGCGGCTGCAGATCCTGGTGAGGGAATTTACCGAGTTCGCCCGCGAACGTCCCCTGCGGATCATGCCGATCCACGTGCGGGAATTCCTCCAGGGCGTCGCGGAAATGTGGGACGCCTACGCCGACGCGCGGGGCGTATCGTTGCGGGCGCACTGCGCGCAGGACGTGGCCGAAGTCCGCGCCGATCTGGAAATGATGCGTCGCGTCCTCGACAACGTGATCAAGAACGCCGTCGACGCGATCGATTCGAAGAAGGGCGAGGTCGTCATCGACGCGTCACGCTTGGACGCGGCCACCGTGCGCATCTCCGTGAGCGACAATGGTTGCGGCGTTTCGGAAGGGATCGATGTCTATCGCCTCTTCGAATCGACGAAAGCCGACGGTACGGGGATCGGCTTGGCCGTCGCCAAGCAGATCGCCATGGCGCACGGCGGTGAGATCTCACACGAGAGCCGCGTGCCGCGCGGCACGGTCTTCCACATCGACATCCCGGTCGCCGGACCGAGCCATATCTAAAAAAACTCACCACAGAGGCACAGAGAGCACAGAGGGTACCGGCGAAACGCGGCTTCGCCCAAGGAGCCTTTTATTCTCTGTGTTCTCTGTGCCTCTGTGGTGAGGTAGGTCTTTTTCTGGCTAACCGGCCGCGCCGGCGCCGGCGTCGCTCATCCCGTACTTGTCGAAGGCGCCGAAGAAGCCGTGTTCGTGTAGCCCGTACCCAACGTGACCGTCGTACTCGAAGCGCGCGACGTGATCGACGACGCCGTACTGCCCGATCGGCGCGATCTCGTCGTGACTGTGGTCGAGCCCCTGCACGACCAGCGCTCCCTGATACATGCCGTGGCGCCAGTCCTGCTCCATGCCGTAGCCAGTGCCGACGGCGATGAACGAGTGGGTCAACGGCGTCGCGCGCACGTCGATCGGCCCGCCCGGCGCGGCCGGGAAACGCAAGGTCGATCGCTCGATCATGCGGGTGCCGCGAGTGAGAACGTGTTCGTACTCGGGTCGGCCGAGCCACTCCGGCGCGCGCGCCGGGTCCGACCATACCCGCACCGCTTCTTCCAACGGGCGATCGCCGGCGTTGGTCTCGTTCAGAATGTAGAGGATCGAGTGGTCGCGGAACTGCATCGGCGAGTAGTTCCACATGCCCGTCATCTGCCCCTCTTGTCCGCGGATCCCGGGCGGCTCCGTCTCGCCCACCGGTCGGATCCCCCAGGATCGGTCGCGCGTACCCCACCAGCGGTCCGGGGTGACGTCGAACGTTTCGTCGCCGACCCGCAGCATCCCGGACCAACAGCCGGTCTGGGCGAAGCGCATCGTGTCGAAGAGGACGCGGCCGTGCTTGCGGATGTAGTGGCGCGGCTCCTCGAACGCCGGAATCGAACCCTCCCACAAGAGATCGCAGGCGATGCCGTGCTCCGTCTCGTCGAGAAGGAAGCGGATCCGTTTCAGCGGCTCCACCACTTCGATGCGAAACGGGCCGACCGACACGTCCATGCGGTCGCCCAGCTCGCGCGACGCTCGCACGACGCGATGGCGCGGCCCGCGTCGGACCACCGCGAACGCGTCCTGCACGCCCAGGTTCGGGTACTGCCCCAACCCCATCACCATGAACAGCTCATCGCTCGAGCCGTGCAGGTTGAAGTAGTAGCGGTCGTAGAAGTTGCGGTCGCTCGTCGCGACGTGGCGAATCACGTCCGCCGTTTGGTGCACCGGGTAGTCGTCCCAAGCTGAAAGCATTGCTTCTCCTTGCCGTGTCGCCGCACCGTCTGCCGGGCTCTCATGAATGGCCGTGGCGACTCATGAGCTGATCGAGAACGACGATCAAGTCACTGCGATCGAGAGCCTGCTCGATCTCGCCCAGTGTCGTCCGCGAATGGCGGAAATCGATTTCGTTCCCGGCCGCGGCGATCACGGCCGCGGCATCGTCCAGGTCCTTGGCACGACCGGCGAGGATCTTCATCACCACGATGTCTTCGGCGCTCGCGACCGGCACGTCGAGGTCGTCGACGCGAATCACGACGGAGCGCTGCAAAAAAAGCGGCTCGAGCCCCGGACCAGCGAGGACCAGATCGCACGGGAGTCCAGAGAAGTCGTGAACGAGGGGCAGCACTCTGGTTTTGGCGGCAAAAGCGACGGGGTCCTCTGATCGGCCGCTGAACCCACAATCGGATAGGGTTTTCAGCAACTCTTCTGTCTCGACCCCCTGGGCATCGACCGTCGCATCGACGTCCGCCGTGAGCCGAGCGGCCCCATGTAAGATCGCCGCTTGCGCACCGAAAAGGTACCAGCGCAATCCCAGGGCGCGCAGGGCGCGGTCGAGATCTCCAAGGAGCTCAACGACTGGCGAACGCACGTGCGACTCGATCGAGCGACGTCGTCCAAGCGACGTGGTGGGCGAGATCTGCGTCCCGTTCCGCAGCCGTGGGCCAGTCGGGCCGGATGCACCGCATGTGGAGCAGCAGCGATTCCGACGCCCGCAGACTGGCTTCCGGACCCAACAATTCCCGCTGGCGCCTCCAGAAGTTTTCTCTCGCCCGCTCGACGGCGCCTCCCGCACGCGTCAAAAGCGACTCGAGGTCCGAACGTTCGATGCGCGTCGAGCCCGTCATCGCGAGCATTCTGTCACTGCGGGTTGCCGAGGTCGAGCGCGGTTCCGGCGTCGATCCACATGTCGACGATGCTGTGGGAGCCGCCACGTTCGCCCCTGCAGCAGCTTGACAATCGCCGACCGCGCTGGGTACGTGACCGGCGGCGCTCTTTCCGTATGCGGGAATCCCGGGAGATGGATTCTCGACCACCAACGGAGGGGGCAGAAGTCCAGATTCGGGGGGGACAGATGGCGTATCGGGTTCTAGCTGCGATTCTCGTTCTCGGTGTTCTGACGTTGGGCATCGGTTGCGGCGGCACTGATGACGAGAGCGTGTTCTTTCCGACACCCACGCAGGGACCGA
>Ga0307505_10001280_pt1 | contig 21067 bp, 30 predicted proteins | sample 23_S_MG_FD_202183 | JGI IMG/M metagenome (GOLD analysis project Ga0307505, IMG submission 202183) | Soil microbial communities from Populus trichocarpa stands in riparian zone in the Pacific Northwest, United States - 23_S | ecosystem: Environmental > Terrestrial > Soil > Riparian zone > Trees...
CCCGATTTCTATTTCGGCCTGCCGCTCATGGGCGATGCGATGGAGCTGTTCGACGCGGTCAAGCATCTCGACCCGGTCATCCTCACCGGACTGCCGCGCGGCAATTGGGCGGCCGACCAGAAGGTGCGCTGGGCGGCGGAATATTTTCCGGACACGCGGATCATCACGACGATGGCCCGCGACAAGCGCGACCATGCGAAAGAGGGCGACGTGCTGGTCGACGACCAGGACCGGCATCGCCATCTGTGGGAGGAGGTCGGCGGAGTCTTCGTCCATCATCGCAGCGCCGCCGAAACCCTGGCCCAATTGACCGCTTATTTCCCCCTGAAAATCCCCGCCCGACTCGGTTGACAGCGGCGCCTCGCGTCTCTATCTGCAACCCATCCCGTTAACCGGTCGCCCGGCCGCGCATTCGTGCGCGCGTCGGCTTTGCCTGTTTGATGGGTCTTCAAAGCGCTGAGATGGGGCGGACGCCAGCCGCCCTGTGGAGCAGGAGAACAGAACCTTATGGCACGTATTGCGGGCGTCAACATCCCGACCAACAAGCGCGTCGAGATCGCGCTTACCTACATCCACGGCATCGGCCGCACCAAGGCCAAGGAAATCACCGCGAAGCTCGGCATTCCGTCCGATCGCCGCGTCCAGGACCTCACCGACCAGGAGGTCCTGCACCTGCGCGAGACGATCGACGCCGATCATAATGTCGAGGGCGATCTTCGCCGCGAGACCGCGATGAACATCAAGCGGCTGATGGACCTGGCCTGTTATCGCGGGCTTCGCCATCGCAAGGGCCTGCCGGTCCGCGGACAGCGCACGCACACCAACGCGCGCACCCGCAAGGGCAAGGCCAAGCCGATCGCCGGCAAGAAGAAATAGGCGCCGGGCGCATATTTCTCCGCCGGAGGCACGCTTGAGCACCGCCGGCGCCTGACAACAGATTAGGTAGGATTGTAGAGATATGGCACGCGAACCTCAGCGCCTCAGGCGGCGCGAGCGCAAGAACATCACCGCCGGCGTCGCCCATGTGAACGCCAGCTTCAACAATACGATGATCACCATCACCGACGCCCAGGGCAATGCGATCGCCTGGTCGAGCGCCGGGATGATGGGATTCAAGGGGTCGCGCAAGTCGACCCCCTATGCCGCGCAGGTCGCGGCGGAGGATGCCGGCAAGAAGGCCGCCGAGCATGGCGTGCGCACGCTCGAAGTCGAAGTGAAGGGCCCTGGTTCGGGCCGCGAGAGCGCGCTGCGCGCGCTTCAGGCGGTCGGCTTCCAGATCACCTCGATCCGCGACGTGACCCCGATCCCGCACAACGGCGTGCGCCCGTCCAAGCGCCGCCGCGTCTGATTTCCCGCCGGCGCCGCGCGGCGCCGACGGGCAAAAACATCAAACTGGAAGGCGCTCCTGCGCTTTCCGAAGCAGCCAAGGGAACATCATGGCCGTCAACGCAAAGAACTGGCAGGAAATGAAGAAGCCCAACGCGCTCGAGAAGAAGGCCACCGGCGATTCCCGCCGCAAGGCGACCTTCGTCGCCGAGCCGCTGGAGCGTGGCTTCGGCCTCACGCTCGGCAACTCGCTGCGCCGGGTCCTGCTCTCGTCGCTGCAGGGCGCCGCCGTCACCTCGATCAAGATCGAGGGCGTGCTGCACGAATTCTCGAGCCTCGCAGGCGTGCGCGAGGACGTCACCGACATCGTCCTCAACGTCAAGCAGATCGCGCTCAGGATGGAAGGCGAAGGCCCCAAGCGCCTGCAGCTTTCCGCGACCGGTCCCGGCGAGATCACCGCCGGCCAGATCGCGACCACCGGCGACATCGAGGTGATGAACCCCGATCTCGTCATCTGCCATCTCGACGAGGGCGCGACGCTCAACATGGAAGTCACCGCCGAGACCGGCAAAGGCTATGTCCCGGCCGCCTCCAACCGGCCGATCGACGCGCCGATCGGCCTCATTCCGGTCGACGCGCTCTACAGCCCGGTTCGCCAGGTCAGCTACAAGGTCGAGAATACCCGCGTCGGCCAGGAGCTCGACTATGACAAGCTGACGCTGACCGTCGACACCGACGGCACGATCAGCCCCGACGATGCGATCGCCTATGCGGCCCGCATCCTCCAGGACCAGCTGCAGCTCTTCGTCCACTTCGACGAGGGCATGGTCAGCGTCCCGACCATGGCCGGCATCGCCGCGCCGAGCGCGGCCGAGACCGAGGCCGACGCCAACCAGCTCAACCGCTATCTGCTCAAGAAGGTGGACGAGCTGGAGCTGTCGGTGCGCAGCGCCAATTGCCTCAAGAACGACAACATCATCTATATCGGCGACCTCGTCCAGAAGACCGAAGCCGAGATGCTGCGGACCCCGAATTTCGGCCGCAAGTCGCTCAACGAGATCAAGGAAGTGCTCGCCTCGATGGGCCTGCGCCTCGGCATGGACATCCCCGGCTGGCCGCCGGAGAATATCGAGGAGATGGCCAAGAAGCTCGAGCAGGAGCTCTTGGGCTAAGTCTCCACAATAGGGGCATTGGGCCGGTCCCCATCGAAACCGGCCTGGTCCGGGGTACCTCACACGGCCCCCGAACGAACGAAGGAAGAAAGACATGCGTCATCGCGTCGGCGGCCGGAAGCTCGGCCGCACCTCCAGCCACCGCACCGCCCTGTTCCGCAACATGGCGGCAGCGTTGATCAAGCACGAGCAGATCACGACCACGCTTCCCAAGGCGAAGGAGCTTCGGCCCTATGTCGAGAAGCTGATCACGCTCGCCAAGAAGGGCGGCCTGTCCAACCGCCGCCTCGCCCACGCGCGGCTGCTCGACGACACCCAGCTGGTCAAATTGTTCGACGTGCTGGCACCGCGTTATGCCGACCGCGCCGGCGGCTACACCCGCGTCGTCAAGGCGGGCATTCGCGCCTCGGACGCGGCGCCGATGGGCATCATCGAGCTGGTCGACCGCGATCCGGACGCCAAGGGCCAGGATTCGGGGCCGGTCGAGGCCGCGGAGTTCGAAGCGGCCTGAACCGCCTTCAGGGCAAAGAAAAAAGGGCCGCCCCTGGGGCGGCCCTTTTTCGTTTCAGCGCGCCGCGCTCAGACCACGCCGAAGGCGAGCATTGCGTCAGCGACCTTCTTGAAGCCGGCGATGTTGGCGCCCTTCACATAGTCGATATAGCCATCGCCGCGGTCGCCATGTTCGAGGCAGCGCTCGTGGATGCCGTCCATGATCTCGCGCAGCAGCTGCTGGAGCTGCTCCTCTTTCCAGCTGATCCGCGCCGAATTCTGGCTCATCTCGAGGCCCGAGACGGCGACGCCGCCGGCGTTGCTCGCCTTGCCCGGCGCGTAGAGCAATTTCGCCTCGCGGAAGACGTGGACGCCCTCGAGGTCGGTGGGCATGTTGGCGCCTTCGCTGACGCCGATGCAGCCGTTCTTCACCAGGATGCGGGCGTCGTCGCCGAGCAGCTCGTTCTGGGTCGCGCAGGGCAAGGCGACGTCGCATTCCACGCCCCACGGCGTCTTGCCGGCGTGGAAGGTCGCGCCCTTATGCTCCTCGGCATATTCCGAGATGCGGCCGCGGCGGCGGGTCTTGTGGATCTTGACCCAGTCGATCTTGTCCTGGGTGATGCCGTCGGGATCGTGGACGAAGCCCTCGCTGTCCGACAAGGTGAGCACCTTGCCGCCGAGCTGGTTGATCTTTTCCGCCGCATGGGTGGCGACGTTGCCCGAACCCGAGACGACGGCGCGCTTGCCGACCATATCGAGCCCACGCGTCTTCAGCATGTTCTCGAGGAAATAGACCGCGCCATAGCCGGTCGCCTCGGGCCGTATCGCCGAGCCGCCATATTCGCGCGCCTTGCCGGTGAGGACGCCGGTGAACTGGTTGGTGATGCGCTTGTACTGGCCGAACATATAGCCGATCTCGCGCCCCCCGACGCCGATGTCGCCGGCGGGGACGTCGATGTCGGCGCCGATGTGGCGATAGAGCTCGGTCATGAAGCTCTGGCAGAAGCGCATGATCTCGCCGTCGCTCTTGCCCTTGGGATTGAAATTGGAGCCGCCCTTGCCGCCGCCCATCGGCAGGCCGGTCAGCGCGTTCTTGAAGGTCTGCTCGAAGGCGAGGAACTTGAGGATCGATTCGTTGACCGACGGATGGAAGCGCAGGCCGCCCTTGTAGGGGCCGATCGCATTGTTGTTCTGGACCCGATAGCCACGCTGGACGCGGATGTTGTGATTGTCGTCCTCCCAGCAGACCCGGAAGGAGACGATGCGGTCCGGCTCGGCGATCCGCCGCAGGATCTGCCAGCGATGATAGTCTTCCTTGTCGGCGATGAAGTCGAAAATGTCGTCGGCGACTTCCTGGACGGCCTGGATGAATTCGGTCTGGCCGGGATTGCGCCGCTTCACGCCCTCCATGAAGCCTTGCTTGTCGACATGCTCGCCGCGCGGAACTCCGCCACCCCTGTTCATATCTGCCGCCTCCCAATGCCATGTGCCGCCCGGCCGTGACCGACCGGAGTCGCGAAGCGGCGAACATAGCACTTTTTGTGGGAATGCCACCGCCCCCGGCGGCATCGTCGTCGCGCGAGAATAAAGCTTGGTCGATGGCCCTGGCCGGCCTCCTTGTGCGACTAGCGCATCGGCACCGCGTCGCCCGCCGGCCAGTCGGTGTCGCCGACGCGGCGCAAGGTCATCTCGAACACGCGGGTGGGCGGCGCATCGCCGACGATGCGGTCGCCGATCTCGTGGAACGTGCCGTTTTCGAAGGTCGCGGCGTAGCGGACCGTGGCGCCGGGCCCCGCTGGCCGCTGCCAGGTGAATCCGTTGGCGGTAACTTCGAGCGGGAAGGTCGCCGAATAGCCCAAGGCGTGGGACGTCATCGAGTACGACCGGTTCTGCGGATCATAAGCGATGATGCCGAGCGCATTGAAGCCGACGCTGCCGTCCGGCCGATAACCGCGTCCCTCGACCACCCGGATCGAGCCGTCGAGGAAGGCTCCGACCCGCTCGGTCTGGGTGAGCTCGTGCCGTCCGTCCGGTGCGATTGCCCAGGCCGGACCGCGCCACACGCCGTCCATGAACGACAGCCGGGCCATTGCCTCGCGCTGGGCGGCGATTCGAACGGCGGGATCGTAGATGTTCTGCGCCGAGCACGGCGCAACGTGAGCGATCAATCCGATCGCGACGACGGCAACAAGCATGATTCGCATCTTCGCTCTCCTACTTTGAAAAGCAAAGTACATTGCGAAATTGATTGCGTCAATCAGCTCCCGTCGAGGCGAGGCTTCCGTGATCGAGGATCCGGTCGATCGCCGCGCCGACCTTTTCGATCGCGGCCATACCGTCGACCCGCCGGACGAGTCCCAGCGCCTCGTAATAAGGCAGGATCGGCGCCGTCTTGGCGCGATATTCGGCCATGCGCGTGCGCACGGTTTCCTCGGTGTCGTCGGCGCGGCGCTTGAACTCGCGGCTGCCGCAGACGTCGCAGGCTCCGGCCGAAACCGGCTGCTTGTAGCGGTCGTGATAGCCTTCGCCGCAAATTGCGCAGGTGAAGCGCCCGGTGATGCGGTCGACAAGCGCCTCCTCGTCGACGGCGAGCTCGATGACATGATCGAGCTGGCGGCCGCGCTCGCCGAGCAGGAAGTCGAGCGCCTCGGCCTGGGCAAGAGTGCGTGGATAGCCGTCGAAGATCGCCCCGGTCGTCGACTCGGCGGCGTCGAGCCGCTCGCCGATCAGCGCCGAGACGATCGCGTCGGAGACGAGCTCGCCCGCCTCCATCACCGCCTTGGCCTGCAACCCGATCGGGGTTCCCGCCCTGACCGCGGCGCGCAGCATGTCGCCGGTCGAGAGCTGGACCATGTGCCGCTCATCGACGAGCCGCGCGGCCTGGGTGCCCTTGCCCGCGCCCGGCGGTCCGAGAAGGATGATGTTCATCGCCATGAGCTTGCCCGGGGCGCGCGTCAGGTGCGACGCAGGCCGCCCTTCAGCTTCGCCTTCTTGATGAGGTCGCCATATTGATGGGCCATGAGGTGGCTCTGGATCTGGGTCACCGTATCCATCGTCACGTTGACCACGATCAGCAGCGAGGTTCCGCCGAGGTAGAACGGGATGCCGGCGCGCGCGATCAGGAATTCGGGGATGAGGCAGATCAAGGTGAGATAGGCCGCGCCGACCACGGTCACCCGGGTGAGCACATAATCGAGATATTCCTCGGTGCGCTTGCCCGGGCGGATGCCGGGGATGAACCCGCCATATTTCTTGAGATTCTCCGCCGTCTCCTCCGGGTTGAACACGACCGCGGTGTAGAAGAAGCAGAAGAAGACGATGCCGGCGCCGTAGAGGAACATGTAGAGCGGCGAGCCGTGCTGCAGTGCCGTCGTAATCGTGATGACGAAATCGCCCCACAGGCTTTCGCCGGCAGCGCGGTTGCCCGAGAACTGGACGATGGTCAGCGGCATCAGCAGCAGCGACGAGGCGAAGATCGGCGGGATCACGCCCGACGTGTTGACCTTCAGCGGCAGGTGCGAACGCTCCTGCTGGATCTGGCCGCGCGCGGTCTGGCGTTTGGGATATTGAATGAGGACGCGGCGCTGCGCGCGCTCCATGAAGCAGATGAACAGGATCAGGGCGAAAGCGAGCGCGACGATCACGAAGATCACCAGCGGGTCCATTGTGCCGGTGCGGCCGCCTTCGAACAATTGCGCCAGCGCGGTCGGAAGCTGGGCGACGATGCCGGCCATGATGATCAGCGACACGCCGTTGCCGATGCCGCGGGTGGTGATCTGCTCGCCCAGCCACATCAGGAACATGGTGCCGCCGACCAGGCTGATCACGACCGTGATGCGGAACATCATGCCGGGCTCGAGCACTGCCGATTGGCCGGCATTGGCGCCCCAGCTCTCGAGCGCGACCGCCATGAAATAGCCCTGGATCGTACACAGCAAGACGGTGCCGTAGCGGGTATATTGATTGATCTTCTTGCGGCCGGCCTCGCCTTCCTTCTTGAGCGCGCCAAGCTGCGGCGACATCGTCGTCGCCAGCTGCATGACGATCGAGGCGGTGATGTAGGGCATCACCCCCAATGCGATCAGGCTCATCCGCTCGAGCCCGCCACCCGAGAACATGTTGAAGAAATCGAGCACGCCCCCGCGCGTCGACTCGAACAATGTCGCGAGCGAACGCGGATCGATGCCGGGCAAGGGCACGAACGAGAGCAATCGGAACAGGACCAGCGCGCCGAGCGTGAACCACAGCCGCTTCTTGAGATCGGCGGCCTTGGCGAAGCTCGCCAGGTTCATGTTGGCGGACATTTGATCGGCTGCGGATGCCATGCTGGTCGGTGCCCTTTGGGAAATGAAATGCGGCGGGAGGCCTGGGGTCCCAAGCTTCCCGCCGCTTCATATAGTGACCGTTTCGGCCTTGTCAGCCTCGACGGAGCGGCGGAGGCTTCAGGCGTCCGCCTTGGCCAAGCCCTTAGCGCTGCCCTTTGCCTTGACGCTGCCCTTTTTGGCCGCGGCCTTCTCGGCGGGGGGGACGACAATGATCAGCTCGACCGAGCCGCCCGCCTTCTCGACCGCGGCGCGCGCGCCCGCCGAAATGCCGGCGACCTTGAACGACAGCTTGGTCTTCAACTCGCCCTTGCCGAGGATGCGCACGCCGTCCTTGCCGCCACGAGCGAGGCCGGCGGCCTTGAGCGCATCATGGTCGATCACGCCCTTCGCCTCGAGCTTTTTGGCATCGAGCGCCTTCTGGATCGCGCCGAGATTCACCTCGGCATAGTCGTTGGCGAAGATGTTGTTGAAGCCGCGCTTCGGAATCCGCATGTGGAGCGGCATCTGGCCGCCCTCGAAGCCCCACACCGAGACGCCGGAGCGGCTCTTCTGGCCCTTCTGGCCGCGGCCGGCGGTCTTGCCGACACCGGAGCCGATGCCGCGGCCGACGCGGACCCGCGCCTTGCGGGCGCCCTTGTTGTCGCGGAGATCGTTGAGTTTCATTTTGTGCACTCGCTTTCGCTTTTGTCGCGCTGATCACCCTCGCCCCTTCAGGGGAGAGGGCCGGGGAGAGGGGGAGTTGGACGAGCCGCTCGGACTGCCCCTCTCCTAACCTCTCCCCTAAAGGGGAGAGGGACCCTTAGCCCTCGACCGCCACCATGTGATGCACCTTGCGGATCATGCCGCGCACCTCGGGGGTGTCGTCGAGCTCGACCGTGCGGCGCATCTTGTTGAGACCCAGGCCGATCAGCGTCTTGCGCTGGTCGGGGGTACGGCGGATCGGCGATCCGGTCTGGGTGATCTTGATCTTGGCCATCATGATTACTCCGTGACCGCCTCGGCCTCGGCCGACGCCTCGGCGGCATTGAGGCCGTCGCGGCGCGCCATGAGGTCGGCGATCTTGCGGCCGCGGCGCTGCGCGACCGCCTTCGGGCTGGTCTGCTCGCCGAGCGCCTCGAAGGTCGCGCGGATCATGTTGTAGGGATTGGACGTGCCGATCGACTTGGTGACGACGTCGGCAACACCGAGGCTCTCGAACACCGCGCGCATCGGGCCGCCGGCGATGATGCCGGTGCCGGCCGGGGCCGAACGGACGAAGACCCGGCCGGCGCCGAAATGGCCGAGCCCGTCATGGTGCAGGGTGCGACCCTCGCGTAGCGGCACGCGGACCATCGCCTTCTTGGCCGCCGCGGTCGCCTTGGAGATCGCCTCGGGTACTTCGCGCGCCTTGCCGTGGCCGAAGCCGGCGCGGCCCTTGCCGTCGCCGACGACGACCAGAGCGGCGAATCCGAAGCGTTTGCCGCCCTTCACCGTCTTCGAGACGCGGTTGATGTGGACGAGCTTCTCGATCAGCTCCTCGCCGCCATCGTCGTCGCGCCCGGGACGACGATCGTCGCGACGACCACGGCCGCCCCGATCGCCGCCGCCGCGGCCGCGGCCGCCGCGCTCGCGCCGCGGACCGCGCTGCTGATGCTCTTCGACCGGAGCCGCGGGGGCCTCGACCGGAGCTGCCGGCGCCTCGACCGGCGCAGCGGCGGCTTCGACCGGAGCTGCGGCGGCTTCGACCGGCGCAGCGGCCGGCTCGGCCGGAGCTACGGCGGTTTCGACGGGCGCAGTCGGCGCCTCGACCGGAGCTGCGGCCGCCTCGGCTGGCGCAGCGGCCGGCTCGACCGGAGCTGCAGCCGGCTCGACGGCCGGCTCGGCCGGGGTTTCCGGATTCTGGTTGTTCTCGTCAGCCATGTTCAAAACTCCAATCCGCCTTCGCGCGCGGCGTCGGCGAGGGCCTTCACGCGGCCATGGAACAGGAAACCGCCGCGGTCGAACACGACCCGGGTGATGCCGGCGGCCTTGGCGCGCTCCGCGATCTTGCGGCCCACCTCCTGGGCGGAAGCGACGGTGGCGCCGGTCTTGGCGCGCGCTTCCTTTTCCAGGGTCGAGGCAGTGGCGACGGTGCGGCCGTGCGCATCGTCGATGAGCTGCACATAGATGTGCCGGCCCGAACGGTGCACGGACAGGCGCGGGCGGCCGCCGGCGCGCAGCCGGATCGAGCTGCGGACGCGCTGACGGCGCTTATCGAAGGGGTTGAATCTCGCCATGGCTATTTCTTCTTGCCTTCTTTGCGGAAGATATACTCGCCGCGATACTTGATGCCCTTGCCCTTGTAGGGCTCGGGCTTGCGCCAGCGGCGGATCTCGGCGGCGAGCTGGCCGACCGCCTGGCGGTCGATGCCGCTGACCTCCACCGTCGTCTGGTCGGGCGTCTTCACCTCGAGGCCATCGGGCACTGCGACGTTGACGTCGTGGCTGTAGCCGAGCTGCAGGCGCAGATTCTTGCCCTGCGCGGCAGCGCGATAGCCGACGCCGGTAATCTCGAGCGTCTTGGTGAAGCCGTCGGTGACGCCGGTCACCAAATTCTGCACCAATGTGCGGTGCATGCCCCAGAAGGACCGCGCGCGCTTGGTGTCGTTGGCCGGACGAACAACGATGCGGCCGTCCTCGATCGCATAATTGATGTCCTCGAGCATCGGCATCGTCAGGGTGCCCTTGGGACCCTTGACCGACAGCGTCGATCCTTCGACCGACGCCGATACGCCGCTGGGCAGCGGAACCGGCACTTTTCCAATGCGGCTCATCAGAACACCTCCGCGAGCACTTCGCCGCCGACATTCTGGGTACGCGCCTCGGCGTCCGACAGAACGCCCTTCGGCGTCGAAACGATGGTGATGCCCAGCCCGTTGCGCACGCGCGGCAGCTCCTGGGCGCCGGAATAGACCCGGCGGCCGGGCTTCGAGACGCGCGACACGTGCCGGATGGCGGGCTGGCCTTCGAAATACTTCAGCTCGATCCGCAGCCCCTTGTGGGCGCCGAGCGCCTCCTCGGAATAGCCGCGGATATAGCCTTCGCGCTGGAGCACATCGAGCACGCGGGCGCGCAGCTTCGACGCCGGCGACAGGACACTGTCCTTCTTCGCCTGCTGGCCATTGCGAATGCGGGTGAGCATATCACCCAAGGGATCGGTCATCGGCATGCTCTAACCCTTACCAGCTCGACTTGGTGAGGCCCGGAATCAGGCCCTTGTTGCCCAGTTCGCGCAGCATGATGCGCGACAGCCGGAACTTGCGATAAACGCCGCGCGCACGGCCGGTGAGCTCGCACCGGTTGCGGACGCGGGTGGGATTCCCGTTGCGCGGGATCTCGGCCATCTTCAGCCGTGCGATCAGGCGCTCGGTGTCGTCCTTGGACTCGTCGTTCGCGATCGCCTTCAGCCGCGCATATTGGCCAGCATAACGCTTGACCAGCTTCTTGCGCCGCTCGTTCTTGTTCACGGAACTCAGTTTCGCCATGACTTAAGTTCTCTTCCTTGTTGTCCGCAGGACGGCCTTCAGGCCGCCTGCTTCTGATCCTGCTCGACCGGGAAGGGGAAGTTGAAGAGGCGCAGCAGCTCGCGCGCCTCGTCGTCCGTCTCCGCGGTGGTGGTGACGATGATATCCATGCCCCGGACCTTCTCGATCCGATCGTAGTTGATCTCCGGGAACACGATCTGCTCCTTCAGGCCCATGGCGTAATTGCCACGTCCGTCGAAGGAGCGCGGATTGAGGCCGCGAAAATCGCGAACGCGCGGGAGCGCGATCGTGACCAGCCGGTCGAGAAATTCGTACATCCGCTCGCGGCGCAAGGTGACCTTGACGCCGATCGGCATGCCTTCGCGCAGCTTGAACTGGGCGATCGACTTCTTGGCCTTGGTGATGACCGGCTTCTGGCCGGCGATCAGCTCCATCTCGGCGGCAGCGGTCTCGACCCTTTTCTTGTCCTGGGTCGCCTCGCCAACGCCCATGTTGATGACGATCTTCTCGAGGCGCGGGACCTCCATCCGGTTTTTGTAACCGAACTTCTCGATCATCGCGTCGACGATGCGCTCGTCATAATCGCGCCTCAGGCGCGGCAGATATTTGGCGTCAGCCATTGATCAACTCCCCGGACCGCGCCGCAACGCGGACCTTCTTTCCATCGCGCGTCTCGAAGCGGACCCGCGTCGGCTTGCCCGTCTTGGGATCCTCGAGCGCGACCTTCGACACGTGCAGCGGCGCCTCGCGGCGCTCGATGCCACCTTGCGGGTTGGCCTGGGTCGGCTTGCGGTGACGGGCGGCGACGTTGATGCCGGAGACAATCACCTTGCCGTCCTTCGGCATCGACTTCACGACCTCGCCGTGACGACCCTTGTCCTTGCCGGACAGGACGACGACCTTGTCGCCCTTCTTGATCTTCATGGCCATTACAGCACCTCCGGCGCGAGGCTGATGATCTTCATATGCTTCTTCGCGCGCAGTTCGCGGACGACCGGCCCGAAGATACGGGTGCCGATCGGCTCCTGGTTGTTGTTGACGAGCACGGCCGCATTCGAATCGAAGCGGATCGTCGATCCGTCCGGGCGGTGGATGTCCTTGGCGGTCCGCACGATCACGGCCTTGTGGACGTCGCCCTTCTTCACGCGGCCGCGCGGCGCCGCTTCCTTGACGGAGACGACGATGATGTCGCCCACGCCGGCGAAACGCCGCTTCGAGCCGCCAAGCACCTTGATGCACTGGACGCGCTTCGCGCCGCTGTTGTCGGCGACTTCAAGGTTCGACTGCATCTGGATCATCGATCCATTCCTTCTTCAAACTTCAACCGGGACACGAATGCCCGGCGATCAGCTAAACAATCAGGCTTCTGCCGTTTCGGCGGCTTCGGCCTCGGCCTCGGCCGGGGCTTCCGGCTCGGCCTGAGTCTTCTTCGCCTTGCTCTTGGCCTTCGGCTCCGCCTTGGTCGGCGCCGCATGGGCGTCGAGCCGACCGAGCACGGTCCAGGTCTTCAGCTTCGAGATCGGCCGCGTCTCCTCGATGCGGACGGTCTCGCCCTCGCGAAACTCGTTGCCCTCGTCGTGGGCATGGTACTTCTTCGACCGCTTGATGATCTTGCCGTAGAGCGGATGCTTCACCCGCCGCTCGACGCGGACCACCACCGTCTTGTCGGTCTTGTCGGACACCACGGTGCCGGTCAGGACGCGCTTTGGCATTCCAGTTACTCCTTACGCTTTGGGCTGAGCGGCACGGGCGCGCTCGCCTTGCAGCGTCTTGATGCGGGCGATGGCACGGCGCACCTCACGGATGCGCGCCGGCTTCTCGATCTGGTTGGTCGCCGCCTGGAAGCGCAGGTTGAACTGCTCGCGCTTCAGCTCCACCAGCTGATCGGTCAGCTGGTCGTCGGTGCGGGTCATGAGGTCGTCAATCTGGGCCATTGTCAGGCGTCCTCGAGCAGGGATTCGCCAAGGCGGGCGACCACCCTGGTCTTGATCGGCAGCTTCTCGGCGGCGCGCTCGAACGCGGTCTTGGCTATGTGGCCGGGGACTCCGTCCAGCTCGAACAGGATGCGGCCGGGCTTGACCCGCACGACCCAATATTCGGGCGAGCCCTTGCCCGAGCCCATGCGGACCTCGGCGGGTTTCGACGAAACCGGCACGTCCGGGAAGATGCGGATCCACAAGCGCCCCTGGCGCTTGATGTGACGCGTGATCGCGCGGCGCGCCGCCTCGATCTGGCGTGCGGTGATCCGCTCCGGCGCCATCGCCTTGAGGCCGTAGGCGCCGAAGTTCAGCGACGTGCCGCCCTTGGCGTCGCCGTGAATCCGGCCCTTGTGCGCCTTGCGGAACTTGGTGCGTTTGGGTTGCAGCATTTTCTCTTATCCCAACCTGGTTCAGCGCGCCGGACGGACGCCGGAGGTTTGAGCCTCCATCATCAGCCGGTCCTGCGACAGCGGGTCGTGGCCGAGGATCTCGCCCTTGAAGATCCAGACCTTGACTCCGCAGACGCCGTAAGCGGTGTGCGCGGTCGCCTCGGCATAATCGACGTTGGCGCGCAAAGTGTGCAGCGGCACCCGGCCCTCGCGATACCATTCGGTGCGCGCGATCTCGGCGCCGCCGAGACGGCCCGAGCAGGTGATGCGGATGCCTTCCGCGCCGAGCCGCAGCGCCGACTGGACGGCGCGCTTCATCGCCCGGCGGAACGCGACGCGGCGCTCGAGCTGATCGGCGACGCCCTGAGCGACGAGACGGCTGTCGATCTCCGGCTTGCGGATCTCGACGATGTTCAAGGACACGTCGGACGAGGTCATCGCGCCGAGCTGCTTCCTGAGCTTCTCGATGTCGGCGCCCTTCTTGCCGATGATCACGCCGGGGCGCGCGGCATAGATGGAGACGCGGCACAATTTGGCCGGGCGCTCGATCACCACCTTCGAGATCGCGGCCTGGGGCAAAGCCTCCATGATGAACTTGCGGATCTTCAGATCCTCGAGCAGCAGCCGACCATAATCGTCGCCCTCGGCGAACCAGCGGCTGTCCCAGGTCCGGTTGATCTGCAGCCTGAGGCCGATCGGGTTGGATTTCTGACCCATGGTTACGCTTCCTGCTGCTCGCGGACGACGATGCGCACGCGGCTGAACGGTTTGACGATGCGGCTGGCGCGGCCGCGGGCGCGCGGCGTGAACCGCTTCATCGACAGGCTCTTGCCGACGCTCGCTTCCGCGACGACGAGGCTGTCGACGTCGAGGTTGTGGTTGTTCTCGGCATTGGCGATCGCCGAGGCGAGCACCTTCTTGACGTCCCGGGCCATCGCCTTGGGCGAGAAGCTCAGGATCGACAGCGCCTCCTCGGCGCGCTTGCCGCGGATCAGGCCGGCGACGAGGTTGAGCTTCTGCGCGGAGCCGCGGATCTGCCCGCCGACGGCGAGCGCCTCGTTCTCGGCAACCCTGCGGGGAGCCTTTTCCTTGCCCATGGCTTACCTCTTGCCCTTCTTGTCGGAGGCGTGGCCGGGGAAGAAGCGGGTCGGAGCGAACTCGCCGAGCTTCATGCCCACCATGTCCTCGTTCACCGAGACGGGAACGAATTTGCGGCCGTTGTAGACGTTGAACGTCAGCCCGACGAACTGCGGCAGGATGGTGGAGCGGCGCGACCAGGTCTTGATCGGGGCGCGGCCACCGGCTTCCTGCGCCGTCTCTGCCTTCTTCAGCAGCGACAGCTCGACGAACGGACCTTTCCAGACGGAGCGGGCCATCTTTTACCTCTTCTTCTTCGCGTGACGCGAACGGATGATCATCTTGTCCGTCGCCTTGTTCGAGCGGGTGCGGGCGCCCTTGGTCGGCTTGCCCCACGGGGTGACCGGGTGACGGCCGCCCGAGGTGCGACCTTCGCCGCCGCCGTGCGGGTGGTCGACCGGGTTCTTGGCGACGCCGCGGGTGAGCGGACGCTTGCCCTTCCAGCGGGTGCGGCCGGCCTTGGCGAAATTCTGGTTCTGGTTGTCCGGGTTCGAGACCGCGCCAACCGTTCCCATGCAGTCGCTGCGGATGTAGCGCTGCTCGCCCGAGTTCAAGCGCACGATGACCATGCCGCGGTCGCGGCCGACGACCTGGACATAGGTGCCGGCCGAGCGGGCGATCTGGCCGCCCTTGCCCGGCTTCATCTCGACATTGTGGACGATGGTGCCGACCGGCATCTGGCTCAGTTCCATCGCATTGCCCGGCTTCACGTCGACCTTCTTGCCGGCGACGATGGTGTCGCCGGGCGCAAGGCGCTGCGGCGCGATGATGTAGGCGAGCTCGCCGTCCTGATACTTGACCAGGGCGATGAACGCGGTGCGGTTGGGATCATATTCGAGCCGCTCGACGGTGGCCGGCATGTCCCACTTGCGACGCTTGAAGTCGATATAGCGGTACTTCTGCTTGTGGCCGCCGGCGATTCCGCGCGACGTGACGTGGCCCTTGTTGTTGCGGCCGCCGGTCTTGCGCTTGCCTTCGGACAGCGCCTTGACGGGCTTGCCCTTCCACAAAGCCGACTTGTCGACGAGGATCAGGCCGCGCTGCGACGGGGTCGTCGGGTTATATTGCTTGAGTGCCATCGCTCTCGCCTCAGATACCGGTGGTGATGTCGATCGACTGGCCGTCAGCCAGTGTCACGACCGCCTTCTTGACGTCCGAGCGCGTATAAGGCCGGCCCTTCCAGCGCTTGGTCTTGCCCTTGGTCGTCATCGTGTTGACGCCGGTCACGCTGACGCCGAACAAAGCCTCGACCGCCGCCTTGATCTGCGGCTTGGTGGCGTCGTTCGCGACCTTGAAGACGACCGCATTATGTTCGGACAGCAGGGTCGACTTCTCGGTGATGTGCGGCGCGAGGATGACATCGTAATGGCTGATGTCGACCCGGGCTTCCTGCTTCTTCGCCTTAGCCATTGAACCGGGCCTCCAGCTTTTCGACCGCGGCGCGGGTCAGCACCAGGGTCTCGTGATTGAGGATGTCGTAAACGTTGGCCCCGATCGCCGGCAGCAGATTGACCTCCTTGAGGTTCGCCGAGGCGTTGGCGAAGCCGACGTTGAGCGCGTCGCCGTCGATCACCAGAGCGGTCTTGCCGAGCCCGAGCTTGCCGAGCTGATCCTGGAGGATGCCGGTCTTGACCTCCTTGAGGTCGAGGTTGTCGAGCACCACCAGATGGCCGCCCTGCGCCTTGGCAGACAGCGCCATTTTCAGGCCGAGCGCGCGAACCTTCTTGTTCAGCGACGGATTGAAGGTGCGGGCGCGGGCGCCGTGCGCCTTGCCGCCGCCGACGAAGATCGGCGCGCGCCGGTCGCCGTGGCGGGCGGTGCCGCCGCCCTTTTGCTTGCCGAACTTCTTGCCGGTGCGGGCGACCTCACTGCGCTCGCGCGTCGCGCGGGTCGGCGCGCGGCGCTTCTCGAGCTGCCAGGTGACGACCCGGTGGAGGATATCGGCGCGCGGCTCGACGCCGAACACGGCGTCGTTGAGCTCGATGTCCGAGCCCTTGCCCTTACCGTCGAGGGTCTGGACCTTGACCTTCATGATTAGTCTTCCTTGCTCTCGTCGGCGGCCGGAGCATCGCTCTGGCCTTCGTCAGCAGCCGGCTCGGCGGCGGCCGGCTCGGCAGCGGCCTCTTCGGCAGCGGCCGCCTCGATCGCGGCGCCGGCTTCCTGCTCGGCGGCAATCGCTGCGACTTCGTCGTCGCTCGGCAGCGCCGGAATCTCGTGGACGGCGGCTTCCTCGACCAGGCCGGCCGGGGCCTCCTCGGTCTCGATCACCTTGCCGAGCTCCCTGAGGCCGGCGGGATAGGGGACGTTGTCCGGACGCGCGACCTTGACCGCATCGTGGACGAGCAGCCAGCTGCCCTTGTGGCCGGGGACCGAACCCTTGACGAAGATCAGGCCGCGGCCGGCGTCGGTGCGGACCACTTCGAGGTTCTGCTGGGTGCGGTTGCGCGCGCCCATATGGCCGGCCATCTTCTTGTTCTTGAAGACGCGGCCCGGATCCTGGCGCTGGCCGGTGGAACCGTGCGAGCGGTGCGAGACCGAGACGCCGTGGGTGGCGCGCAGCCCCTTGAAGCCCCAGCGCTTCATCACGCCGGCAAAGCCCTTGCCCTGGGTCACGCCCTGGATGTCGACCAGCTGGCCGGCGACGAAATGGTCGGCGGTCAGCTCGGCGCCGACGTCGAGGAGCGCATCCTCGGCAACACGGAACTCGACCAGCCGCGCCTTGGGCTCGACCTCGGCCTTGCCGAAATGGCCGCGCTGCGGCTTCGACAGGTTCTTCGCCTTGGCAGTGCCGGCGCCGAGCTGGACGGCGGTATAGCCGTCGCGCTCCGCCTCGCGGCGGCCAACGACCTGCAGATTTTCCAGCGCCAGGACGGTGACCGGCACATGCCGTCCGTCTTCCTGGAACAGGCGGGTCATCCCGACTTTCTTCGCGATCACGCCAGTGCGCATGATCAAGCTCCTTACGACAGAGGCCCCCGACGAAATGCCGGGGGCGTGTTTAGCCCGAAAAACGATGCGTGCCCCGCCTGGGCTAATTCCCGCGAAGAGCGGGAGAGCGGGGGACGCAGACCACGGCAGTCGCCGTGCGGTATCCCTAGTCTCGGTCCCGGCCAAAGCCGGGAGGCAGCTCGCTAGGCGAGCTTGATTTCGACGTCAACGCCAGCCGCGAGATCGAGCTTCATCAGCGCGTCGACCGTCTGCGGCGTCGGCTGCACGATATCGAGCAACCTCTTGTACGTCCTCACCTCGAACTGCTCGCGCGACTTCTTGTCGATGTGCGGCGAGCGGTTGACGGTGAACTTCTCGATGCGCGTCGGCAGCGGAATGGGGCCGCGGATCAGCGCGCCGGTGCGGCGCGCCGTGTCGGCGATGTCGCCGGTCGCCTGGTCAAGCACTCGATGATCGAACGCCTTCAGGCGAATGCGGATGTTCTGCGTTTCCATTCCACTTACCGATGCGAAAGAGCCAAGCCCTTGTGGGGCAACACGGATTCACCGGGACCAGATGGCACCGGATCGGCCAAAAACAAGTTCAAAAGCGAGCCGCCCGAATCTTGGAAGACCCGGGCGGCTGGCCCCTATATTACTTCGTGATCGTGCCGACAACCCCCGCGCCGACGGTCCGGCCGCCTTCGCGGATCGCGAAGCGCAGGCCCATGTCCATGGCGATCGGAGCGATCAGCTTGACCCCGAGCGTAACGTTGTCGCCCGGCATCACCATCTCGGTGCCCTCGGGCAGCACGACTTCGCCCGTCACGTCGGTCGTGCGGAAGTAGAATTGCGGCCGATAATTGGCGAAGAACGGCGTGTGACGGCCGCCCTCGTCCTTCGACAGGACATAGACCTCGGCAGAGAAATCGGTGTGCGGCGTGATCGAGCCGGGCTTGGCCAGAACCTGGCCGCGCTCGACATCGTCACGGCCGACGCCGCGCAGCAGCGCGCCGACATTGTCGCCCGCCTGGCCCTGATCGAGCAGCTTGCGAAACATCTCGACGCCAGTGACGACGGTCTTGGCGGTGTCGCGGATGCCGACGATCTCGACCTCCTCGCCGACCTTGATCACGCCGGTCTCGATGCGGCCGGTGACGACGGTGCCGCGGCCCGAGATCGAGAACACGTCCTCGATCGGCATCAGGAACGGCTTGTCGAGCGGACGCTCCGGCTGCGGAATCCACTCGTCGACCGCCTTCATCAGGTTGAGGATCGATTGACGGCCGGTCTCCTCGTTGGTGCCCTCAAGCGCGGCGAGCGCCGAACCGGAGATGATCGGAATGTTGTCGCCGTCGAAATCGCGCTTGGAGAGCTCCTCGCGGATTTCGAGCTCGACCAGCTCGAGCAGCTCGGGATCGTCGACCTGGTCGACCTTGTTCAAATAGACGACCATGGTCGGAACGCCGACCTGCTTGGCGAGCAGGATGTGCTCCTTGGTCTGCGGCATCGGGCCGTCGGCGGCCGACACGACCAGGATCGCGCCGTCCATCTGGGCGGCGCCGGTGATCATGTTCTTCACATAGTCGGCGTGACCCGGGCAATCGACGTGGGCGTAATGGCGCGCTTCGGTCTCATACTCGACGTGCGCCGTCGAGATGGTGATGCCGCGCTCGCGCTCTTCCGGCGCCTTGTCGATATTGTCGTAGCTGGTGAAGGTCGCCCCGCCGGACTCGGCGAGGATCTTCGTGATCGCCGCCGTCAGCGACGTCTTGCCATGGTCGACGTGACCGATGGTGCCGATGTTGCAGTGCGGCTTCGTCCGCTGAAACTTAGCTTTCGCCATTTGCCTAACCCTTGTCCTTAAAGTTCAAACTACGTCGGCGTCGCTCAAGCGAGCTTCGCCTTGACCTCTTCGGCGACATTCGCCGGCACCTCGTCATAATGCGAGAACTGCATCGTGTACTGGGCGCGCCCCTGGCTGAAGGACCGCAGCTCATTAACGTAGCCGAACATATTCGCAAGCGGCACCATCGCCTCGACGACCTGGGCATTGCCGCGGCTGTCCGTACCCTGGATCTGGCCGCGCCGGCTGTTCAGGTCGCCGATCACGTCGCCCAGATAGTCTTCCGGGGTCACGACCTCAACCTTCATGATCGGCTCGAGCAATTTGATGCCCGCCTTCTGGGCGGCCTCGCGCATCGCGCCGCGGCCGGTGATCTCGAAGGCGAGCGCCGAGGAGTCGACGTCGTGATACTTGCCGTCGAGGAGGCGGATCTCGAAATCGATGATCGGGAAGCCGATCAGCGACCCGGTCTCGGCGGTCTCGCGCATGCCCTTCTCGACCGACGGGATATACTCCTTGGGAATATTGCCGCCCTTGACGTCGTCCTTGAAGATGATGCCCGAGCCGCGCTCGCCAGGCTGCAGCGAGACCTTGACCTCGCCGAACTGGCCGGAGCCGCCCGACTGCTTCTTGTGGGTGTAGGTGACGTCGACCGGCCGCGCGAGCGATTCGCGATAGGCGACCTGCGGCGCACCGACATTGGCGTCGACCTTGAACTCGCGCTTCATGCGGTCGACCAGGATCTCGAGGTGGAGCTCGCCCATCCCCTTGATGATCGTTTGCCCGCTCTCGAAGTCCGAGGTGACGCGGAACGACGGATCCTCCGCCGCCAGGCGCGACAAAGCGACGCCCATCTTTTCCTGATCGGCCTTGGTCTTCGGCTCGACTGCGACCTCGATCACCGGGTCCGGAAATTCCATCCGCTCGAGGATGATCGGCGCGTTGGGGGCGCAGAGCGTATCGCCGGTGGTGGTGTCCTTCAGACCGACCAAAGCGACGATGTCGCCGGCAAAGGCCTCCTTGATGTCCTCGCGGTCGTTGGCATGCATCAGCAGCATGCGGCCGACCTTCTCCTTCTTGTCCTTGACCGAGTTCATGACGGTCGAGGCGCCCTCGAGCTTGCCGGAATAGATGCGGGCGAAGGTGAGCGTGCCGACGAACGGGTCGGTCATGATCTTGAACGCCAGCGCCGCGAACGGGGCGGCATCTTCGGCCGGGCGGGCGTCCTCGGTCTCGCCGTCGAGCTTGACGCCCTTGATCGACGGCACGTCGAGCGGGCTCGGCAGATAGTCGACGACCGCGTCCAGCATCGGCTGGACGCCCTTGTTCTTGAACGCCGAGCCGGTCAGCACCGGCACGAACGAGAAATTGAGCGTGCCCTTGCGGATCAGCCGCTTGAGGGTCGCGACGTCGGGCTCGCTGCCGCCAAGATAGGCCTCCATGACCTCGTCGTCCTGCTCGACCGCCATCTCGACCAATTCCATGCGGGCCGCCGCGGCGGCGTCCTTCATGTCGTCGGGAATGTCGCGGATCTCGAACTTGGCGCCGAGGCTCTCCTCGAGCCAGACGATGGCGTTGTTGGCGACCAGGTCGACGACACCGACGAAGGCGCTCTCGAGACCGATCGGCAGCTGCAGCACCATCGGCCGCGCGCCGAGCCGATCCTTGATCATGGCGACGCAGCGATCGAAGCTCGCCCCGACACGGTCGAGCTTGTTGACGAAGCACATGCGCGGCACTTTGTACTTGTCGGCCTGGCGCCACACGGTCTCGGACTGCGGCTCGACGCCGGCGACGCCGTCGAAGCAGGCGACCGCGCCATCGAGCACGCGCAGGCTGCGCTCGACCTCGATCGTGAAATCGACGTGGCCCGGCGTGTCGATGATGTTGATCCGGTGGTCGTTCCAGAAGCAGGTGGTGGCCGCGGACGTGATCGTGATCCCGCGCTCCTGCTCCTGCTCCATCCAGTCCATCG
>Ga0307505_10001281_pt1 | contig 21050 bp, 23 predicted proteins | sample 23_S_MG_FD_202183 | JGI IMG/M metagenome (GOLD analysis project Ga0307505, IMG submission 202183) | Soil microbial communities from Populus trichocarpa stands in riparian zone in the Pacific Northwest, United States - 23_S | ecosystem: Environmental > Terrestrial > Soil > Riparian zone > Trees...
CATCGTCGTCCTGTCGCTCGAGGTAAGCATCGCCTCCGCGGTGATCGCGTGCGCGCTCGGCTTGCCGCTGGGCGGCCTCGTCGCGGCATGCAGCTTCCCGGGACGCCGGGCCGCGATCGTCACGCTGAACGCGCTCCTCGGCCTGCCCTCGGTCGTGGTGGGGCTGGTCGTCTACCTGCTGCTGTCGCGCGCCGGCCCGCTCGGCGAGCTCGGCATCCTCTTCACGCCCGCGGCGATCGTGGTCGCGCAATCGATCCTGGTGCTGCCGATGGTGGCCGCCCTCGCGCGCCAGTTCGTCGAGGACGCGTGGCAGGAGTATCGCGAGCAGCTCACCTCGCTCGGCGTGGGCGCCGCGCGCGCGGTGCCCACGCTGCTCTGGGACCTGCGCTTCTCGCTCCTCACGGTGGCGCTGCTCGGCTTCGGGCGCGCGGCCTCCGAGGTGGGCGCGGTGATGATCGTGGGCGGCAACATCGACGGTGTCACGCGCGTCATGACGACCGCGATCGCGCTCGAGACCAGCAAGGGCGACCTGCCGCTGGCTCTCGCGCTCGGCATCATCCTGGTGGGCGTGGTCCTCGTGCTGAATGCGCTCGCCTACGCGATGCGTGAATGGAGCGCGAGGCGCCATGGATGAGGCGTTCTTTCCCCTCGAGGCGCGCGGGCTGGGCGTGACGCTCGGCGGGCACCAGGCGCTCGCGGGCGCGACCTTCGCGATGGACGGCTCGCGCCGCGTGGTCGTGCTGGGCGCGAACGGCGCGGGCAAGAGCGTGCTGCTGCGGCTCCTGCACGGCCTGATCTCAGCCACCGCGGGAACGATCTCCTGGGGCGGGAGCCTCGTGCGGCCGCGCGCGCAGGCGATGGTGTTCCAGCGCCCGGTGATGCTGCGGCGCGGCGCGCTCGCCAACATCTCCTACGCGCTGGCCGTGAACGGCGTGCGCGGAGCCGAAGCCGATGAGCGGGCGCGCAAGGCGATCGAGCGCGTCGGCCTCGGGCACCTCGCGGCCCGCCAGGCGCGCGTGCTCTCCGGCGGCGAGCAGCAGCGGCTCGCCCTCGCGCGCGCCTGGGCGCTCGGCCCGCGCATGCTCTTCCTCGACGAGCCCACCGCGAGCCTCGACCCCGCCGCCGCCGGCGAGGTCGAGCGCATCGTGCGCGAGATCCACGCCGCCGGCACGGCGATCGTGATGACCACCCACAACCTCGGCCTCGCGCGGCGCATCGCCGACGAGATCCTCTTCCTCCACGCCGGCCGCCTCACCGAGCAGACGCCCGCCGATCGCTTCTTCCGCGCGCCGCAATCCGGCGAGGCGGCGCAATTCCTCCAAGGAGAGCTGCCATGGAATGGAGCCTCGCCTTCCCCACCCGGTTGAGCCGCGTGTGCATCGCCGGCGCGCTCACAGCGGCGGCGATCCTGTCGGCCCCGCCCTCGCGCGCACAGTATTCCGGCGCTTCCGTCGGCACCATCACCGTCGCCTCGACCACGTCGACCGAGCAATCCGGCCTCTTCAGGGAACTGCTGCCGGCGTTCAAGGCGGCGACCGGCATCGAGGCGCGCGTGGTCGCGGTGGGCACCGGGCAGGCGCTCGACATGGGCCGGCGCGGAGACGCCGACGTGGTCTTCGTCCACGACAAGGTGGCGGAGGAGAAATTCGTGGCCGAAGGGTTCGGCGTGAAGCGCCTGCCGGTGATGTACAACGACTTCGCGATCGTCGGGCCCGGATCCGATCCCGTGAAGGTCAAGGGCAACGACGTGACCGCGGCGCTGAGGAAGATCGCCGACGCACGGGCGCCGTTCGCCTCCCGCGCCGACAAGAGCGGCACGCACGCCGCCGAGCTGCGCTACTGGAAGGCCGCGGGCGTCGAGAAGCCCGCGGGCGCGTGGTACCGCGAGACCGGCTCGGGCATGGGCCCGACGCTCAACACGGCTTCGGGGATGGGCGCCTACGCGCTCACCGACCGCGGCACGTGGCTGAACTTCAGGAACCGTCGCGACCTCGTGATCCTGGTCGAGGGCGACAAGCGCCTGTCCAACCAGTACGGGGTCATGCTGGTGAGCCCTGCGAAGCACGCGCACGTGAAGAGGGACCTGGGCCAGAAGTTCGTCGACTGGGTCGTCTCGCGCGAAGGGCAGGCGGCAATCGCCAACTACAGGATCGGCGGCGAGCAGATCTTCTTCCCCAACGCCGGCGCGCCGGGGGTGTGACGAGCGATAATGCCCGCATGATCAGGATCGACATCCGGCCGGTCTGGCGCTTCCGCGCCGAAAGCGGCGAGCGCGAGTTCGACTTCCGGCTGGTGACGCTCCTCGCGGCGATCGAGGAGGACGGCAAGCTCACGCAGGCGGCCGAGGCCGCGGGCGTCTCCTACCGGCACGCCTGGAACCTCGTCGACCAGTGGGAGGAGTTCTTCGGCGCGGCGCTGGTGGTAAAGTCGCAGGGCCGCGGCTCGACGCTCACGCCGCTCGGCAAGCGTCTGCTCTGGGCGGGCCGGCGCGCGCAGGCCCGCCTCGCGCCGGAGCTCGACAACCTCGCCAGCGAGTTCGCGCGCGCGCTGAACGAGTCGCTCTCGGAGGCGTTGCCCGCCCTGGTGATGCACGCGAGCCACGATTACGCGGTCGCGCTGCTGCGCGACGCCGCGGCCGAGGCGAGCGGCTTCATCGACCTGCAGTACCGCGGCAGCTTCGACGCGCTCGCCGCGCTGCGCCGCGGCGAATGCGACGTCGCGGGATTCCACGTCCCGGAAGGGCGCCTCGGCGCGCTCATGGAGCAGCGCTACCGCGAGAGCCTGCCGCTCGCCGGCTATCGCCTCATCACCTTCGCGTCGCGCCGCCAGGGCTTCATCGTGCAGCCCGGCAATCCGCTCGCCATCGCCTCCGTCCGGGACCTGTGCCGCGACGGCATTCGAATCGCCAACCGCCAGCGCGGCTCGGGCACGCGCGCGCTCCTCGAGTACCTCGTCTCGTCGGCCGGCCTGGATCGCGCGCGCATCTCGGGCTACGAGAACGAGGAGACCACGCATGGCGCGGTCGCGGCGCTCGTGGCCGGCAAGCAGGCCGACGTGGGCTTCGGCGTCGAGGCCGCGGCCACGCAATACGGCCTGGGGTTCGTTCCCGTTTGCCGCGAGCAGTACTACTTCGCCTGCCGCCTGGGCGACCTCGAGTCCCCGCCCGTGCGCTCGCTGCTCGCGCTGCTCCGCGACGCCCGTTTCGCGAGGACCGTCGATGCGCTGCCGGGATACGCGGCGGCCGGCGCCGGGCGCGTCCTCGCCAGCTTCGAGCCCGCTCCCGCCGCGACGTGAAGCGCCGCGGCCCCGCGCTGCTGCTGGCGGCCGCGGCGCTGGCCGCGGGACTCGAATGATCCTCGCGCGCGCGCGCTACCCGCTGTGGCTGCTGGTGGCCTGCGTCGTGCTCGTCGTGCTGGTGCTCTGGAGCTTCGGCGTCGGCCGCTTCCCGGTCGCGCTCGGCGACGTCTGGCGCGCGCTCTGGGCCGCCGCCTCGGGAGGGGAGAGCGGGCTCGCCGCGAACGTCGAGGCGGTGGTGCTGCAGGTGCGCGCGCCGCGCGTCGCCGGCGCGCTCGCCGTGGGCGCCGCCCTGGCCGCCGCGGGCGCGGCCTACCAGAGCCTCTTCAAGAACCCGCTGGTGTCGCCAGACATCCTCGGGGTCACCGCGGGTTGCGCGCTCGGCGCGGGCATCGCGGTGCTGTACTCGCTTCCCGTCGGCGCGATCCAGGCGCTCGCGTTCGCGGGCGGCCTTCTCGCGGTCGGGCTCGTGGTCCTGATCGGCACCTGGATCGGCGGTCGCGATCCGCTCCTCACGCTCGTGCTCACCGGGGTCGTCGTGGGCTCGCTCTTCGGCGCCGGCATCGCGCTGGTGAAGTACGTGGCCGATCCCTACAACCAGCTGCCGGCGATCACCTTCTGGCTGCTGGGCTCCTTCACCGGCGCGCTGCCGCGCGACCTGCCCGCCGCCCTGATCCCGCTCGCGATCGGGCTCGTGCCGCTCGCGCTCTTGCGCTGGCGCGTCGACGCGCTCTCGCTCTCGCAGGACGAGGCGCGCTCGCTGGGGTTGCCCGTGGGGATGCTCCGCCTCGTGGTGATCGTGTGCGCGACGCTGGTCACCGCGGCGGCCGTCTCGCTCGCGGGTGCCATAGGCTGGGTGGGCCTGGTGATCCCGCATGCCGCGCGCCTGCTCGTGGGCGCGCCCTTCACGCGCGTGCTGCCGCTCTCCCTCGTGCTCGGAGCCGCCTTCCTGCTCGCGGTGGACACGCTCTGCCGCACCGCTTTCGCCACCGAGGTCCCGCCCGGGGTCGCGACCGCGTTCGTGGGTACGCCCGTATTCATCGCGCTGCTCGCGATCTCGTTCCGGAGGAGCGCGTGACGCTCGCCGCGCGCGCTCTCGACTTCGGGTTCCGCGGCCGCACGGTCGGCCGGAGCGTGGACCTGGAGCTTCCCGGCGCGCGCATCGCCTGCCTGCTGGGGCCGAATGGCAGCGGCAAGACCACGCTGCTGCGCACGCTCCTGGGGCTCCTGCGGCCGCTGGCCGGCGAGGTGGTCCTCGACGAGCGCTCGATACAGCTTTGGCCGGCGCGCGAGCGCGCCGCGCGCCTCGCGTACGTGCCCCAGGCCGCCGAGAGCTACTTCGACTTCAGCGTGCTCGAGATGGTGGAGATGGGTCGCATGGCGCACCGGGGCCTGTTCGCGCAGCCCGGGCGCGGCGACCGCGAAAGCGCGCGCGCGGCGCTCGAACGGCTCGGCATCGAGGCGCTCGCCGCGCGCCCGATCAACCGCGTGAGCGGCGGCGAGCGCCAGCTGGCACTCATCGCCCGGGCCCTCGCGACCCAGGCCACGCACCTGCTGATGGACGAGCCCACCGCGAACCTCGACTTCGGCAACCAGGCCCGGGTCCTGGACGAGATCGCGCGCGTCAGGGGATCGGGCGTGGCGGTCCTCTTCTCCACGCACCATCCCGACCACGCGCTCAGGATCGCCGACCGGGCGGTCCTGCTGCGCGACGGCGGCGTGATGGCCGCGGGCCCGATCGCGGAAGTGGTCAATTCGGAAAACCTTTCGGCGCTTTACGGACGCACGATCGAGGTGGCCGAGGTAAGGTCCGCGGACGGAAGCCTGCGCCGGGTCTGCGTTCCCTCCGACCTGTCCGTTGGGTAACCTATTGCGCACTCCGGAGGAATGCCATGGGCGCCCGCCCCCGCCACGCCAAGAAGCAGAACGGATTCGCCCTCCCCCCGAAAACGGCCGCCCCGGCGCGGCTGCCCCGGCACGCCGCCCGCGAGCTGCTGGGGCTCTCCGCCGGCGAGTTCGCGCTTCTGAGGCGCCTCACGACCCCGGAGAGGATCCAGGCCTACCTCAACGCGACGCCCATCAACCACGAGCTCGATGGCGAGACCGTGCTGTCGGTTCGCGAGGTGATCCGCCAGCGCCGCGCCCACTGCATCGAGGGCGCCATGTTCGCCGCCTGCGCGCTGTGGGTGAACGGAGACCCGCCCTTGGTAGTGCACCTGGACTGCGACCTGTCCGACTACCCCCACGTGATCGCGGTTTTTCGCCGCCATGGGGCGTGGGGCGCGCTTTCCAAGACCAACGGCGCGCCGCTGCGCTACCGCGATCCCGTCTACCGGACCCTGCGCGAGCTGGCGCTCTCGTATTTCCACGAGTACTCCAACCGCCGCGGCCACAAGACGCTGCGCAGCTACTCCGTGCCCTTCGACCTGCGCCGCCTCCCGATCGAGGACTGGGTCACGAGCGAGAAGTCGTGCTGGAAGGCGCACGACCGCCTTGTCGAGCTGCGCCACTACGCCCTCATCACGCGCCGGCAGGAGCGGCTGCTCGCCAAGCGCGACGCCTTCGAGCGCCGGGCCGCGAAGCTGGTCGAGTACCCGCGGCCGGCGAAGCCCGCGGGCGAGCACCGGCCGGGCGCGAAGGCGGGCGCGAAGCGGCGCTAGCTACCGGTCGCTGGTCGAGTGCAGCGCGATGCGGTTGCCCTCGCTGTCGAGGACGAGGGCGCGGAAGCCGTGCGGGCCGATCGGATGCGCAGGCTCGAGCACCTTGCCGCCAAGTCCCGCCGCCTGCGCCACCGCGTCGCGGATGCGCCCGTCGACATTCAGGTAACACAGGATGCCGCCCTTGCCCGTGACGCCGTCCGGGTCGAGCACCAGGCAGCCGCCATTGCCGTCCTTGTGGTCGAGCACGCAGAAGTCGAAGTCACCGAGCTTCTCGCGGTGTACCGGGATGCCCAGCACCGCCTGGTAGAAGGCGCGCGAGCGCTCAAGGTCCGCCACCGGGATGTCGAACCAGACGAGCCGGTTGTGTTTGGAATTCAGGTCGCTCACGTCTCGCCTCCGCTTCTCACCGCGACATGATGCGCCGGCCAGAAAAACGGCGCCGCGAGCGGCGCCGTCTGCACTGCGGGAACCGCCCCGGCTAGCGCACCAGGCGGCAGCGCGAGAAGTCGAGGTCGTTCTGGTGCTCGCCCGGACGCACGGCTTCGAAGTGCCCCGCGCGCGGGTTCCAGCACTCCTCGTACGAGTCGCGGTAGGTGCGCCGCTCGACGTGGCGCTCGACGTAGCGGCTTCCGATCGGGCGGCAGCGGGAGAAGTCGAGGTCGTTCTGGAACTCGCCCGGCCGCACCCCCTCGAAATGGCCGGCGCGCGGATTCCAGCACTCGTCGCGCGCATCCCGGAACTCGGCACGGGCGCCCCGATACGGGTCGTAGGTATGGGTGCGCTCGTAGTAGACCTGCGCGGACGCGGTGGCCGCGATGCTGGCGAGGAGCGCGCCCGCCGCGATGGCGATAGTCTTCATGGTGTCCTCCGAAGGAAATCGGGTGGTCAAACAGTGAAGACACGCGCCGGGCGGCGCGCGTTTCGCGGGCGCCTAGGCGTGAGGACGCAGGACGGCGCGGATACTGGCCCCGGCGCCCGCCTACACGGGGTAGCGATCCGGCTCGCGCCGCGCGAGCCCGCTGCTCATCGCGCCTCCGACAGCGACCGCTCGATCGCGTCCTGCGCCTGGGCCACGTAGCCTCCCGCGAAGAGGTTGGCGTGGTTCAGCAGGTGATAGATGTTGTAGAAGTCGCGCCGGACGCGGTAACCGTCGTCGAGCGGCCAGGCCGCCGCGTATGCCGCGGCGAAGTCGCGCGGGAAGCCACCGAAGAGCGTGGCCATCGCGAGGTCGGCCTCGCGGTCGCCCACGTAGACGGCGGGGTCGAAGATCACCGGGGTGCCGTCGGGCAGGGCGGAAGCGTTCCCGCCCCAGAGGTCCCCGTGCAGCAACGACTTCGCCGGCGCGTAGTTGCGGAAGAACGCCTCGCAGTCGGATGCGAGGCGCTCGCCGCGGTCGATCATGCGCGATGGCAGCCGGTGCTTCGCCGCCAGTCGCAACTGCGCCACCAGGCGCTTCTCGCGCCAGAACGCGAGCCAGTCGTCCGACCAGCCGTTGGATTGCGGCGAGCCGCCGATGAAGTTGTCGCACGCCCAGCCGAAGCGTTGCTGCGGGAAGCGATGCAGCGCCGCGAGCAGCGTTCCCAGGGCGGCGGCGCTCGCGGCGTTGAGCGGCACCAGGTCGAGCCACTCGAGGAGGAGCCACGCGCGCGCCCCGTTGGCTCCCTGCTCGACGAAGCCCGGAGCCCGCACCGTTCGCGTCGCCTGGAGCGCCGCGAGTCCGTCCCTCTCCGCATCCAGTCGTGCCGCGTCTTGCGCGTCGACGACCTTGGCGAAGTAGTCGCGCCCCTCGCGAGCGAACGCGCCGGTGGCTCCCGGCTCGGCGCGCGTCGACACCTCAGAGCCGCCCGAGCGCCTGCTCGAGGTCGGCGCGCAGGTCGCCAGGGTCCTCGAGCCCGATCGAGAGTCGCACCAGCGGCCCGCCCTCCCATTTGCGCACCACGCGATCGACGCGCCCGGGACTCGCCGGCGCGACGAGGCTCTGGAATCCGCCCCAGCTGTAGCCGAGCTCGAAGCCCTCGAGAGCGTCGACGAAGCGCGCGACTTCCGCGCGCCCGCCGCGGGCGAGCTCGACGGCGAAGAGTCCGGTGGCGCCGTGGAAGTCGCGTTTCCAGAGCGCGTGGCCGGGATCGCCTTCGAGCGCCGGATGAAGCACGCGGCGGATCGCGGGGTGCGTCGCCAGCCAGCGCGCGATCTCGAGCGCGCTCGCCTCGTGGCGCTGCAGGCGCACCTCGAGCGTGCGGATGCCGCGAATGGCTAGGAAGAGATCGTCGGGGCTTGCGTTCTGCCCGAGGTCGCGCGCGGTGTCGCGCAGCCGCGGCCACCACGCCTCGTTCGCGACCACGCATCCGAGCAGCAGGTCGGAGTGGCCGCCGGGATACTTCGTCGCCACCTGGATCACGAGGTCGGCGCCATGCTCGAACGAGCGGAAGTTGGCCCCGGTGGCCCAGGTGTTGTCGTGGATCACCGCCGCGCCGCGCGCGTGCGCCACGCGTGCGATCGCCGGAAAATCCTGCACCTCGAAGGTGTTCGATCCCGGGCTCTCGAGGTACACCGCGCGCGTATTGGGCCGCACCAGCGTGGCGACGCCCTCGCCCACGAGCGGGTCGTAGTAGGTCGCCTCCACGCCCAGGCGCTTGAGCGTCCGGTCGCAGAAGCGGCGCGTGGGCCCGTAGCAGCTGTCGGTGACGAGGATGTGGTCGCCCGCGCCGACGGCGGCGAGGATGGCGCCCCCCACGGCGGCCAGGCCCGTCGGAAACGTCATGGCGCGATGGCCGCCCTCGAGCTCGACCATGAGCTCCTCGAACGCGACGCGCAGCGGCATGTGCGCGATCGCATAGGTCGGCACCGGCTCGTCGGCATCGAAGCGCCGCTGCACCTCGTCCATCTCGGCGAGCGAGGCGAACGTGACGGTGGAGGCGCGGGCGACCGGCAGGTTGACGGTGCCGGGATGCGCGCCCGCGGGGCGTCCGCGCCGCACGAGGCGCGTCGGCCGCTTCATCGGCCGCCGAGCGGGCGCACCTGGGCCTTCACCTCGAGCTGGGTGCGCTTGCCGCCCTTCTCCTCGAGGGTGAACGTGAGGAGAACGGTCTCGCCCGCCCCGAGCGGTTTCGCGAGCCCCATCAGCATCACGTGGTGCCCGCCCGGCTTCAACTGCACCGCCTTGCCGGCGGGCAGCGCCACCGACTCGACCTCGTGCATGTGGTTCACCCCGCCCATGATCATCGATTCGTGGATCTCGACCATCTTCGCGGCGGGCGAGGCCACGCCCACGACCTTCGCGTCAACGGTGCTGGTGAGCGTCACGAAGGCGCCCGTCGAAGTCTGCGCCGGCACCGTGCCGCGCACCCATGCGTCCTTCGCGGTGACTTCAGCGTGGGCGAGTGAGGGGAGGGCTAGGAGAAGGGAAAGAAGAAGCTTCGGAACCGCCGATGAACGCCGATGAACGCCGATAGAGAACTGAGGTTTCATGCCCGGACCTTTGATTCGTTTGCTGCGAAAAGGGACGTATCGGCGTACATCTGCGTTCATCGGCGGTTCCAAAGCCTTTTGGTTGCATCACTCCACGCCGCCAAAAACGCTCTCCATCTCGCGCCGGAACTGCACCGCCGGCGAAGCGGCATCGTACTCGACATCGTCCCACGAGACGGCGCGGCCCTCGGCCACGTCCCGCTTCAACTTCACGTGGTGCGCGAGGCCGATCGGCAGCGCGCGCTGCGCGAGCGAGTCGCGTGCGGCCATGAGCTTTCCCCATACGGTGTGGCCGCCTTCCCCGTCGAGCATCTCGCCCGCCTTGAGCGCGCGCTTGGCGGTCGCCACGCAGTCGCCCCGCCAGCCGGTGGCCGCGCCCGTCGCCTCCCCGCGCAGCGCCACCGCTGCGACACTGATACCGAGCTCGAGCCCGATCAGGTGGCTGGGCTTGTACATCGCCGCGTACTCGCCACTCTCGTCGGTGACGATGCCGTACTCGCGGAAGCAGCGGCGCACGTAGTCGTGCTCGGCCGCGAAGCAGACGTAGACGCCCCAGCGCAGGTCGCGGAACACGGGGCTGCCGTCGCGCTCGAGGCTCGAGACGACCTCGACCTGGCCCGCGTGCTCGAGCGTGCCGCCGGCCGTGCGTGGCCGCAGCACCGTGGGCAGCGCGTCGACGCCGCAGGGCGGGAACGCAAGACCCTGCGGAGCCGGCGTGAGGCCGGTCGCGTTCGCCACCGCCGCCATCTCGATCCCGCTCTTGGTGCCGTCGAGGAACGAGTTGAACATCTGCGCGTTGAAGTCGCCGCGCGCGACCGTTTCGGCGTCGAAGCCGTAGTGGCCCCAGACGGTCTCCGGCGTCGACGCGTGATAGGCCGGCAGGTACTTGGTGCCCTTGCCCGCGGCGACGACCGTGAAGCCCGCGGCGCGCGCCCAGTCGACCTGCTCGCAGATGAGCGCGGGCTGGTCGCCGTAGGCGAGCGAATACACGATGCCGGCCTCGGCTGCGCGGCGCGCAAGCAGCGGGCCGGCGAGAGCATCGGCCTCGACGTTGACCATCACGACGTGCTTGCGGTGGCGGCAGCACGCGAGCACGTGGGCGATCCCCGCGGCCGGGTTGCCGGTCGCGTCGATCACGACCTCGACGGCGGGATGCGCGATCGCGGCGGCGACGTCGTCGGTGACGCAGGTCGTCAGGTTCTTCCCCGCCTCGTCCAGGGTCCGCGCCGCGTAGCGCGCCGCCTCCCAGCCCACACGGGCGAGCGACGCCCGCGCCCGGGCGGGCGCGAGGTCGGCCACGGCGAGCACATGGATCCCGGGCGTGCGCCGTGCTTGGGACAGGTACATCGAGCCGAACTTGCCCGCGCCGACGAGGGCGACGCGCACCGGCCGGCCGGCGGCGGCGCGCGCTTCGAGCAGACGGTGGAGGTTCATCTCGAGGACGGGTTACAGTTGAAACGCGGGGCGCCGGGCTGGGTGACCCACGGCATGGCAAGTCTACCGGCACGGAGGCGAAAATTCAGCCATGAACGACCAGCAGACGCTGGAGAGGACCGGTCTCGAGTCACGGCTGGCCGCCTTGCGGCCCGGCCTGGACGTGCTCAGCCTTCCGGCGTGCATCCTCGATCGCGAGCTGCGGTACGCCTACCTGAACGCGGCCTACTGCGCCCACGCCGGCCGCTCCGCCTCCGATTTCATCGGCCGCAAGCCCGACGAGGTGTTCGCGATGCGCCCCAGCGATGGACGCCGCGACCAGATGCAGCGCGCGCTCGACGGCGAACCGGTCATCTTCAACCGCCAGACCCTCGAGGGCCCCAACGCCGGGAAGTGGGTGCGCGCCCACTACTTCCCGCTGCAGGTCGACGGAGTCGTGCGCGGCGTGCTCGTGGTCCTGGTCGACATCCAGCAGCTCAAGGACACCGAGGTGGAGCTCGCCGACCAGAGGAAGCAGCTGCAGCTCGTGGTCGACAACATCGGCGTGCCGATGAGCTACATCGACGGCGAGCGGCGCTTCCGCTTCGCCAACCAGCCCGGCGTCGACTGGATGATCCCGGACACCGCCGAGGCGATCGGGCGGCGCGTCGACGAGATGATCGGTCCCGAGGCGATGGAGGTGGTGCGCCCCGAGATCGACGCGGCGCTGCGCGGCGAGAAGCGCACCTACGAGCGGCTGGCGAAGATGCAGGACGGCGTGGAGCGCTGGGTGCGCGTGCACCTCGTGCCCGACGTGGGGGCCGATGGGAAGGTGAAGGGCCTCTACAGCCTCATGATCGACGTCGATCGCGACCACCGGCTGCGCGAGGCGCTCGAGCGCCAGGAAACGCAGCTGCGCCACTTCGCCGAGAACATTCCCGGCCCGATCGCCGTGGTCGACGCGGAGTTTCGCTACCTCTTCGTGAACAAGCACTTCGAGCGCCTCTACGGCAGGAGCCTGGAGGAGGTGCGCAACCTGAGGGTGCCCGACGTGATCGGGCCGGAGCGCACCGCACGCTATTTCGAGCCGCACGTCGAGCGGCTGCGGCGCGGCGAGGTGTGCACCTACGAGCGCCTCATCACCCCGCCCGAGGGCGAGCCGCGCTGGTACCTCGTGCGCCTGGTCCCGATCATCGACGATGCCGGGCGGTTCGGCGGCTACTACGTGGTCGGCAGCGACGTTCACGACATCAAGCTCGCCCAGGAGCGGCTCGCCGCGCAGGAAGCGCAGCTGCGCCTGTACACCGACAACATTCCCGACGCGGTCGCCTATCTCAATCGAGAGCGCCGCATCGTGTTCGCCAACCGCCACTTCGCGGCCCAGCGCGGTGCCGCTCCGGGCGAGGTCGTCGGCAAGACCACGGCGGAATTCCTCGGCCCGGACCTTGCGGCGTGGATCGCGCAGCGCACGCAGCGCGTCTTCGACCACGGCGAGACGGTCACCTACGAGCGCGTGGCGCAGCTGCCGGGCGGCGCGAGGCACCTGCACGTGAAGGCGGTGCCCGACCTCGACGAAGCCGGGATCGCGCGCGGCATGTACGTGGTCGCCCACGACATCACCGAGGTGAAGCAGGCCGAGGAGCGGCTCGCGGCGCGCGAGCAGGACCTGCGCTTCTTCGCCGAGAACATTCCCGAGGCGATCGTCTACGTCGACCTCGAGCGCGGCTGCACCTTCGTGAACAACGTCTTCCTCGCCACGCGCGGCTTCACGCGCGAGTACGCGCTCGGCAAGTTCCCGCCCGAGGTCTACCCGCCCGAGGTGATCGAGCAGCTGCAGCCTCACCTCGACCGCGCGCGCGCCGGCGAGGAGACCTCGTACGAGCGCGTGCTGCGCCTGCCCAGCGGCGACGAGCGCTGGGTGCGGGTTCGCATCACGCCGCGCTTCGGCGACGACGGCCACGTAGTCGGCTACTACGTGGTCTCGACCGACATCAACGAGATCAAGCGCGCGCAGGCGGCGCTCGAGGACAAGGAGCGGCACCTGCGCCAGGTGATCGACTCGATCCCCACGCCGATGGTCTACTGCGACGCCGAGCGCCGCTACCGCTACGTGAACGACGCCTTCCTCGAGTACGCGGGCCTTCCCGCCGAGCGCGTGATCGGGCGCACGGCGCACGAGGTCCTCGGCAACGAACGCTGGAGCGCGTTCGAGGCGGTCTTCCACCGCGTGAGCCAGGGCGAGGCGGTTTCGAGCGAGCGCCTGGTGCGCTGGGCCGACGGCCGCGAGCGCTGGATGCTGGTGCGCGTCACCCCGCGCATGGACGAGCACGGCCGCTTCATCGGCTTCTATTCCACCACCAGCGACATCCACGAGCAGAAGATGGTGGAGCACGAGCTGCGCCGCACCAACACGATCCTCTCGGCGCACTTCGACAACACGCCGCTCGCGGTGATCGAATGGGACACGGAGCTGCGCATCGTGCGCTGGTCGGGCCAGGCCGAGGCGATCTTCGGCTGGGCCGCGCCCGAGACGCTCGGCCGGCGGCTCGATGGCTGGCGCCACGTCTACGAGGAGGACGGGCCCGCGGCCGCCCGCATCATCCAGGACCTGGTCGAAGGACGCAGCCGGCACGCGACGTCGCTGCACCGCAACTACCGCAAGGACGGCTCGGTGATCTGGGTGGAGTGGCACCATTCGGCGCTGCGCGACGACGCCGGCGGCGTGATCTCGATCCTCTCGCTCGCGCAGGACGTGTCCTCGCGCATCCAGGCCGAAGAGCGCCTGCAGTACATGGCCACGCACGACGGGCTCACGGCGCTGCCGAACACCGTGCTGCTGAACGATCGCCTGGATGCGGCGCTCGCTCGCGCGCACCGGGCGCGCCGCCGTGTGGGCGTCATGTTCCTCGACCTCGACCACTTCAAGGACGTGAACGACACGCTCGGCCACCGCATCGGCGACCTGCTGCTGAAGGAGGTGTCGCGGCGCATCCGCGCGACGCTGCGCCAGAGCGACGTGCTCGCGCGCATCTCGGGCGACGAGTTCGTGGTGGTGCTCGAGGACCTGCCCGACGAGGAAGCGCCCGAGCGCGTGGCGCACAAGATCCTGGACGAGGTGCGCCGCCCGTTCCAGGTCGAGGGGCACGAGATCCACGTGAGCGGCAGCCTCGGGCTCGCGCTCTATCCCGAGGACGGGACCGACGCCGAGACGCTGCTGAAGAACGCGGACGCCGCGATGTACGACGCCAAGGAGCTGGGGCGCAACGCCTTCCGCACGTTCTCGCGCGAGCTCGGCCAGCGCCGCGAGCACCGCATGCGAGTGGAGAAAGCGCTGCGCCGGGCGCTGCGCTCGGGCGAGCTCGAGCTGCACTTCCAGCCCATCATGGAGGTGGCGACCGGCAAGGTCACGCGCGCCGAGGCGCTGCTGCGCTGGCAGGACCCCGAGCGCGGCCTGGTGATGCCCGCCGGGTTCATCCCGCTCGCCGAGGAGTCCGGCCTGGGTCACGCCGTGGGCCAGTGGGTCCTGGAGGCGGCATGCCGGCAGGCGCGGGCCTGGCGCGACGGTGTTGTCGGCGCGATGGCGATCTGCGTGAACCTCTCGGCGAGCCAGCTGCGCGATGCCGGGCTCGTGACCGACCTGAAAAAGCTCCTCGAGCGCACCGGCTGCGAACCCGGCTGGCTCGAGTTCGAGATTACCGAGACCAGCATGGTTCGCGACGTGGAAGGCACGAGCCTGGTCCTCGCCAAGCTGCGCGGGCTGGGCGTGCGCATCGCCATCGACGACTTCGGCACCGGCTTTTCCAGCCTCTCGCACCTGCGCCACCTGCCCGTGGATGCGCTCAAGATCGATCGCGCATTCGTGGCCGACATCGAGCCGGCTCCGGGGCGCGAACCCGTGGCGGGAGCGGCGCGGCGCAGCGACCGCGCAGGCGGCGCCGCGATCGTGAACGCCGTGATCGGCCTGGCGCGCGGCCTGGGGCTCGGCGTCGTCGCCGAGGGCGTGGAGAAGAAGTCTCAGCTCGCCTTCCTCGAGCGCGAGGGCTGCGACTCGTGCCAGGGTTACCTCATCTGCCCGCCGCTTCCCGCCGCCGAGTTCGAGGCGTGGCTGCTCAAGCGGCGCAAACCCGCTTCCAGAAAGAAGAAGCCCAAAGCCGGGAAAGGAGTCGGGGGAGTAAAGGGAGTCAGAGGAGTAAAAGCCAAAAGGGTGAAGAAGGGCGGTTGATCGGCAGCGGGTCCGGCCGTTCCAGCCGCGGCACCATTCCCTATCGATAGGTCCACTCCCCTTCCTCCCCCGACTCGTTCTTCCCGGCCTTGGTCACCAGGATATCGAGACTCGGGCGCCGCCGAGGGGCGAGTCGGAGATGTGCGCCTCGCCGCCGTGCCATTCGGCGACGCTCTTCACGATCGCAAGCCCCAGCCCCACCCCGCCGGAATCGCGCCCGCGCGAACCCTCGAGCCGCGTGAACGGCTCGAACAGGCGGTCGCGCTCGAGCGGCGGCACCCCCGGCCCGTCGTCGTCCACGCTGATGACGGTGCGGCTGCCCGCGCGCTCGATGGTGAGCGCGACGCGGGAGTGCGCATAGCGTACGGAATTGCGCAGCACGTTGATGAGGGCGCGGGCGAGGTACTTGGAGTCGCAAACCAGGTTCTCGGGCAGATTGCGGGGCGAGTCGATCGCGATCGCCCGGCCCTGGGCGCGCATCTCGTCGCGGGCGCGACGAAGGACCTCGTCCACGAGCGCGCCGGTGGCCACCTCGCGCGGGCGGTAGGGCGGGGCCTCGCGCAGGTTCGCGAGCACCAGCAGCTCGCTCACCAGGTCCTCGAGGTCGACGACGTCGCGCTGCATGGAGGCGAAGCGCTGCTCGCGCTCGGGCGCGCTGGTCGCGGTGCGCGCGAGCTCGAGGTCGAACTTGAGCTGCGCGAGGGGCGTTCGCAGCTCGTGCGCCACGCCTTGCTCGAGGTCGCGGTGCGACTGCAGCAGCGCCTGCACGCGGCCGGCCATGGCGTTGAAGGCGGTGGCGATCGGCTGGAGCATCGAGCCGCCGGCCACGTCGGCGCGCACGACGAAGTCGCCTTCGCCCACGCGCGCGGTCGCCGCCTTGAGCACCTCGAGGTCGCGCCACAGCGGCCGCGTGAGGCGCCAGAGGATCAAGGCGAGCGCGGTCGTCACCAGCAGCACGATGATGCTGTAGTAGAGCGCCAGGTACTCGTACGCCCCCACCCACTCGATTCGCAGCGCGCGATCGGTGTCCTGGATGCGGCGCAGGTACACGGTGCCCCCGCCCGGGCGGTCGCGGAAGGCGATCTCGCCGCCACGCAGGCGCTCCTTCTCCGACGACGACATGAAGAAGTCGTCGAGCGCCTGGTCCATGGGGACGATGTCGTGCGCGACGCGGAATGTCGCCTCCATCTCCTTCAGCCGCCCCTGCCAGTCGGGCACGCGCCGGTCGGTGACGATGCGCTCGGCGCGGTCGAACGCCACCCCCGCGCGCTGGCGCTGCTGCTCGGCGTGCATCTGCGCCATGACCTGGTCGGTCACGTACATGAAGATCACGAATGCCGCCGTGGCCGGCAGCATGAGGAGCAAGTAGAGCCGAAGGAAAAGCTTGAGCATGGGGACGAATTATCCCCCGCCGGGGCCTAGCCTTCTCCGGCGAACAGATACCCGCGCAGGCGCACGGTCTTGATCATCGACTCGGCGCCCCCGGCCTCCTGCAGCTTCTTGCGCAGGCGGCAGATGCGCGCGTCGATCGAGCGGTCGAGGCCGTCATAGTCGATGCCGCGGACCACGCGCAGGATCTCGTCCCGGGTGACGACGTTGCCGGCGCGGGAGGCGAGCAGCCAGAGGATGTCGAAGTCGCCCGTGGTGAGCTCCACCGGGCGCAGGTCGATCAGGGCCGCGCGCCGGGTTCCGTCGATGGTGAGGCGCCCCGCCTTGACCCGCGTCTCGCGCGACTCGGCCGGCGCCGAGCGCGCACGGCGCAGCAGCGCCTCGATGCGCGCGAGCAGCACGCGCGGCTCCACCGGCTTCACCACGTAGTCGTCGGCACCCATCTCGAGCCCGAGCACGTGATCGATGTTCTCGCCCTTGGCCGTGAGGATGAGGATGGGGATGCGGTCGTGGCGGCGCAGCTCGCGGCAGATCGTGAGGCCGTCCTTGCCGGGAAGCATCAGGTCGAGGATCACGAGGTCGGGCTTGAGCCGCTCGAAGCGCTCGTTGGCGGCCTTGCCGTCGCCCTCGATGAACACCTCGTAGTTGTGGCGCTCGAGGTAGTCGCGGATGGACGCGGCGAGCCGCTGGCTGTCCTCGACCAGCAGCACCCGCAGCCGCTGGACGGCGGCGGACTCGTGATTGCGCGTTACGCTGGCTTCGGCGTGCATGTCCGGGAGGATACTACGCAGCCTCCCGGTCAAGCAGCGTAACGGTTCGTTACCGGCCGCTACCCCTGTTTCACGGTCAGGTTGTTCCTGACCCCCTTCACGCCCTTGATCGCCGCGGCGAGCTTCTCGGCGCGCATCCGCGCGGCGGGCGTGTCGGCTGTCCCGTTCAGGGTCACCATCCCGTCCGTGGTGTCGACGTCGATCTTGAAGACGGAGAGGTCCGGATCCTTGAGGTAGTCGGCCTTGATCGACGTGGTGATGGCCGCGTCGCTGCCCGCCGCCTCCTTGATCTTCTCGCCCGCTTTCTCGAGCGTGGGCTTCACCTGCTCCCCGGCGCGCTCGATCGACTCTCCGGCGCGCTCCAGTGTCGGCTTGATCTTCTCGCCTGCGCGGGCGAGCTCGGCCTGGGTGCGGTCGACGGAGCGATCGACCTTCTGGCCGACGGTTTCGCCGTTCGTGGTGCGCGCCGTGGTGTCGGCCGTCCGGTCGCACGCGCCGAGCGCGGCCGAAGCCATGGCGAGGACGAGCGCGGTGCGCAGGTCATGGGTTCTCATGCGAGCCTCCGGAGACTGGCAGTTTGGGGAAGTCCTGCGGACCATCGTAGCCACGCACGCGGCGCTGCACCGTCGGCGCGCATCGCGTCCGCGTGTCCTCCCGCCCCTACCGGGCGCTGTCGGATGAATCCCACGGCTGAATCGGATTCGGCTCGGGACCGGCGCGGCGTGCTCCGACAGAGCCGCGCGAGGCCGCTTTCTATGCTGGCTGCAGTGGGGAGGTTGCCCGTCGTCCGGGTCGCCACCTCCGTCCATCCACACCCTGAAGGAGCCTCAAATGAAGAACCGTAATCTCCTCGCCGCGGTCATCCTGGGCACCGCGCTTGCCGCCGGCTGCTCGCACCTGGGCGACAAGAGCGCGGGCGCCACCATCGACGACGCCGCGATCGTCACCAAGGTGAAGGCCAAGTTCGTCGCCGACTCGACGGTGAAGGCCATGGATATCAAGGTCAATGCCTACGAAGGCGTGGTGCAGCTCTCCGGCTTCGCCAACAGCCCCGCTGAGGCGCAGCGCGCCGAGGTGCTTGCGCGCGAGACCTCGGGCGTGAAGTCGGTCAAGAACGACATCCGTCTCGCGCAGAAGTAACTCCAGGCAACCGCATCCCAGAGGAGGCCAGACCATGCAAAGCCGTGCCCAGACCAACCCCGTCGGCCGCGACGTCCAGAACGTGGTGAACGAAGCGCAGGAGCTGCTGAAGACGGTCCAGACCGAAGGCGCCAACCGCCTCGAAGAGGTCAAGACCAAGATGCACGCGCAGTACGACGTGGCGCGGGCGAAGCTGGGCGACCTGCAGTCCACGGTGGAGGAGAGCGCCAAGGCCGCGGTCGACACGACCGATGCCTACGTGCGCTCCAACCCGTGGACGGCAGTGGGCATCGCGGCCGCGGTGGGCGCGGTGATCGGCTTCCTGGCGCATCGCCGCTAGGTCCGCGCCGTGCTCCGCGAAGCGGCCGGCGCGGTCGGCGACCTCAAGGGGATCGCGACCACGGGCGTGCGCGCGGTGCGCACGCGCCTGGAGTTGCTCGCCATCGAGGTGAAGGAGGAGAAGGCCTGGGTGGTGCGCTTCATGGTGTTCGCGCTCACCGCCCTTTACCTCCTCACCTTCGGGCTGCTGCTGGCGGTCCTCGCGCTGGTGCTTTTTGCCGCCGAGGAGAACCGTCCCGCGATCCTGGGCATCTGCGCGGGCGCGTTCCTCGCCTTCGGGCTGGGAGCCGCGGCGTGGATCTGGTCGCAATCGAAGGCGCGGCGCCCGCTCTTCGAGGAGACCATCGCCGTGCTGAAGGGCGACGAGCAGGGCCTGCGCGAACTGATGCGAGGCACCGGTGACTGAGCTCGAGGAGCTGAGGCAGCGGCGCGACCTGGTCGTGCTGGCGGCGCGGCTGCAACGCGCCACGGTCGTGCGCCGCATCGAGCGGCTGCGCGCCAACCCGACGCGCCGCGTGTTCGACTTCGCCGCGATGGCGGCGCGGCGCCCGGCGATCCTCACCCTGGGTACCGCCGCGGCGCGCTTCGCGCTGCGGTTCTGGCGCCGTCGCGCCGAGCGCAAGCGTCTGCACTGATCACCACCAACAAAAGGAGATTCACATGCTTTACTGGGCTGCGGTTTTCTTCATCATCGCGCTGATCGCCGCGGTGCTCGGCTTCGGCGGCATCGCCGCCGGCGCGGCCGGCATCGCCAAGATCCTCTTCTTCGTATTCCTCATCGCCTTCGTCGTCTCGCTCCTCATGGGCGTGTTCCGGCGCTCGGTCTAAGGTAGCTCGCCATGCTCAGAACCCGAACCTTCGCGGCCGTCGCGGCCGCACTCGCCCTCGCGGGCTGCGCGTCGGACCCGTATCACTACGGCGACACGCGCTCCTACGAGCCCCGCTACGGCGACACGCGCTCCTACGAGCCCCGCTACGGCTATGCCGCAGCGCCTTCGTACTATGGCAACGGCGCGTACAGCGACTACGGTCGTGTGGTCGCGATCGACGTCGTTCGCGGCTCCGGCGGGACCTCGGGCGGCGGCGCGGTGGCGGGCGCGATCGTCGGCGGCGTGCTCGGGCACCAGATCGGCAGTGGCCGCGGCAACGATGCCGCCACCGTCGCCGGAGCGATCGGCGGCGCGTTCGCAGGCAACGAGATCGAGCGGCGCCGGAGCGGCGACGAGCACTACCGCGTGGCGGTGGAGCTGCGCGACGGGCGCACGGCGACGTTCATCCAGGAATCCCTCGGCGGGATTCGCGTGGGCGATCGCGTGCGCGTGGCGGACAACCGCTTGTATCGCGACTAGCGAGAAAGCGAGTCGGTCCCCGGCGAACCCGGCGCCGACTCTCGCGTTTCGCGATCACGGCCGTGGGGTAATATCGGCCCCATGGCCGCCGTTGCTTCGTTGACGCCATGAGCTCACGCAACGCTATGCGTCGCGACCCCCAGGCTGCCGACCTCGCGCAACTCGACGCGGGCGAGCTGCGCGGGATGGTGGCCCGCCTGCGATCGGAAAATTCTTCCCTCGCCTCGCTGTCGAATTTCCTGCAGATGCAATCGGAGCGCGAGAAAGCCGCGCTCGCGCGCGAGCTGCACGACTCGCTCGGCGGCCTGCTCACGCCCGCGAAGATGGACCTCGCGTGGCTCGAGGCGCGCCTGGGCTCGGATCCGCAATACGCGCCGCGGTTGAAGCGCCTGTCGGACCTCATCGACGAGGGCATCGACCTCAAGCGACGCATCATCGAGGCGCTGCGGCCCTCGCTCCTCGACCACCTCGGCCTCGCCTCGGCGTTGCAGTGGCACGTCGACGACGTCTGCCGCGCCGCCAGGGTCGACTGCCGCACGCGCTTCAGCGACAAGATCGGGCGCCTGCCCCCGGACCTCGAGATCACGCTCTACCGCCTGGTGCAGGAGATGGTGGTCAACGTCGTCAAGCATTCGCGCGCGCACGGCCTGGACCTCGACCTGGCGCCCGTGGACGGCGGCTTGCGCCTCGTGGTGCAGGACGACGGCGTGGGCATCGACGACATGGAGACCGCGCTTCTATCGCACGGCTTCTCGGGAATGGTGCATCGCGTGAGGAGCGTCGGCGGCTCGTTCGACGTCTCGAGCAATCCGGGGAAGGGAACCAGGATCGAGGTCTTCGTACCGCTTTGAACCCCGATGTCACGCGTCGTTGAGCGGCGCATCGTCCGCTCCACCGTTGCTTCTTTGGCTTCCCTGCTTTAATTCTTCTTGGTGTTGAGCAGCTCGCCCACCAGCCTGGGGATGGTGGCGAAGTCCTTCGACTTGTCGAGGAAGTAGTCGGCGCC
>Ga0307505_10001282_pt1 | contig 21039 bp, 17 predicted proteins | sample 23_S_MG_FD_202183 | JGI IMG/M metagenome (GOLD analysis project Ga0307505, IMG submission 202183) | Soil microbial communities from Populus trichocarpa stands in riparian zone in the Pacific Northwest, United States - 23_S | ecosystem: Environmental > Terrestrial > Soil > Riparian zone > Trees...
GAGATCGAGTGGGGAGTCAGCACCTGTCATAGATGCAAGGCGGTGATCGCCGTGCGCACGTGGGCCGCGGCGGATCGCGGCGCCGGCGCAATCCGGCTGTACGACGATCCGGGTTGCCTGTTCGCGACGCGCCGGCAGGAGGATTCCTACTCCCTCGATGCCGTTTTCGCCGACCACACCGGCACCCAGCGATGGCTCGCCGCGGGCGACGTCTGGTTCGCAAAGACCAGCGTTTCGAAGTCGCCTCAGGGCTATGGTTGGGCCGCGTATCCCGACTTCGCATCCGCTCAGGACGCCGTGACCCGGGCCGGCAGCGGCCGCATGGTGCGCTTTGGCGAGGCCCTGCGGGCCGTGCCGTCGGAACCTTGATTCGGCGGTCTCGCGCCGAAGCGCGAGACGACTCCGGACAATAGCCTGGCAGCGATGGCAGCCCCCCAAACCTACACGAGCGCATCGGCGCTTGGTGCGTTCGCTTCCGAGTTCATGGAGGCACTCGCGCTCCGGCGTTCGCTTTACGACCGCGCCGTGCGCGACCAGGGTTCGTGGAGGCGAGCCGCCGTCGTCGTGATCGTCGCCGCACTTGCCGCCGATTCGCTCGGTCTCTACAGCGAGTGCGACGTATTCCTGGCGGTGTTTCTCGGCAACTGGAGTCTGATCCCGATCATGAGCCTGGCCCTCGGTCGCTGGACATTCGGGACCGGCGCGTCCTGGTTGGTCTGCCGCATCCTGGGCACCGATGTTCCGTACGGAAACCTCCTCCGGCCGGCGGGTTACGCCCACGCGGCGGCGGCCGTGCAGTTCCTCCCGGCCCTGGTCTACTGGCTCGACCTGATGCCGGTTACCCCGGCCATGCTGTCGATGGTGCGGTGGTTGGCCGTCCCGTGGCTGCTTGCCGCGCTGACCATCGCCGCGCTCGCCGCCGGCGTCGCGACATTACCTCGCGCCGGGGTCGCCGCCCTCGTGTTGTTCGTCGCGGGCAACTTGTTCGACGTCGTCCTCGATGAGTTGCTGCGTCTCCTGCTCGGGCTGTCGGGAACGATTCCGGCGCCGCAGGACGGGATGGGCTGATCCGTGGCGGAGCTGACCACCGCGGCGGCGCTCGCACTGCTCGTCCTGATCGCACTCGGCGTCAACGGCCGCATGCGCTGGATCGGTCGCGAGTTTCCGAGTGTGGCCAGGTTGATCGGCGGGTTCGGCAGTTTATGGGCCGTGCTCGTCGTGTCGGTAGCGATGCCCGCCGTCCTGTCGAGCGCGCGCGAGTCCTTGCCGGTCGACGACCTATCGCTGCCGTCGCTCTTCATCGGCCACGCGATACTGGTTGTATTCCTCGTAGTCTGGTGGTGCCTTCGGCGCCCGATACGCCCCTCGCGATACCTCTACTTGTCCGGGGCCAACCTCGCTGACCTCTCCGGCGGCGTGGCGCTCGGACTGCGCGTCTGGGGGCTCACTTTGGGGGTGGCTATCGTCGTCGGCTTGTTTCTTCAACTGGCGATGAACGGTCTCGGGGCGGCAGCCCCGGCCGACATCCAGGTGCCCGAGATCCCGGATGTCCTGGTGTGGATGGTGGAGCTTCCCTTCGCCGCGAAGCTACTCATCGTGTTGGCCGCGATGACCGTCGAGGAGGCGTTCTTCCGAGCCTTCCTGCAATCGCGAATCGGCCTGGTCCCGTCCAGCCTGCTTTTCGCCGTCGCCCACGCCAGCTACGGCCTGCCGACCCTGATGATCGGAGTCTTCGTCGTTTCAATCGTGATCGGTCGTGATTTCGCCCGTCACCGCCGCCTGCTTCGCTGCATCATGGCACACGGAGTCTTCGATGCGATCCAACTCCTGGTGGTCGTGCCCTACGCCGTCCGTGAGCTCCAGGCCATGCAGGGCGCCCTTTGATCAACTCTTCTCGGCGATGGAGAAGATGATCTTCTCTCCGTCGCTGTCGATCGTCACCGTCCCGCCGGACTGCAACCGTCCGAAAAGAATCTCATCCGCCAGTGCTTCCTTGATCTCCTTGTGGATCAAGCGGGCCATCGGTCGCGCTCCGAACGCCTCATCGTACCCCTTGACCGCCAGATAACGCCGCGCCTCGGGAGTGAGCGTCAGGAACACCTTGCGGTCGTTGAGCTGTAGGTCGAGTTCCATCACGAACTTGTCGACGACGCGTTCGATACTCTCCGGTCCCAGTGGCGCGAACTGTATGATCGAATCGAGTCGGTTGCGGAACTCCGGTGTGAACATCTTCTGCAAAGCCTCGTTGCCCCGCTCGACGTTCGACCGACCGCCGAAACCGATCGCGCGGCTCGCCATCTCCCGCGCTCCGGCGTTGGTGGTCATGATCAGGACGACGTTTCGAAAATCCGCCTTGCGCCCGTTGTTGTCGGTCAGCGTGGCATGATCCATCACCTGCAGCAGCACGTTGAAGACGTCTGGATGCGCCTTCTCGATCTCGTCGAGCAGGAGAACCGCGTGAGGCGTTCGCGTGATCGCCTCGGTGAGCAGACCTCCCTGGTCGAAGCCGACGTATCCCGGAGGAGCACCGATGAGACGCGACACGGTGTGTTTCTCCATATACTCGCTCATGTCGAAGCGGAGAAACTCGACGCCGAGGGTGCTGGCGAGTTGCTTGGCCAACTCCGTCTTACCGACACCGGTGGGACCGGCGAACAAGAACGACCCCACTGGCTTCTCGCCGCGACCGAGCCCTGCCCGGCCGACCCGGACGGCACTCGCCAACGCTTCGATCGCTTCGTCCTGACCGAAGACCGAGAGCTTCAGATCCCGGTCGAGCGTTCGCAGCCGCGCCACATCGGAGGTCGACACGCGCCGCGACGGGATGCGCGCGATCCGGGCGACCGTCCGCTCGACATCCACGGAGCGCACCGTCTTCTTCTGGCGGCTCGCCGGCATGATGCGAATCGCCGCCGCGGCCTCGTCGATGACGTCGATCGCCTTATCCGGTAGGCGCCGATCATTGATGTAGCGGCCTGCCAGTTCGGCCGCTGAACGCAACGCGTTGTCCGTATACGTAATGCCGTGGTGCTCTTCGTAAGCCGGCTTCAAACCGCGCAGGATCTTGTACGTGTCCTCCACGCTCGGTTCCTTGACCTCGACCTTCTGAAAACGGCGGGCGAGCGCGTGGTCGCGCTCGAAGTAGTTACGAAACTCTTCATAGGTGGTCGATCCGATGCAGCGCATCCGGCCGGAGGTCAGCATCGGCTTCAGGAGATTGGACGCGTCCATCGCACCGCCGCTGGTCGCGCCAGCTCCGACGACGGTGTGGATCTCGTCGATGAACAGAATCGAACCCGGCTCTTTGCCGAGAGCGGCGATGACCGCTTTCAGTCTCTGCTCGAACTCGCCGCGATACTTCGTCCCGGCCAGGAGGGCGCCCATGTCGAGAGCGTAGATGGTCGACCCGGCGAGAATCTCCGGCACCCGATTGTTGTGAATGGCGAGCGCCAGCCCTTCGGCGATAGCGGTCTTGCCGACGCCGGCGTCTCCCACCAACAAGGGGTTGTTCTTGCGCCGACGGCAGAGGATGTGCGTCACCCGCTCGATCTCCGCCTCACGGCCGATGAGCGGATCGATGTCGCCATCCGCGGCGCGCTGGTTCAGATTGACGGTGAAGGCCTCGAGCGGCTTCTGTCGGCGGTCCTCGCGCCGTTCATCGCCGTCGGGCGAGACCTCGACCGGTCCTGGATCATCGCTCACCTTCGAGATGCCATGGGAGATGTACGAGACCACGTCGACCCTCTTCACGCCCTCCTTCTCCAGGAGGAACGCCGCGTGCGAGTCGGTTTCGCGGAACAGGGACACGAGCACGTCGTTGCTCTGCACCTGCTCCTTCCCCGCCGACTGGACGTGCAGCGCGGCTCGTTGCAACACCCGCCGGAAGCCCAGCGTCTGCTGCGGCTCCAATTCCTCGACATCGACGCGCTCCATGCTCGCGTCGAGGAAGCTGTCGACTTCGGCGCGGAGCCGACTGGGGTCGCCACCGCAATGTCGAACGACATCCGCGACATCGGCGTCGTGCAACAAGGCGAAGAGAACGTGCTCGAGTGTCAAGAACTCGTGCTTTCGGCGCGTCGCCTCACGCACCGCCAGGCCCAGTGTGGCCTCCAACTCTCGGCTAATCATCATATGCAGGCCTTCCCGCGGGAAACCGCGCCCTTTGTCACTCCCGGAAATACAAAAACCGCGCCACCCGAATCATTGCCGTCCTGCGACGGCATGCCGCCCGGGATGTGGCGATAAATCATGCAGCTATGCCTCCTCCATCGTGCAGCGCAACGGGTGCTCATGTTGCCGCGCCATCGCCTCGACGATGGCCACCTTGGTCTCCGCGACCTCGTGGGTGTAGACCCCGGCGACGCCGAGACCGCGCTTGTGGATGTGGAGCATGATCTGGGTGGCGTCGGCGAGGGACCGGTGGAACACGCTCTGAAGCACGTGCACGACAAACTCCATTGTCGTGTAGTCGTCGTTGTGCAGGAGTACCTTGTAGAGAGGCGGCGGCTTGAGCTTTCTCTCGCTCTCCGTTACTACGCCGTCGTCTCTGTCCACTGATGGCCAGTTGCTCATGATCCGATGCTGTTCTGCGGTGTTTCGATAGCCCGGTGAGCATAGCCGAAGGATGGGACCGGCGCGACTGCCGGTCCCATCGCCGGCCGAGGGCAGCCGGCGCCGACCGGCGCAACCGAGGAGAAATCAACGATGAAACGACGCCGCCTGGGCAGAACCGGACTCACCGTTTCAGAGATCTGCATGGGGACGATGACGTTCGGCAACCAAGCTGACGAGCCGACGAGTCGGGCGATTCTCGATCGCGCCTACGAACGCGGCGTCGACTTCCTCGATGTGGCGGAGATCTACCCGGTGCCGCCCGAATACCGCTACGCCGGCGCGAGCGAGGAATTCGTCGGCCGCTGGATGGCCGATAAGCCGCGCGACCGTTTGATCCTGGCGACCAAGGTGGCCGGTCCCGGGTCGGGATGGTTCCTGGCGCCGGTGCGCGAGAATCGAACCTCCCTCGACCGCCATCACATCATTCGCGCCGTCGAGGGCAGCCTGCGCCGTCTCCGCACGGACTACATCGATCTGTACCAGACCCACTGGCCGGACCGCGATGTGGACCAGGAAGAGACGCTGCGGGCGCTCACGGAGGTCGTCCAGAGCGGCAAGGTTCGCTACATCGGCTGCAGCAACGAGAACGCGTGGGGCCTCATGAAAGGCCTTTGGACCAGCGACCTGCACGGGATGGCGCGGTACGAGACGATCCAGAACAACTTCTCCCTCCTGAATCGCCGCTTCGAAGACGAGCTCGCGGAAGTGTGCCGGCGCGAGAAGGTCAGTCTCCTGCCGTTCAGCCCGATCGCCGGCGGCGTCCTTTCCGGCAAGTATCAGGACGGAGCGGAGCCACCGGGCGCGCGCTTCACCCTGTACAAGAACTACAACACCCGCACGAAAACCATGCTCTCGCGCTTCCTGAACGACGGCACCCGCGGGTCGACCGCGCGGTTCATGCAGATCGCGCGGGACGCCGGCATGGCGCCGGCGACGTTGGCGACAGCGTGGTCGTTGGCGCACGACTTCGTCGGCGCGACGATCGTCGGCGCGACACGGGTTCAACAACTCGACGACACCCTGGCCGCCGCCGACGTCGTCCTCGGCAAGGAGATCCTGGACGCCTGCAATGCCGTGTCGCGCGAGATCAAATACCCGATGGGCTGACCGACGACTCGCGTGATCACGCCGCTTGTTCGTCCGATCCCACGTCCGCGGTCGACTCGACCGGGAAGTACTCGTCGACGATGCGGCGGAAGTCGGCCGCATTCTCGGCGCGGCAGACGTGCTCGCGAAACGTGCGTGCTCCGGGCGTGCCGCCGAGGTACCGGCAGGCGAACTTGCGCATCAGCACCGTGCCGTGCGGGTCCCCCTCGTGGTCGACCACCAGCGCGTGGTGCCGCAGCAGCAACTCCCGCTGTTCCCATAAGGACGGCGCCGCCGGCACCGGCATCCCGCGCAGCGCGGCGGAGATCTGGGCAAATACCCAAGGTCGATGGAGTGCGGCGCGCGCGACCATCACGGCGGCCGCGCCGGTCTCGCGCATCGTCGCCAGGGCCGACGCCGCATCGCTGATGTCGCCGTTGGCGATCACCGGCACATCGACCGCCGCCACCACCGCGGCGATTTCCGCTCGGCTGCTGGGAGTCCCGTAACTCTGATCGGCCGTGCGACCGTGTACCGTCACAGCCCGCGCGCCGCTGGCGACGGCCGCTCGCGCCACCTCGACGGCGGTGAGCTTCGCGCACGATGCTCCCAAACGCATCTTCGCCGTCACCGGGGTTTGCCCGGCGCCGCGCACGGCCGCTGCCACCAGGCGACCGACCGTCGCCGGATCACGCAAGAGGTGCGCCCCGGCAGCTTGCTTGCCCATGATGCGCCGCTTCGGGCAGCCGAAGTTCAAGTCGATGACGGTCACACCCATGTCGACCAGGCGCCGCGCCGCCTCTTCGAGCGGCGCCTCCTCGCGATCCCAGAGTTGGACGCCGAGGGGCTTCGGCTCGTCGGGCACCCCGCGCAGGCGGCGGGGCTCGATGCGGCCGTCGATCCAGCCGCTGGCCGACACCATTTCCGTGTAGATCAAACCGCAACCGCCCAGTTCGCGCACCAACCCGCGAAACACCGAATCTGTGAACCCCGCGATCGGCGCGGCGAGAACCGGATTCTCCAGCCGCACGTTGCCGATCTGCAACGGCGCGAACTCTCCGCCGATGGTCACTGCGCCACCGCGATCGCGGTGCCGCGTGGCGCGGCCCCCAGGCCGCCAACCCGAACACTTCCGGGCAACTCGATTCCGGCGGCCTCGATGCACTCCAGTTCGCGCGCGCCAGCCGTCAGCACCTCGACGCCGTGGTCGGTGACCAGCACGGTGTGTTCGAACTGCGCGGACAGGGCGCGGTCGCAGGTGACCGCCGTCCATCCATCGCTCAGGACGTCGCAGCGCCAATCGCCGAGGTTGATCATCGGCTCGATCGTGAACGTCATCCCGGGGCGCAGGGGATCCCCCTCGCCGCGACGGCCGTAGTGCATCACCGCCGGAGCCGTGTGGAAAGTGCGGCCGATGCCGTGACCGGAGAATTGGCGGACCACCGAATAACCGCGCGGCTCGACGAAGCTCTGGATGGCGTGGCCGATATCGCCGACCCGCCCGCCCGGGCGCACCGCGGCGATACCCAACCACAGCGAGGCGTAGGTGCTCTCCACGAGGCGACGGGCGATCGAACTCACGTCCCCCACCAGAAACGTGCGCGAGGCGTCGCCGTGAAATCCGTCGACGATCGGAGTCACATCGACGTTGATGATGTCGCCTTCGCGCAGAATGCGCGAAGGCGACGGAATGCCGTGGCAAACGACCTCGTTGATCGACGTGCAACAATGCGCCGGATAGCCGTGGTAGCCGAGTGTCGCGCTGATCGCGCCTCGTGCGCGGGTGAGGCGATCAACCAGCGCATCGATATCCGCGGTGGTGATGCCGGGCCGGATCTCCTGCTCGATGGTATCGAGCAACTCGCCGGCGAACTTGCCGGCGGCGCGCATCTGGCCGATCTCGTGCGAAGCAAGCAGCACGGCCTGCCGATCGCGCAGACCACCCTTTTGTCGTTTGCGTCGGGTCATGAAGTCACGATCGTCGCGGAGCATAGCCGGGACTGGGCTGCGAATCCATCCGCGGCACCTCGGCGAGAGCACACCGGCTCACAGCTTTCGCTTACCTCCGAGCTTTACCACGGTATCGAACTCTTCCTTTCGAACCGGCTGCACGGACAGCCTGGACTGCTTGACGAGGACCATCTCGCGCAGCGATTTCTCACGTTTTATCGCGTCGAGAGTTACAGGTTCCTTCAACGCGAACGCCGGCGCCACGTCCACAACCGTCCAATCTCCGCTCGCGTCCGTCGGGTCGACATAGGGCGCGGTCACCACCTCGGCGACGCCGACCAGGGCCTTCTCTTTGACCGAGTGATAGTACAGGGCGAGGTCGCCGGGCTTCATCGCGCGCAGGTTGTTGCGAGCCTGAAAGTTGCGGACGCCATCCCAGCGGGTCTTTCCGTCGCGGACGAGATCGTCCCAACCGTAGGTGGTCGGCTCGGACTTGATCAGCCAGTAGTTCATCGGACCGGGGATAGGCTCACCGGCGAGTCCCGCGCGTGCGGGACCCGCCGGTGACGGTGGGTTTCCCTACGGATGGCCGCTCGGCTTTTCGCCAGCGGCCTGCTCCTGGATCTCGAGCAACTCGACCTCGAACGCCAACGCCGCGCCCGGCTGGATCTTCGGCGGCGAACCGCGCTCCCCGTAGGCGATGCTGGCGGGACAGATCAGGGTCGACGTGCCTCCGACCTTCATCTTCTGCACCCCCTCCGTCCAACAAGCGATCACCCGGTTGAGGGGAAATGTGGCCGGGGTGTTGCGCTCCTTCGAGCTGTCGAACACCGTGCCGTCGCGCAGAGTCCCGTGATAGTGAACCTTGACCACGTCCGTCGCCTTCGGGCTCGCGCCGTCCCCGGCCTTCGTCTCGATGTACACCAGGCCCGAGTCGGACTTCTGCGCTCCGGGCTTCGCCGCCATCTCGGCGATGAACTTTTCGGACTCCTTCTCCTCAGCGGCCGCGATGACCTTGCCCCGGTCGCTTGCCAGCTTTTGGATATTGGCGCTCTCCTGAGCGACGTCCACATCCGCCTTCCCCGTCAAACCGTCCGACAGGCCCTGCTTGAGCAGATCGATCTCGGCCGGGCTCAGGTTGTAGCGGGACAAACTCTGCGACACGGCAACGCCGATGGCGTAGATCGTCCTTCCGTCGCCGGATTCCGGCGCAGCGGCCGACGCCGTGCCCGCCACGGCCACAAAACCGATCGCGGTGAGGAAAGCTATGCTCCGAATCATGATGGTGACTCCTTTTGGTCTCGACTGCGTGAACGCAGGAAAATAACCGAAACCCGCATCACTTGCCAGCAATGGCGGGCCCCTTCAATCATGCGCCTTGCCTGTTCCCAGGGCGATCTCTAGCCTTGGTTGCCATGTCCGGTCCCCTGCCGATCCCCGCGACACACCGGCGTCGCTCCACCGCCGGCCCATCCATCGCGCTCCTTTTAGCCCTCTCCAGCGCGGTCCCGGCGGTTGCGACCGAGGCGAACGACCTGTGCGCGCCGGCCGCCGATCCGTGCGTCGTCTCGCAGGTGGTGTTGGCAACCCCAAACTCCGTGATCGACGTGGGCGACCGGGAGCTTCAGATCATCGGTTCGGGCGCCATCGAAGCGCGCGCGGGGGGTCTGACCCTGCGCGGCCGTCGCATCGCCAGCGGCACGTCCGCCCGCTTGCGTACCTCGGGAACCTCCCGCTCCGATCCCGGAGCGCCCTTGGTGATTGAAGCGAATGAGGTGCTCCTCACTGGAGAAATCGACGTGCGCGGCTCGCCAGCCGGATCGGTCGATATCACCGCGAGCGGAGCGATCACCCTCGCCGGCCGACTGCGCGGTCGCTCCGAGAGCGCCACGGAAAGCGCCAGCGTGGTCACGCTGTCGGCGCCCACCGTCGCGGTGGCCGCGATTGTCGAACTCGACGGCGGCGCGGACGATTCCGGCGGCGATCTCAACGTAGCCGCCGATACGCTCACGGTGAGCGGCAGCGTCATCGTCAACGGCGGCGAAGGCGGAACGGTCGATCTCAGCGCCAGCCAGTTGTTGGTCGTGACGGCGGCCGCATCGATCACAGCCGATGCGACGACCGCGAGCAGCGACGGCGGCGAGATCTCACTGCGCAGCGATTCGGTGCTCGAGATAGGTGGTCGGATCTCGGCGAACGGAAGAAATGGAGTGGTGGACGGCGGGGGTGACGGAGGGACGATCTCGCTGAACGGCGACGACCGCGTCTCAGTGACCGCCGCCGCGGGCGTCGTCGAGGCGCGCGCCGGTGCGCCCGACGGCACCGGTGGGGACATCGAAATCTTGTCGTTCTTCGGCTCGATCGAAATCCGCGGTTCGGTGAACGCCAACGGCGACGCCAACGAAGGATTGGGCGGTCTGCTCGATTTGGCGGCCGATACGACCTTCGACCTGTACGGCACACTGGCCGCGCGCGGCGCCGCCGCCGGCGGGGGTGAGATCGACGTCGATGCCGGCGGCTCAGCCTCCATCCACGCGAGCGGTATGATCGACGCGAGCACGACGCGCAATGCGGCCGCGGGCGGCATCTTGGTAACCGCGGGTGCGGTGGTCGATGTCCAGGGCAAGCTCTTCGCCAACAGCGCTCAAAATACCGCCGGAACCGGTGGTTCGATTACCCTCGACGGGTGCGAGGTCGCGATCGGTGCGGCCGCTGAACTGCGCTGCCGCGGTCCGAGGGGAGCGAACACCATCGATGCCGGCGGTGCGATCGTCGTGCGCGGCAACTTGTCCAGTGGTCCCGCGGACGGCGTCAACCGACTGCGATTTCCAGCCGTAGGCCCGGCACCGGACACCACCGGAGCCAGCATTGCGCCGGCAGCGACGCATTTCGCCGACCCCGTCCTGTCCCCCTGTCTCCCCGCGCCGGCGACCAGCACTCCGACCGTGACCGCGACGGCAACGCACACGGCGCCGTCTCCTCCCACCTCGACACCCACACCGACCGAGCCCGTCACGGCCTGCCCGGGCGACTGCGACGGCAACGGTACCGTGAGCATCGCGGAACTGGTGCGCGCCGTGAATATCGCCCTGCAGAACGACACCGTGGCGAATTGTCGCGCGGCGGATGTAAATGGAGACGGTCGTGTTACGATCAACGAACTGATCCAAGCGGTGAACTCGGCGCTGCAGGGATGCCTTACTTGACCCAACGATGTGACAAGCGGACATTTCAACACTGACGTCCGCGGCGGCGCGCGAACCGGAACAATAGGCGATGAAATTCACAACAGCGAAGCGATTCCTCGCGGCGACCCTCGTGGCGGTCTTCATCGCCGCCGGGGCTCACGCCGGCGAAAAGCAGTCCGTTCCGTTCGATTGGGAGCAGCTCCTACCCCTAGGTTTTCCCGAACCGCCGCCGATGCCGCCCGACAATCCGATGTCGTATGAAAAGGTCGAGCTCGGGCGATTGCTGTTCTACGATACGCGCCTGTCGGGGAACCAGACCTTCTCGTGCTCTTCATGCCACGAACAGTCGCTAGCGTTCACCGACGGACGTGCGCGATCGATCGGTTCGACGGGTCAGGTCCATCCGCGCGGAGCGATGGCCTTGGCGAACATCCTGTACGCACCCACCCTCACCTGGAACAACGATCTGCTCGATCGGCTCGAGGAGCAGGCGCTGGTGCCGATGTTCGGCGAGAGCCCGGTCGAACTCGGTCTGGCCGGCCGCGAGGCGGAGATGCTGGCGCGTCTGGCCGCGCAACCCATCTACCAGCGCATGTTCGACGAAGCCTTTGGCGAAGAGGCCGAGCCGATCAGCGTCTCGAGCGTGGTCCGCGCGATCGCGTCGTTTCAGCGCACCCTCCTGTCCGGCAACTCGCCGTTCGACCAGTGGCTGTTCGGCGACGACGACGCGATCTCCGAATCGGCCATTCGAGGAGTCACTCTGATTCTCGATCAGACCGGAAAAACCGAATGCGGTCACTGCCACAACGGTTTCAACTTCACGGGGTCTCGGACGGAGAACGGCGGGGTGTTTCTCGAAAAGCCTTTCTTCAACACGGCCCTGTACAACCTCCGCTGTGCTAATTTCGGACTTCCGGAAGTCAGTGGGACGGGAACCGGGTGTAATCCCCCGGACAACGTCGGCCTCTACGAGGTATCGACGTTCAAAGAGGACATGGGGCGCTTCAAGCCGCCGACGCTGCGCAACATCTGCGTCACCGCGCCCTACATGCACGACGGTAGCGTCGCCACCCTCGATGGCGTCTTGGATCACTACGCGGCTGGAGGTCGCACGATCGAGTCGGGCCCGCACGCGGGGATTGGCCGATTGAACCCCCTCAAGAGCGAGTTCCTCGTCGGCTTCAACCTATCGTCTCGCGAGCGCGCGGACATCAAGGAGTTTCTCTGCAGCTTGACGGATGAGGAGTTTCTGGCCGATCCGAGCATCGCCGATCCCTTCCTCGCGCCCCCGTGCCACGGCGATTGCGACTTCGACGGCGCGGTCGGCATCAACGAGTTGATCCGTCAGGTCAATATCAGTGTCGGCGACGCGACCCTGGCGGCGTGCTTGGCGGCGGACGCCGACCTGAGCGGCACCATCGGGATCAACGAGCTCGTCCGTTCCGTCAACCGAAGCTTGCAGGGCTGCTCGGGCTCGTGAACCGCCGGGTGTTTCGCGCCAGGCGCGTTCGACACATCACGATCGGCGTCGTCTTGGCGGCCGGTTTCTGCGCGATGCCCGCGGCGCGCGCCGCCGACTCGGACCCGCTCGTGAAGGCCCTGGCCCATCGCGGGCTCAACGGCGCCGAGGTCGGAGCGCTCGTCGTCGACGGAGCGAGCGGCACAGAGGTCTTCGCGAGGCACGCCGACCGCCCGATGATCGCGGCGTCGAACGTCAAGGTCCTCACCGCCCTCGCCGCCCTCGAGACCTTCGGTCCGACCCATAGCTTCGTCACCGAAGTGCGCGCGGATCGCCGCCCGGATGCGAATGGAGCCGTCGGCCGCCTGGTCGTCGTCGGCGGCGGCGATCCGTCGCTGACGTCGGAGCAGATGTGGCGACTCGCCGCGGATCTCGCCCGCTCCGGGCTGCGGCGCGTCGAGGGAGACGTGATCCTCGACGCCGGCGCATTCGACGATCAACTCTGGCATCCCAGTTGGGGCTCAACCTCGGCGCGCGCCTATCACTCGCCGGTGGCCGGCCTGAGCGTGAACTACGGCTCCTTCACCGTCGAAGTCGCGCCCGGTTCGACGCCGGGATCCGCGCCGCGGTTGAATCTCGACCCTGCCGTACCGTACTTCACCGTGGTCAACCAAGCGCGGACGGTTCAGGGCACGGGGGCCAAGCTGGCGATCGATCGCCTGTCTACAGCGGCGGGCGACCGCGTGAACGTCACCGGCACCATCGGCGGCGACGCACTGCCGCAACAGGTATTTCGCAGCGTAACCAACCCCGTGGAGTACGCCGGGCATGTCCTGGCGCAACAGCTCGCGGCCAACGGAATCTCCTCGGCCAGCGTCCGATCGGGGCGGGCCGCTCCTCAGGACGTCGAGATCCTGCGCTTCTCCGGCAAGCCGATGTCCGAGATGGTGCGGCTGTTCATGAAGTACAGCAACAACAACATGGCTGAGTCGATGGTCAAATCCATGGGCCAGCGCGCCACCCCAGGCGCCGCCGGCAGTTGGGCCACCGGCGTCCCGGCGATGCGGCGGACATTGCTCGATCTCGGCATCCCCGGCGAAGGCTTTTCCCTCGTGGACGGCTCGGGCCTGTCGCGCGAGAACCGGGTGTCGCCCCGCAGCTTCGTCAAAGCCATCGACCGCGGCTCTAAGTCGTTTCTCTACGGTCCCGAATTTCTCGCGGCGATGCCGATCGCCAACCGCGACGGCACGCTGGAGCGGCGCGCGACCGCGGCACGCGACCAGGTCCGCGCCAAGACGGGCCTGCTCAACGGTGCCACGGCGCTGTCGGGGATCGCCCACTCCCGCTCCGGGCGCCGGCTGATCTTCTCGATCATCGCCAACGGCTACGAGCGCGGGGATCTCGAAGCGATGGCCGCATTGGACGCTTTCGCCGCGGCGGTCGCGGAACTCTGACACACCCCAACGGGCGAATAACCTCACCACAGAGACACCGAGAGCACAGAGAGGCGGATCGAATCCTCGACATCGATCTCACTGGCAAGAAGGTTTTCGCGGCATGTGGGCCGATTCTCTAATGGGCCCATCGTACTCTGTGTTCTCCGTGCCTCTGTGGTGAGATCTCTTTTTCCTTCACGGCTAGAGCGTGAACGCGACGTCGTCGACCAGGATTCCCGGCAGCCGCGCGGTTCTGCACGAACGCCAGCCGTAGGTATCCGGATCGGCGATCCAGTCGACGTTTCGGGTGAGCCCGACCAGGTTGCTGCCGAGCATGCGGTAGATCGAGTCGTCGAAGCGCATCGCGTCCACCGGCCCCTGCACACGGCCGTGTTCGACCCAGAGAGTCGCGAAGCGAGTCATCCCGGTCGCCCGGCAGGACGGGCGATCGGAGAAGTTGAGGTACCACAGGTTCGACACCAACAGGCCGTGGTGCAGCGAGGCCGCGACGTGCTCGACGTCCAATTCGCCCCCCGCCATGTCGAGCGATTGCGGCGCCTCGTCGCCATCGGCGCCGTTCGTCCTGGTACCGAACTCCATCGCCGACCGCGGCGAGACGAGCGACTCGACGTAGCGACCGTTCTCGACCAACGGAATGCGCGCCGGCCGCGCGAACCCCGATCGCTCGAATGCCGGTGCCGCGCCCGAGGCAATGTCGTCCGTGAGGTGGACCGCGTCCGCCAGAGCCGCGTTCCCTTGTTGGAGCCGCAGCAACGGACTCGTCTTGGTCAGCTTGCCGCGCAGTCCGAATCCGTCCCACGCCAGAATCGCCATCAGCTCCGCCACCGCCGCCGGCGCGAAGAACACACGGTATTTGCCAGGCGCGAGGCGGCGGGCCGATTCGTGGAGGCGCTCGACGTCCTCGTGGGCGGCGGCCATCTTGCGCGCCAGGTGTTCGGCGCTCCACTGGATGCCTGCGTACGACGCTTTGGCCGCACGTCCGTGGCGGTCGAACAAACTCCAGTCGAGATGAAAGCTCTCCGCGCTGTGCCAGTTGCGCTGGCCGAGGGAGTTGGCGAAACCGCGCTGGATGTCCCCGCCCGCGTAGATCCCGACCAGGTCTCCGCCGCCCGCACGGGTCGCGATCGCCTCGACCACCTCGCCACCGGCAGGCAGAACCGCCGACGCGATTCGCTCCGAGGCCGCGTCGGGGTCGGTGTTGTACGACAGGAACGGATCCTCCTCCGTGGCGCCCACGACGCCCCGCAAGTGCGCGAACAGATCGCGCAGCGGAGGGAGATCGGCATCCAACGCGCCGCTCAGGGACAGGGTGCCGATCGCGTGTCGTCGGCCGGCGATTAGGTCGACCTCGATCTGCAGCTGCCGCACCCGACCGGACTGCCCGACCCGGCCGTGGTTGAATCGGATGAACGTCGAGTCCTCACCGCGCCACTCGCACGTGAAGACCTCGTCTCGGGCGAGAAGATCGCGCATGGCGGCCGCCAACGAGAAAAAGTAGTCGCGCGCGTCGGTCGCGCCGGCCGGTTCAGTCGCCACCGAAGACGTCCACGTCGCGAAAGCGACACGGCGGCGAGGAATGCCCGACGCGAATGATCTGATTCGGCTCGCCCTTGCCGCAGTATGGTGTACCGAGTACCTCCACCGTGCCGCGGTCGCCGACCGCGTCGAGACTGCGCCAAAAGCTCGACGAGACACCGCGGTAGTTGGGGTTCTTGACGACCTCGGCCAATGCTCCCCGGCGGATGCGCCGTCCGAACTCGCACCCGAACTGAAACTTGTTGCGCGAATCGTCGATCGACCAGGAACGGTTCGTCTCCATGTAGACGCCGTCTTCGACGCCAGCGATCAACTCATCGAAAGTGGCGCGGCCGGGTTCGAGGTTGAGATTGCCGATGCGGTCGATCACCGGCCGACTCCAGCCGCTCGAGCGGGAGTTCGCCACTCCCGCTACGGCGGCGCGCGACTGTGATCGCGCGCCGCCAAGGGCGCGCAGCAGGATGCCACCGCGGATGATGTCGGCCCGCTCGGCGGGCTGGCCCTCATCGTCGTAGCCGTAGCTGGCGAGCTCGCCCGCGACGGTGGGATCAAACGTCACGTTGAGGTGCTCGGAGCCGTACCGGTACACGCCGAACATCTCGGCGGTCACGAAGCTGCCACCCGCGTAATTGCGCTCGTCGCCGAGAATGCGATCGAGCTCGAGCGGATGTCCGATCGACTCGTGGATCTGCAGTACCATCTGGTCCGGTGCCAGGACCACCGGCATCGTGCCACCCGGACAGTTGGCGGCGCCGAGCAGTTCGAGCGCCTCGTCGCGCAGGCGCGGCCCGCATTCCCAGAACGCGAGGGCGTCGAGTAACTCGAGCCCGCCTTGGCGCGCGTACGCGTGACCGCCGAAGGTTCGCGTCTGGCTGTCGTGACCGTCGCTGGCGGTCGCGCTGGCCATCGGCACCAGGTAGTCGAACTCCTGGGCGACCTCGCCACCGCCCGATCCGACCAGCAACATGTCGACATGCGAGCGCCACAAGGACGCCGACCAGTCGACGAGTTCGGTCGGGCGCTCGTCACCGATCATGGACGCCGACAGAGCGCGCAGCCACGACACCTTCTCGCTCGTGGGAACGGTGGTCCAAGGCCGCGCCGGCGCGGTTCGGTACGCTCCCGACGCCGGCTGCGCCAGGAAGTCCCCTCCATCCACCGCATTCGCTCGCGAGCCATCCGCGCACGCCGCGGCCCGATCGAACGCGTCGCGTAGTCCGTCCCTGGTGAGGTGCGAGGTCGCGGCATAGCCAACCCCACCGGCGCGCCCGACACACACCATCGCGCCGAGATCGACGCCGTGGCGGTATGGTTCGGCAACGCCGCGCCGCACGCCGAGGATCTCGTCGCGCTGCCGCACGATCCGCAGGGTCCACTCGGTCGAAGCATCGCGCGGCGGCGCGAATTCGTCGCGAATCGAATCGAGGAGGCGGTCCATGCCGTTCAGCCATACGCTCCGCGGTCGAACGCCGCCAGCACCGAGACCGTTCCACGTTCGCGCAATCGGGCGATCTTGACAGTGCGAAAGGTCCACTTGATAGTCCGCCGGGTTTCCGCGAGGACCATTATCGATGGCAAACGTACAGAAGAAGGCTCCAGTGGTGGCTGTAGTGGGAGCGACCGGCGCGGTCGGCGAGGTGCTCCTCGACATCCTCGCCCAACGCGACTTTCCTGTCGGCGAACTCAAGCCGCTGGCGAGCGAGCGCTCGGTCGGAACGAAGGTTCTCTTCCGCGGCAAACCCTTCGACGTCCAATTGGCCGAACCGGCGGCGTTCGACGGCGTCGACTACGTCTTCTTCGCCGCGACCGGCACCTTGTCCAGGGAACTGGCGCCAGAGGCCGCCGTGCGCGGCGCCATCGCCATCGACAAGTCGAGTACGTGGCGGATGGATCCGACGGTCCCGCTGGTCGTTCCCGAGATCAATCCGCAGGCGCTGCGCGATCATCGCGGCATCGTCGCTTGCCCGAACTGTACGACCATCGGATTCGTCATGGCCCTGGAGCCGATCCGTCGGGCCGCCGGATTGCGCCGGGTCATCGTGACGACGTTCCAAGCGGTCAGCGGCGCGGGCCGGCCCGGTCTCGACGAACTCGAACGGCAGAACGCCGCGCTGGCCGCTGGGGAAGCGCCCGTCGTCGAGCAGTTCGCGGCCCAGATCGCGCAGAACGTGATCCCTTTATGCGAGGATTTCCGCGACGACGGCTACTCGACTGAAGAAGTCAAACTTCTCCACGAGACGCGCAAGATTCTCGGCCTGCCAAACCTCGACGTCACCATGACGTGCACGCGGGTTCCGGTTCCGATCGGCCACTCCGCCAGCATGTTCGTCGAGACCGAACGACCGCTCTCACCGGATGCGGCCCGTGCGGCGCTCGCGGCTTTCCCCGGCGTGCGCGTCGTGGACGATCCCGCCGCGCGGCTCTTTCCGACACCGCTCGACGTTGCGGGAACGGACGAGGTGCTGGTCGGTCGGATCCGCAAGGATCTCGCAACCGATAGTCTGTGGCTCTGGCAGGTGTCCGACAATCTGCGCAAGGGAGCGGCGACGAACGCGGTGCAGATCGCCGAAGTCCTCCTCGCCTCGCGCTGATTGCCGTCGCGATGCACGAGCACCGGGTCCCGCGACCGGTTGTATTGATTTCACTCGATTCAGCGCGTTAGTTTCGCGGATCGTAGTTCACCGTTCCCGGCATCGCCCCACCCGTCCCGCGGCGGGACGCACTTACGGAGGGAGGCAGCATGAGCAGCACGAATCCCCGCTTGACCACAGAGGAAGAATCGCGACAGGTGGCCGAAGAGTCGCGCGAAAAGGAGTGGACGGGGCGCGGCTTTCTGCGCGAGCTATTTCTGGGCCAGTTCAGCGTCGACCTGGTGCATCCGTTCCCCGCCGCCGCCGCGGACCGACCTGAGTTCAAGGCGTTTTACGACAAGTTGCGTGACTTCCTGCTGAAGGAGGTCGACTCGGTGGCGATCGACGAGACCGGTGAGTACCCCGAGCACGTCGTCGACGGACTCCGCAAGCTCGGCGCGTTCGGGATGAAGATTCCGGTCGAGTACGGCGGCCTCGGCTTCACCGTATCGGAATACTGCAAGGCGATGGAGATGATCGGCAGTTACGACGGCAACATCACGGCGCTGCTGTCGGCGCACCAGTCGATCGGCGTCCCTCAGCCGCTGAAGATCTTCGGCACACACGAGCAGAAGGAGAAGTTTCTGCCGCGGTGCGCGGCGGGGGCGATTTCGGCATTTGCACTGACCGAACCGCACGCCGGTTCCGATCCGGCCAGCCTGACGACCACGGCGGTGCGCGACGGCGATTTCTTCGTGCTCAACGGCGAGAAACTCTGGTGCACCAACGGAACCCTGGCGGAGTTGCTGGTCGTGATGGCGCGCGATCCGCAGACCAACCGAATCAGCGCGTTCGTCGTCGAGACCTCGTCGCCCGGCGTCAAGCTCGAGCATCGCTGTCGGTTCATGGGCCTGAAGGCCCTCGCCAACGGCGTGATCAGCTTCTCCGACGTGCGCGTTCCCGTCGACAATCTGATCGGCGGCGAGGGCAAAGGACTGAAGATCGCGCTGATCACGCTGAACACCGGTCGCCTCACCCTGCCTGCCGCTTGTGCCGGGATCGCCAAGCAGTGTCTCGAGACCGTCAAAGGCTGGAGCGAGGCGCGTCATCAGTGGGGCGTTCCGATCTGGAAGCACGAGGCCGTATCCCACGAGATCGCCGATATGGCGGCGACGACGTTCGCGATGGACTCGATCGCCAAGTTGGCGAGCCAGATGGCCGACCGCGGCGGCTATGACATCCGCCTCGAGGCCGCGGCGGCCAAGGAGTGGAACACGGTGCGCGCCTGGGACCTGATCGACCGCACCCTGCAATTGCGCGGCGGCCGTGGGTACGAGACGGAGAGGTCGCTGGCCGAACGCGGCGAGACGCCGATCGCGGTGGAACGCACGATGCGCGATTGCCGTATCAATCTGATCTTCGAGGGATCGAGCGAGATCATGCACCTGTTCATGGCCCGCGAGGCGGTCGACAAACACCTCCAGGTCGCCGGCGCCATGATCGACAAGAAGAACGGCTTCTCACAGAAGGCGGCCGCGATTCCGGGAATCGTCAGCCACTACGCGGTGTGGTACCCACCGTTGTGGCTCAAGGGGCTTGGCAGCTGGAGCAATTTCCAGGACTGGGGTCGGTTGGCGCCTCACATGCGTTTCGTCGAGAGGCGCGCTCGCAAGCTTGCCCGTGAGAGTTTTCACGGCATGGCGCTCTATCAAGCGCAGATGGAGCGCAAACAGGGGTTTCTGTTCCGCTGCGTCGACATCGTGATGGAGCTGTTCGCCATGGCCGCGACTCTCTCGCATGCGAGGTACCTGAAGGATTCCAACTCGCCCGCGGCTGAACGGGCGTTGGATCTGGCGGACCTTTTCTGCAAGCAGGCAGAGCGCCGGGTAAAGGATTCCTTCCGCGCCCTGTGGAGCAACGACGACAACGCGCTGAACAAGGTGGCGAGTCAGGTGATGAAGGGCGAGCACGAGTGGTTGGGCGAAGGTCGGCTCGACATGGGATACACGCCCGAATCGTACCAGGCCAAGCCTTTTTCAGCTTCCGCCGCGAGACCCGCGGCGGCATCCTGAGCGCCGCCAGCGAAATGGCGGCGCGCCTCGCGATCGGATCACCATCTTGAGCACGCCATACACCGAGATGACCGCGGCGCAACTCGCCGCCGAGTCGGACGAGTTGCGCCGCCAGCACGCCGTGATGAGCTCACGCGGCGTGACTCTCGACATGACGCGGGGCAAGCCGTGTCGGGAGCAGCTCGATCTGGCCAACGACTTGCTCACCTGCGTCGGCCCCGCCGAGGTCGCCGCGGCGCAGAGCGACATCCGCAACTACGGCGGGCTCGACGGCCTTCCCGAAGCGAAACGGTTCTTCGCCGAGTATCTCGACGTGGCGCCGGACGAGGTGGTGGTCGGCGGCAACTCCAGCCTGGCCATGATGTACGATTCGCTGGTCCGCGCCTGGCTCTTCGGCGAGCCGGGCGGTCCCGTGGCATGGGGCAAGCTCGACCGGGTCCGCTTCGTCTGCCCCAGCCCCGGATACGACCGCCACTTCGCCATATGCGAGGCGCTGGGGATCGAAATGATCCCGGTGGCGATGAATTCCGACGGCCCCGACATGGACGAGGTCGAGCGCCGAGTGGCCGCCGATCCGTCGATCAAGGGCATCTGGTGCGTGCCCCGCTACAGCAATCCAACCGGCATCACATACTCGGCGAGCACGGTGGAACGTCTGGCCGCCATGCCGGCGGCCCCGGACTTCCGCATCTACTGGGACAACGCCTACGCCGTGCATCATCTCACCGACCGACCGCGGACACTGATGGGGATTCTCGCCGCATGTCGGACCGCGGGAAATCCTGACCGCCCGCTGTTGTTCGGATCAACGTCCAAGATCTCCTTCGCCGGCGCCGGCGTCGCGGTGATGGCCGGCAGCGCGGCCAACGTGGCGAACCAACTGCGGGCGATGGCGGTGCAGACGATCGGTCCCGACAAGATCAACCAGCTCCGACACGTCCGATATTTCCGCGACATGGCCGGGATCGAAGCCCATATGAAGCGCCACGCGGCGATCATCGCGCCGAAGTTCGCCGCCGTGCGCGACGCGTTCGATTCCCAGCTGGCGCCGGCTGGGGTGGCGTCGCTGAGCAATCCCGAAGGCGGATACTTCTTCAGCCTAGACAG
>Ga0307505_10001283_pt1 | contig 21006 bp, 18 predicted proteins | sample 23_S_MG_FD_202183 | JGI IMG/M metagenome (GOLD analysis project Ga0307505, IMG submission 202183) | Soil microbial communities from Populus trichocarpa stands in riparian zone in the Pacific Northwest, United States - 23_S | ecosystem: Environmental > Terrestrial > Soil > Riparian zone > Trees...
CGGCGCGGCCGGGGTCGCCGCTTTCGGCCAGCGCCGCCTCGACCGCGTCGCCCCAGCCGCGCAGCATGGCCTGCAGCTCCCCGTCGATCGCCGCCGCATCGGGCTGGGTCGCGCGGCCGCGGAAGTCGAGCACGTAGCGCAACATGGCCAGCGCGCCGCCTTCGATCTGCAGGCTCCAGTCGAGCGTGTCGGCGCCGGTCGACGCTTCCAGCAGGTCCTGGATGCGCAGCCGCACCGTGGTCGACATCATGTCGCGGGGCAGCCAGACGAAGGCGAACAGGTGCCGTTCGAGCGGCGCCATGACCAGCGCGACGCGGGGGCGCGGGCGATCGACCAGCGCCATCATCGCGGTGGCGACGCGGGCGAGGTCCTCGCCGGAGAACCCGATCACGAGATCGTGCGGCAGCACCGTCAGGGCGTGGACCAGCGCCTTGGCGTCATGGCCGCCGCGCTGGATGTCGAGCTTGGCGCCGATCTCGGCGAGATGGCGGCGCAGCACCGGGACCTGCTCCGGCGGCGTGGTCAGCGCGGCGCTGGTCCAGATGCCGGCATGGACCGAAAGCGCGGCGATCTTCCTGCCTTCCCGCACCGGCACCACCAGCAGGTCCAGCGGGATGCGGCGATGCACGCGCGAGAGACGGTTGGCCTTGACGATCAGCGGCGAGCGGCCGCCCTTGTCGAACCACGCGAATGCCCGGGCGTAGGTCTCGTCGGCGACCAGCTCGCGCGCGCTCTTGCGACAGATGCCGAGCATTTGCGCCTGGCTGCCGTCGCGGCGGCGGGTGACGTGGCCGAGCTGGGTCAGCATGCCGCCGCCCAGCCAGCGCAGCAGTTCGGCGCCCTCGGGGTCGGACAGGCGGTCCGCGTCCTCGAGGATCAGCGAGCGCATCCCTTCCCAGTCGGCGACCGCGGCGCGGACGTCGGCGAGCGTGACGGCGAGCTCACGCTCTAGCGCGCGGCGCGCCTTCGCGTCGGTGCGTTCGGTTTCGAGGTAGATCAGCGATTCGGGGCGCGTCCCCGCGCCTTCCTTGCCGGGCAGGCCGGCCAGGCGGCCTTCGCCGTCGCGCAGGACCGGCAGGACCGGATGCATCAGCAGGTCGATTGCCAGGCCCTGCGCGGCGATCGTCGCGGCAATCGAATCGACCAGGAAAGGCATGTCGCGGTTGACCACGGCGATGCGCGTGCAGCGCCGCGCTCCGCTTGCCGAGCGCACCAGCAGCGAGGCTTCGCCTTCGGGCCGCTCGCGTGCGGCCTCGATCAGGAAGGCGGCGGCCTCGTCGAGTCGTCCGGCGGTCAGCTCGGGCTCGCCGGGCAGCAGCGACTCGGCCAGCCGCTCGCGCAGGGCGCGCGCCTGCTTGCGTTCCGCCGCCGGCAGTTCCGCCAAATCCTTGTCCTGCAGCCGTGCCGTCGCCACGCACGCTTTCTCCCGCCAGTCCCTCTCCGCGGCAAACGGCTCAAGAGGGATGCTCGTTCCTGCGCGGCCTTACAGCGAAGCCCGGGGCGAAACACCCGAAAACTGGTATCCTATGAAACCGCCTTCATCGTCAGCTCGAGCGAGCGGCGCCGCGCGGCGGGATCGTAGGTCGCGCCCGAAAGGATCAGTTCGTCCGCGCCGGTGCGCTCGACGAAGCGGGCGATGCCGGCCGCCACGGTTGCCGGCGAGCCGACCGCGCGGGCCTGGCCGAGGTGATCGAGCATCGCCCGCGCGCTTTCGGGCAGGGTCTCGCGGTAGCCCGGGACCGGCGGCGGCAGCTGGCCCGGATCGCCGCTGCGCAGGCGTACGAAGGCCTGGTCCTGCGACGAGGCGAGCAGCTCGGCCTCCGCGTCGGTCTCGGCGCAGATCACCGTCATCGCCGCCATCGCGTGCGGCTCGTCGAGCGCGGCGGAGGGGCGGAACCGGCTGCGGTAGGCGGAAAGCGCGGCGTCGAGGTGGTCGGGCGCGAAGTGGCTGGCGAAGGCGTAGGGCAGGCCGAGCCGCGCCGCGAGCTGGGCGCCGAACAGGCTCGAGCCGAGCATCCACAGCTCGACTTGCGCGCCGAGGCCCGGCGTGGCGACGATCGGCAGGTCGACGTCGCCGGTCAGCAGCGCGCGCAGCTCGACCACGTCCTGCGGGAAGTACTCGGCCGCCTGGTGCAGGTTCTTGCGCAGCGCCTGGGCGACGATCCCGGCGGCCCCGGGCGCGCGGCCGAGACCGAGGTCGACGCGGCCCGGGAACAGCCCGTCGAGCGTGCCGAACTGCTCGGCGATCACGAACGGGTTGTGGTTGGGCAGCATGATCCCGCCCGCGCCGATGCGGATCGTCGAGGTGCAGTGGCCGATGTGGGCGATGACGACCGACGCAGCCCCGCCGGCGACACCGGCGGTGGCGTGATGCTCGGCCACCCAGAAGCGCCTGTAGCCCGCCTGCTCCGCCGCCGCGGCCAGCCGGCCCGCCTCGGCGAGCGCTTCGGACAGGCTGCCGCCTTGGCGGATCGGCACCAGGTCGAGGACCGAGAGCGGGATCATTGGCTCTCGTCTTCGGCCGCGAGCTCGGCGAGCTGGGCGAGGTAGCCGCGCGCGGCGGCCGCGGCCTCGCTGCCGGGCACGAGCGCGATCACCGAGCGCCAGCTTGCCGCGGCGGCGTCCTCGCGGCCCTGCAGCATCGCGATCACGCCGGCCTCGAGCCCGAACTCCGGGTTGTCGGACGAGAGGGCGGCGGCGGTCTCGATGAACGCCTGCGCCTCGCCGAGCTTGCCGAGCCGCCGTGCCAGCGTCGCCGACAGCAGCCAGGCGAGCGCGTTCTGCGCGTCGAGCGTGCGGGCCGCGGCGAGCACGGCTTCGGCCTCGCCCTCGTTGCCCTGTGCGACCAGCGCGCGCGCCCGGTCGGTCTCGACGATCGAGCGCAGCGCCGGATCGCCCGCCGCCGCGGCATCGCTCGCCGCCAGCGCGAGCGCGGCCAGCGCGGCGTCGGCGCGGCCGTCGGCCAGCGCGGCATTGCCGGCCATGACGCCCAGCCGGGCGCGGCGGGCGCCGTTGCTCTCGGGCTCCGCTTCGCGCGCCGCCAGGAACGTGCCTTCGGCCGCATCCCAGCGAAGCAGCAGCGTATAGGCATAGCCGAGGCACTGCTGGGGATAGCCGCGGAGCGCTCCGTCCGCTTCGCCGAGCCAGGTGCCGGCCTCGGCGATGGCCGTGGCCGGATCGCTCCGGGCGCGGTCGAGGCACTGCTCGAGCCGGACCTGCTCGATCGGGGCGAGACCTGCCGCTGCCTGGGTCACCATCAGCGCATGAAGCAAGGCGGAGAACATCGGGGGGCGTCCGGTCAGGCGAGCGCGGCTACGGTGCGCAGCAGCAGCGCGATGTCTGCATCGCGCGACAGGCGGTGGTCGCCTCCCTTGACCAGCGTGACCTGCACGTCCTGTGAACGCAGCGCCCGGGCGGTCCGCAGGGAGATCTCGGGGGGCACGTCCGGATCGTCCTGCCCGTGGAGCAGCCGCACCGGGGCGTCGATCCCGATCTCGCCGCCGAGCACGCGCCGGGCCTGGCCGTCCGTCCAGAAGCCCGGGTGGGTCGGGGTCGGCTCCGGACCGTAAGGACTGTCCTCGAACAGCGTCTCGCCCGCCGCCAGACGCCTCTTCTGCTCGGCGGTATAGCCCCAGTCGGTGAAATCGGGCGCGGCGGCGATGCCAACCAGGCCGGCAAGCCGCATGCCGAGCGCGCGGCCGAGCAGCAGCGCGAGCCAGCCGCCCATCGACGAGCCGACCAGCACCGCCCTCCCGGCCATCTGGCCGGCCAGCAGCGCGGCGGCCTCGTCCTGCCAGCGGCCGAGCGTTCCCGCGGCGAAATCGCCGGGGCTCTCGCCGCAGCCCGAGTAGTCGAACAGCAGGCACGAACGGCCCTGCGCCTGCGCCCAGGCGAACAGCGCCGTGGCCTTGCCGCCCGCCATGTCGGAGCGGTAGCCGGGCAGGAACACGATCGCCGGCCCGCTGCCGGCCGTGCGGCGGAAGGCGATCCGGCGGCCGTCGGGCATCGTATGGAAACGCGTTCCGGGCATGGACGGCGAGATGGCGGCGCGGCGGTCCGAGGGCAACCCCTTGGGCCCGATCGCCGCACGATCGCCCGGTCAGTAGGCCCGGTCGTGCACCATCACCCGCAGCGTCGCCAGCGAGATGGTGATGTCGCGCCAGATGGTCCAGCCCGCGAGGTATTCGAGATCGGCCTGGAGGCGCGAGGAAAGGTCGCCCTCGGTATCGGTCGCGCCGCGGAAGCCCCGGACCTGGGCCAGGCCGGTGATGCCGGGCCGCAGGCAGTGGCGCTGCCAATAACGGACGTCGACTTCCCAGAACAGCTTTTCGCCCGCCTGCGAGGCGAGCGCATGCGGGCGCGGCCCGACGATGCTCATTTCGCCTTTGACCACGTTCACCAGCTGCGGCAGCTCGTCGACGCTGGTGCGGCGGAGCATACGGCCGACGCGCGTGATGCGGTCGTCCGCGCGTCCGGTCGAGCGCTTGCCGTCGGCATCGCCGTCGGCGACTTTCATCGTGCGCAGCTTGTAGATCCAGAAGAACCGGTTGCCGCGCCCGAGCCTGCGTTGCCGGAACAGCACCGGCCCGCCGTCCTCGAGCTTGATCGCCAGCATCGCGAACAGCAGCACCGGCGAAAGCAGCATCAGAGCGCCGAGCGACACGGCGAGGTCGAACCCGCGCTTGGTGATCCGCGCCCGCATCCCGAGCGGCCCGGTCGATACGAGCAGAGTGGAAATCCGCGCGTCGTCGCGGTGGATCACGCCGAGGACGCCGATCTCGCGCACCAGTTCGCTGGTCACTTCCCCGTGCACGCCCGATCCCTTGAGCGCGCGGGCCCAGGCGCCGCGCTCGTCGAGCGGGCAGTTGACGATGACCTCGTCCATGTTCTGAAGGTAGCGCGACAGCCGGTCGAGCGCGTGCGGGTCCTCGAGCGACGGCACCAGGCCGTGCGCCGCGGCATCGACGATATAGGCGTGCGGAACGTTCATCGGCGGACCGCCGGCGTCGATCACCAGGCGGTTGAGCGGGCTGGGGCCCCAATAACGGCGGATCCAGCGCGAGATCAAGAAGCGCGATGCGGCCATGACCGTGATCGCCAGCGAGATGCCGGCCACGAAGACGACGCGCGAGAACTCCTCGTTCATCTTGGCGAAGAAGGCGAGAAAGTTGAGCAGCACCGCCGCGATCAGCACCGCCGCGAGCATCGCCAGGCTGCCCGATCGCCAGTCGGTCAGCGAGCCGAGCGAGTAGGTTCCGTTATGCCAGGCGATGGTCAGGAAAAGCGGCAGCATCAGCTGCGCCGGCAGCAAGGCCTGCAACACCATACTCTCGCCGGCGTAGACGAAGGCCACCAGCGCGCAGGCGCCCAGCAGGAGGACGATGTCGACGACCATCTGCAGCAGGTACATGCGCAGGCGCCTGCCCTCGAGCGACGGCGCCAGGCCGGCGTGCGGCGCGCGCGGGACATGCGTCTCGCCATCGAGGACTACGGTCGGCGCGTTCACCTGCTGGACCACCTTCCGCGAGAGTCGTTCAGGAATTAAGGAAAATCACATACCCTGATTCAGGGAGGCTCGTCACCCGCTTTGTGCATGTGCGAAGACGGCGTCCCGGTTCGGGTCGAAACCGCGCTCAGCCGCGCGCCGCGGCATGCCGCGCGATCGCGGCGAGCTCCTGGGCCAGGAGCAGCTCGGCGGCCTGGCTGTTGCCCAGCATCGATCGGTGCAGCTCGGTCAGCCGCCGCACCAGCCGTTCGAGCCGGGCCGGCTTCCAGCGCTCCAGCTGCACGGCGAGATCGCGGCGGTCGCGCCAGAACACGCGGTGGGCCTTCTGCTCGGCATCGAGCAGGTCGTTAACCCGGCCGCCCGGGCCGAGCCTGGCGGCCAGCTGGGCGAGCTGCGCGGCGCGCCGCTCGAAGGCGAGCAGCACGCCGACCGGATTGAGCGAGACCTCGCGCATGCGGCGCAGCTCGCCCGGCAGGCGGTTGACCTCGCCCGACAGCACGGCGTTGACCAGCGGCATGAAGCCGTCTTCCTCGGTCCGCGCCCCGATGGCGTCGAGCGCTTCCTCGTCGGCGAGGCGCGGCGACTGCGGCGACGCGTCGAGATAGAGCGCCAGCTTGGTCACTTCCGAGCGGGCGAGGCGCACATCCAGCCCGGCGGCGCGCGCCATACGCTCCGCCAGATCGCCGCCGAGCCGCAGGCCGGCCGCGTCGGCCAGGCGCCGCACTTCCTCGGTGACCGCCTTGAGGTCGGGCGGATAGAACATCGCGACGAGGCCGTCTCCGCGGGCCTCGAGCAGCTTAGCGGTGCGCGCCTTGTCGGTCGCCGAGCTGGCCACGATCAGCACCGGACTGGCGCCCTCGGCCTCGCCCGCGTCGATCACTTCGAGGAACACCTTGACCGCATCGTGCGCCTCGTCGCCAGCGGCGCGCACGTAGACGTGCCGGGCGCCGCCGAACAGCGAGGTCGAGCGCGCTTCGTCGCCGAGGCGGACCGGATCGGAACGCAGTTCGGCGCCCGACAGCTCGAACCGTTCGCCGGCATCGGGCAGCATCGCGGCAAGTCTGTCGGCGGCGGCAGCGGCGCCGGCCTCGTCCGGGCCGCAGAAGTAGGCGATCCGCGCCTGCAGGGCGGCCCGGGGCGCGAGGGCGTTGAAATCGCGCTGCGTCGCCTTCACCGCAGCATCGTCACGATTGCGCGCGCAGCGTGAGCGTCAGCCGGACGACGATGCGGTCGGCGACCTCGACGGCGAGGTTCTCGAGCGCGGTCTGCTCCGCGGCGATGGTGGCGAATTCCGAGGAGACGACGTCGATGCCGGCGTCGGAACCGGCGGTCGCGTCGACCAGGATCTCGCCGCTGGCGAGGTCGACGAGCTGGTAGCGGGCGCGCAGCGTGCGGCGCTCGCGGCCGACCGTCTCGTCGGTGAGCAGGCCGAGCCCTTCGAGCTCGTCGTCGAGCAGCACGTCGAGGCGATAGCGCGGGGCGGCGGCGCTGCCGCGCTGGGCCAGCTTGTCGCGCAGCGCGTTGCGCACAAGCCAGCCGGCGCGGCCTTCGATCGGCGCGACCTCAACCGCGGCAAGCCCCTGCGCGACCACGCCGCTGCCGCCGCCCGCGTACATCGGCTGGAGGCCGCATCCGGCGAGCCCCGCGAGCAGGGCGCCCATGAGCGCCGGGGCGGCGAGCGCCTTCATGCGACGATGTTGACCAGGCGGTCGGGCACTACGATCACCTTGCGCACTTCGGCTCCATCGAGTGCACGCTGGACTTTCTCGCTGGCCAGCGCAAGCGCCTCCAGCTCGGGACCGGGCAGGCCCTTGGCCACGGTCAGCGTGTCGCGCAGCTTGCCCTTGACCTGGACCGCGACGGTCACCTCGTCCTCGACCAGCAGCGCCGGATCGACCGGCGGCCAGGCGTCCGCGGCGACGAGGCCCATGCCGATATGGAAGCGGTGCCGCGCCTCCTCGGCAAGATGCGGCATCATCGGGGCGACAAGCAGCACAAGCGTCGAGATCGCGTTCGAGCGGCTGGCCGAGAGCGGCGCTTTCTCGATCGCGGCCGTCAATTCGTAGATGCGCGCGACCGCCTTGTTGAAAGCGAGCGCCTCGAGATCTCCGGCCACCGCGGCCACGGTCTGGTGAACCTTTCTATCGAGGGCCTTGTCCTCGAGGGCATCGGCGCCCGCGCCGCCTGCTCCGCATTGCCCGAACAGCCGCCACAGGCGCTGGACGAAGCGGCCGCAGCCCTCGATGCCGCTTTCCGACCACGGCAGGTCGCGCTCGGGCGGGCTGTCGGAGAGCATGAACCAGCGCACCGCGTCGGCGCCGTAGCGGTCGACCATGTCGTCGGGATCGACCACGTTCTTCTTCGACTTCGACATCTTGACCACGCGGCCGATCTCGACCTCGCCGCCGTCCGACTGCAGCAGGGCGCGCTCGGCCTCGCGGCTGATTTCGCTGGGAGCGAAGTAGACGGTCCGTCCCTCGACATCGCGCGAATAGGTCTCGTGCGTGACCATGCCCTGGGTGAACAGGCTGGCGAACGGCTCGGCCACGTCGATCAGGCCGATGTGCTTCAGCGCGCGGGTCCAGAAGCGGGCGTAGAGCAGGTGCAGGATCGCGTGCTCGATGCCGCCGATGTACTGCTCGACCGGCAGCCATTGCGCGACCTCGGCCCTGTCGAACGGCTTGTCCGCCGGCTGGCTGGCGAAGCGCAGGAAGTACCAGCTCGAATTGACGAACGTGTCGAGCGTGTCGGTCTCGCGCTCCGCCGCTCCGCCGCACTTCGGGCAGGCGACGTGCTTCCAGGTCGGGTGGCGCACCAGCGGGTTGCCGGGGGCGGCGAAGTCGACGTCCTCGGGCAGGGTGACCGGAAGCCGGCCCTTGGGCACCGGCACCACGCCGCAGGCGGCGCAGTGGATGAACGGGATCGGCGTGCCCCAGTAGCGCTGGCGCGAGACGCCCCAGTCGCGCAGGCGCCACACCGTCTTGCCTTCGCCCCAGCCTTCGCCTTCCGCTCGGGCGATGACCGCGCGCTTGGCTTCGGCGACGGTCATGCCGTCGATGAAGCCGGAGTTGACCAGCACCCCGTCGCCGGCTTCGGCCTCGGTCAGCGGCGCGTCGGCCTCGTCGGCGGAGGCGGCGACCACGCGCACGATCGGCAGGCCGTACTTGCTCGCGAACTCGAAGTCGCGCTGGTCGTGCCCGGGCACGGACATGACCGCGCCGGTGCCGTATTCCATCAGCACGAAGTTGGCGATGAACACCGGCAGCCGCTTGCCGGGCGCGAGCGGATGCTCGGCGCCGATCCCGGTGTCGAAGCCGAGCTTCTCCGCGGTTTCGATTTCGGCCGCGGTCGTGCCACCCTGCTTGCACAGTTCTATGAACTTCGCCGCATCGCAGTTGTAGGACGCGACGTCCTGCGCGAGCGGGTGATCCGGCGCCACCGCGACGAAGCTGGCCCCGAAGATCGTGTCGGGCCGCGTGGTATAGACCTCGAGGCTCTGGCCGTTGGTCAGGGCGAAGCGGAATTGCAGGCCCTGGCTCTTGCCGATCCAGTTCTCCTGCATCAGCCGCACCTTGTCGGGCCAGCCTTCGAGCGTGCCGAGCCCGCCCAGCAGCTCCTGCGCGAACGCGGTGATCCTGAGGAACCACTGGTCGAGCTGGCGTTTCTCGACCGGCGCGCCCGAGCGCCAGCCGCGCCCGTCGATGACCTGCTCGTTGGCGAGCACGGTCTGGTCGACCGGGTCCCAGTTGACCGCGCTCTTGCGGCGGTAGACCAGCCCCGCCTCGTAGAGGTCGATGAACAGCGCTTGCTCGTGCCCATAGTAGTCGGGATCGCAGGTCGCGAACTCGCGACTCCAGTCGAGCGCGAAGCCGAGCCGCCTGAGCTGGCCCTTCATCGTCTCGATGTTTTGATAGGTCCAGCCGGCGGGATGGACCCCCTGCTCCATCGCCGCGTTCTCGGCCGGCATGCCGAACGCGTCCCAGCCCATCGGATGCAGCACTTCGTGCCCGGTCATGCGCTTGTAGCGCGCCAGCACGTCGCCCATCGTGTAGTTGCGGACGTGGCCGATGTGGATGCGCCCCGAAGGATAGGGGAACATCTCCAGCACGTAGCTCCTGGGCTTGTCGCTGGCGCTGTCGGCCTCGAACGAGCGGGCCTCGTCCCAGGCACGCTGCCAGCGCCCGTCGGCCTGCGACGGATCGAAGCGCTGCTCGGTCATGAGTCGATCCTTAGGTCAGCCGATCGCCGAGCGGCGCAAGTCCCGCGCCTTGGTGAGGATGATGTCCTCGAGCTTCTGCACCGTTGCCGCCTGCACCGGCGCGGCGACCCAAGCGCCGCCCTGCAACACCTCGCGGCTCGCCGCGACGCGCAGCGCGTCGGCGCGCAGGTCCTGGTCGAGGATCGAGACCGAGACCTTGACCCGCTCGCCGGGGTTGTCGGGGTTCGAGTACCAGTCGGTCACGATCACCCCGCCCGAGCTGTCGGCCTGCATCAGCGGCATGAACGACAGCGTCTCGAGGCTCGCGCGCCAGAGATAGGAATTGACGCCGATCGCGGTCACGTTCGAGGCGGCGAGGTCGGCCTGCCGCCGATCGTCGGCGCGGCTCGCGAACGGGTCGCCGAAAGGATCGCCGAGTGAACTGCAAGCCGCGAGGCCGAGCCCCAGCCCTCCGAGCGCCAGCGCGCGAGCCAGGCTGCGCACATGGGTCATGGCGGGGGCGGCGGGGTTGGTCTGCGAAGCCATTCTCGGTCCTGTTTCTGCGGCGGGCCGAGCGGCCCGAGAGCGCCTCTATAGCCGCACGGGGGCACGCGGCAAGGTGGGACGCGATCCCGCGGCGACCTAGGGTGGGGCGCCGTGAATGGCGGCTTAACCCCGCCCCGTCTGTGGGCGCGCTGCAACACTCGGGAAAAAGCGGTCTTTGCGGCGACGTGGGCACTGGCCAAACGGCTCGAAACGGGCCTAGACCACGAGTCGTGGAGAGACTCGGGGCGAATCCCGTCAGCGTCAGGAACCGTTCAGGCGGCCGCTGCATTTCTCCACGGGGCGATACACAGGGGCCAATCGGGCAATAGACGTGGGCAAATCGGCAAACAGCAAGCGGAGCCGCATGGCAGCGACCGTCGCCGCTGGCGCCGTCGTGCTGGCCTCGATGCCGACCGCCGGCCTCGCGCTCGGCGTTCTCGACCGCGGCGTCAGTCTGCCGGCGACCGGGAGCTTCGCGGCCCTCACCCCCGCTTCCGTCGATCCGCGGCTTGCCGAATTCGTCGCCGGGCGCAGCAACGGCAGCGCGCGGCTGATGCGCTTCACGCCGGCCGGCGTCGCCGAGCGCGCGAGCCGTTCGGTGACCGTGGCGATCCGTATCGACGAGGAGGCGGCGCGCGCCATCTCGGTCCGCCAGGCGATCGCTTCGGCGCAGGAGCAGGCCACCGGCGATGCCGGCGTGCGCATCGCGCCGACGCGTTTCAACCTCGGCATTTCGCGCGGCTACCAGAGCTTCGCCAAGATGCCCGAACGGTCCGGCACGCTCTCGCGCAGCCTGTCCGAAGCCGGCATTCCCAACCTCGCCGATTTCCGGCCGTCGCCGGGCGCGCGTCCGGACGAGAGCCGCTTCGGCGCCCGCATCGCGCTGGAGGAAGAGACCAAGCCGGGCGTGAGCCCGCGCGCGGCCAATTCACCCGGCGACCAGGCAGTCGACGTGGCGGGCAGCTATCGCCTGTCCCGCAACCTCGATGTCACCGCCGGCGTGCGCTACGAGCAGGAGCGCGACCGGCTCGCCCCGATCGCCGAGCCCACGCAGCAGGACAGCCGCGCGGTATACGTCGGCACACAGTTCCGCTTCTGAACGCGGCTCGGCCGTTTCATGCCACGGAACCCCGCTTCGGCGGGGTTTTTCTTTGCCTGCCGGGCACGTGCTGCCCTACGAGGACGTTCGGTCAGGTATAAACGACAACAAGCAGCAGGGGACAGGATCAATGGCGCGCGTCGCGATCGTCACGGGTGGAACCAGGGGTATCGGCAGGGCGATCTGCGAGGCGCTCAAGGCCGACGGCATGACCGTCGTCGCCAATTACGCCGGCAACGAGGAGAAGGCCCGCGCCTTCATCGACGCGACCGGGATCCCTGCCTACAGGTGGGACGTCGGCGACCACGAGGCGGCGCTTGCCGGTTGCAGGAAGATCGAGGAGGAAGTCGGTCCGGTCGATGTGGTGGTCAACAACGCCGGTATCACCCGCGACGGCACGCTGCTCAAGATGAGCTTCGAGGACTGGTACGACGTGATGCGGATCAACCTCGGCGGCTGCTTCAACATGGCCAAGGCCTGCTTCCCGGGCATGAAGGAGCGCGGTTGGGGCCGGATCGTCAACATCGGCTCGATCAACGGCCAGGCGGGCCAGTACGGCCAGGTCAACTACGCCGCGGCGAAAAGCGGCATCCACGGCTTCACCAAGGCGCTGGCGCAGGAAGGCGCGCGCTTCGGCATCACCGTCAATGCCATCGCGCCGGGCTACATCGACACCGAAATGGTCGCCGCGGTGCCGGAGAACGTGCTCGAGAAGATCGTCGCGCGGATTCCCGTCGGCCGGCTCGGCCACGCCGAGGAGATCGCGCGCGGGGTTTCGTTCCTCGCTTCGGAGAATGCCGGGTTCGTCACCGGTTCGACGATGTCGATCAACGGCGGACAGCACATGTACTGAACAGGGTGGCCGAACTCTACCACCCGCCGGTCAAGCGCTCGGTCGAGATCGCCGGGCACAAGACCTCGATCAGCCTCGAGCCGCTGTTCTGGGACATGCTGAAGCGGGCGGCCCAGCGCGAGTGCGTGCCGCTCAATGCGCTGATCGCGCGGATCGACGCCGAGCGGATCCGGGCCGAGACGCCCCCGGGACTCGCCGGAGCGATCCGGGTGTGGCTGGTCGCGAACTCGGGCAATCGGGACTGAAGACGCGGCCTTGTCCGGCCAGCCGTTATTGCCGTGTGATACGTATTTCCCCGATACCGGCTCGGGTATTCAAAACGGTTCCTTTACTGATTGCTTCCGCGCTGCATTGTTGAAATAAACCTCCCGGTGCCGCCTTGCTTGATGGGCGCGCTGTTCTTGGGGGGACATCATGATGGCCGGATGGGGTCTTTGGCTGCGGCGCCTGGCTCTTGGCCTGGTGCTGGGCGGAACCGGGGCGCTTGCGGCCTGCAACGGCGGCGCCGACGAGGCGGAGCTGGCATCGTCCGGTGGTTGCCCCCAGGGCTTCGGTTGGGCCGAAGGCCTGCCCGGCCATTTCGCGCCCGATGCCCCCTTCCCGACCCAGTTCGGCGCCGACGCCGACGACTGCCTGTTCCAGCAATGGTCGTGGGAAGCTTTCGCCTGGGCGACCGCGATGATCGATGGCCGGCCGCGCTTCCTGTCGCTCAAGACGATGGAGATGCTCGATCCCGATGGCGCCGCCGCGCCCGCCGGCGTGCTCCGGCTGAGCCCGCGCTCGACCAAGGCGCACAGCCTGCCGACCGAGGACTACGACGCCGCCTTCGTCGAAGCCGACGGCAGCGTGCTGGTCGGTCAGAACGGCTACCCGGTCTACGCCTCGGTGCACATGAACGACAGCTACTTCACCACCGCGCAGGAGAACCTGATCGTCAACGGCGGGTACCAGGCCAATGCCGGCGCCGACACGCCCGGGGCGGCTTCGGCCGACTGCGGCGAGCTGGGCGAATCGGAGGATTCGAACAAAGCCTACTTCCAGTGCGGCGCGGCGGTGTTCAAGGCGACCTGGCTGCGCCTCAAGGACGGCGAGGCCGCGCCCGAGGGCGCCTATGTGACCACGGCCGAAGTCCCGGTGCTCAAGAACCTGTGCACCAAGGTCAGCTGCACCGTGGTCGCGACCGACCAGTACGCACAGGTGCAGGTCGCGCTGGTCGGCCTCCACGTGGTCGGCTACGTCGAGCACCACCCGGAGTTCCTGTGGGCGACCTTCGAGCACCAGGACAATTCGCCGTCGTTCGCCGACGGCACGTTCGAGTTCAGCGACCAGAGCGATGCCAAGGACTATACCTTCTACGCCGCCGGGACGCCGTTCACGCAGGACAAGGTGCTGGTGCCGAACCAGCCGGCCAACGCGGGCGATCCGCCGCTGCTGACTTTCGACGCGGCGACGCAGACGTTCTCGCCGATCACCCAGGTGGTGCAGATGAACCGCACCGGCGGCGATACGCAGCCGGACGGGCCGTCGAACATCACCGCCGTCAACACCGCCTCGCGCGGGGTGATGCAGCAGCAAGGCGTATTCTCGGCCAGCTACTTCCTCGTCGGCACGGTCTGGCTGGCGCCGGACAGCTACGTCGCCACTAATCCCGAGATCACCGACACCAGCGTGCAGTGGAACGGCAAGGCCATCGGCTCGGTCGCGCTCGCCAACATGACCGCCGAAACGTTCATGCAGTCGCCCGGCGCGGGCGACACGCTGAACTGCTTCACCTGCCACAATCCACAGTCGTTCTACTTCGAGGACAAGACCATGCCGCTGCGGCGCGTCGCGATCAGCCACGCGCTGGCCGTCGACACTCCTTTCGCCGTGCCCAACCAGGCGGCCGGCAAGATCCCGTCGGGAAGCGACGCGCGGTAACAGCGCCTGGCCAGCGGGAGCGGGCGGGGCGCGGCCGGGACGGGCTGCGCCCCGTTTCGTACCAAAAGACCGTCAGTAAGTTGCGGGCGGATCGCTCGCCGGGAAGCTCTCGTCGCTCGCCTCGTCCTCACGCGTCCATTCGCGCGCGGGGCTGTCCGCCATCGCCTCGGGACCCGCGTCGCGCACCTTGGCGAGGTTCTCGCCCGGCTCCTGGCCGGGAGCGAACGCGGCCGGGCTCCTGTCCTTCGCCTTCTCGTAGAATTTCCAGCCGGCGAAGCCGAGTGCCCCGAGCGCGGCCATCCTGAGCAATCCCATCGGTGAACCTTTCTCTCGCTTTCCCGGCCAACGCTCGGCCCGGGCGAAGGTTCATGGGCGAGCGAGAGATTGATTGACCGCCGTGCGCCGCGCTCCCTATTGCAGTGCGGCATGAACAGCAGGAAACCGATCCGCAAAGCCGTGTTCCCCGTCGCGGGGCTCGGCACCCGCTTCCTGCCGGCGACCAAGGCCATTCCCAAGGAGCTGCTGCCGGTGGTCGACCGGCCGCTGATCCAGTACGCGGTCGACGAGGCGCGCGAAGCGGGCATCGAGCAGATGATCTTCATCACCGGCCGCGGCAAGGCCGCGCTGGTCGAGCATTTCGACATGGCCTACGAGCTCGAGACCACGATGGCGGGGCGCGGCAAGGACCTGTCGATCCTCGATGCGACGCGGATCACGCCGGGCAACCTCATCACCGTTCGCCAGCAGGTCCCGCTCGGGCTCGGCCACGCGATCTGGTGCGCGCGCGCGATCGTCGGCGACGAGCCGTTCGCCATCCTCCTGCCCGACGAGCTGATGGTCGGCGCGCCGGGCTGCATGACGCAGATGGTCGAGGCTTACGAAGAGGTCGGCGGCAACCTGATCTCGGTGCTCGAGGTACCGCGCGAGGAAGTCTCGAGCTACGGCGTGATCGATCCCGGCGCAGCGCACGGCGCGCTGACCGAAGTCCGCGGGCTGGTCGAGAAGCCCCCGGTCGAAGAGGCACCTTCGAACAAGATCATTTCCGGCCGCTACATCCTCCAGCCCGAAGTCATGCGCACGCTCGAGAGCCAGGAGAAGGGCGCCGGCGGCGAAATCCAGCTCACCGACGCGATGGCCCGGATGATCGGCGAGCAGCCCTTCCACGCGGTGACCTTCGCCGGCCGTCGCTTCGACTGCGGCAGCAAGACCGGGTTCGTCGAGGCGACCCTGGCGCTCGCACTGGAGCGTGAGGACATGGGCGCCGACGTGCGCCGCATGGCGGAGCGGCTGCTTTCGAAATGAATAGGCGTCCTTCAAGACGCCGCTGCGCCAAGGGCGCAGTTCATCCAGAGCGGTTGCTGCAAGCAGTCAGCCGAAGGGAGCTCCTCAGCCGCTCCTCGGGATGAGCGGATTCTGTTCTGCCTGCGCTCGTCCTGAGGAGGGACTGAGCGAAGGCCCGTCTCGAAGGACCGCCGCGCGGCCCGTTCGTTTCACGATTGAGCGGCGGACCTACTCGGGACCGCCGCGTCCCAGCGTCGAGTCGGCGGAAGCCAGCCGGGTGTCGACCATGTACGGGGTCGGATCGACCGCCGCCCCGGCGACGCGGACTTCGTAATGCAGGTGCGGACCGGTCGAGCGGCCGGTCGAGCCGACGTAGCCGATCAGCTGGCCCTTGCGGACCTGCTCGCCCGCGGCGACGGCATAGCCGCTGAGGTGGGCATAGCGGGTTTCCATCTCGCCGCCGTGCTCGATCTGGATGTAGTTGCCGTAGCTGCCCCAGTAGTCGGCGCGGCTGACGATGCCGTCGGCGGTGGCGTAGACGGGAGTGCCGGTCGGCTGGGCGAGGTCGACGCCGTTGTGGTTGCGGCGGCCGCCGAGCACCGGATGGATGCGCGAGCCGTAGCTGCTGGTCAGCGTGGCGTCCTCGAGCGGCATGCGCGAGGGAACCGAAACGCTGGCGATCGGGGCCGGAGTGGCGAAGCCGGTCTTGTCCATCGAGCGCCAGCTGGCGAAAAGCTCTGCGAATTCGCTGTCGCCGGTCGGGGCCGCCTTGGCCGCGTCGATGGCGCCGGTGATCTGAGTGGCGGTGGCGGTTTCGTTGGCCATTGCCGGATTGCTGGTCAGAGCGAGAGCGGCAATTGCTCCGAGACCGATTTTCAAGAACATGCGACCTGATTTCCCGTCCATTTTCACGGCAGCGCGCAGGCGCGCCATGACTGTTACGCGGCAGACCCCCCAGGGCCTGATTTTTTTTGAGATGGTCGGAAACCCCCCGCCGTCTCGTTGGTTGGGGTGTCGGGGCAAAAAGTTAACTAGGCAACAGCGGCGCCGAAATCGCGCGACGGACCGGCTGCAAGACGCGCCGAGTCGTTTAATCGCGGTCCGCCGCACCTGCCAAAACGGCTCCCGACGAGCAACTTTCGGCGATTCCGCGACCGGTTTCCGGACATTTCGCAACGCGCGGCGAATTGTCTGGCGCCGATCGCCGGCCTGCGGAATTCGCCGTCAAGGATTCGCTGAGCCAGCGCCGCGGCGCACCGATACGCCGATACGCCGCGACCGAAGCCGCGCCGCCGATCAGGCCTCCAGCGTCATCCGCACGAAGTCCACCGTCTGCCGGGTCGCCGCGGCGAACTCCGCCTCGGTCGCCTTGAAGCTGCCGAAGTGGGCGAACTGGTCGGGGCGCATGCCGTCGTATTCGTAGGCCTGGCGGAAGCTCGGCAGCTTGAGCAGCTTCTCGATGCTGGCTCTGTTCGGCTCGCGGTCGATCGCGCTCGCCTCGAACGGATCGATCTCGCCGGCGACCTGCATCAACTGGGCGATGTAGCCCGGCGGGCAGGTGTAGACCATGTCGCTGCCGCCGAAGTCCTGGATGTGGCGGCTCACGGTCCTGCCGGTGCGCTCGTCGGTCTCGACCCGCATCGAGCACTGCAGCATCTTCGACGGGTGCCCGATGCTCTTGCCGTAGTGATAGGCACGCTTGAGCACGGCTTCCTCACCGTCGCGGATCTCGGGCAGCGTCAGTTCGATTCCGCGGGCCTTGGCCTCGGTCTTCCAGTCGCTGAGCTCGCCGAGGCGGGCCGACATGTGCGTGATCACCGAGCGCCAGCGCGACAGGTCCACCCCCGCCGCCTTCGCCCGCAGCAGGCCGGCGGACACGGCGGCCATGCAGCGCAGGTACTGCGGCACGGTGAAGCTGGTGGTGTTGTTGGTGCTGATCCCGCGCGCGGTCAGCTCCTCGAGCATCTCGTAGCCTTCCTTGGAGCCCGGCAGCTTGACCATCACGTTGGGGCCCTGAGCGGCGATCTGCAGGCCCTGGGCCAGCATCCTGTCGCCGTCGCGCACGAAACGCGGATCGACCTGGCCCGAGAGGAAGCCGTACTTGCCGCCCGACTTCTCCCACACCGGCAGGATCGCGCGCGCGCCCTTCTTCACCAGGTCGAGGTACATCGTCCAGTACACGCCTTCGTAGTCGAGGCCGGGGTTGTCGCGGGCGATCTTCTTGATCTCGGCCGCCCACAGCTCGGGCGCGAGCTTGATCGCCTGCAGGCTCAGCGGCGGGTTGGTGGTGACGCCGCGAAAGCCCATCGTCCCTTGCGAATGGATCGTCCCGTTGTCGTAGAACCGGGTCAGCTGCTCGTTCCACTCCGCTTCCTGCCCCTCGGGCGCCTTGGCGAGCGTCTCGGCCTTCCAGCTCGGGAAGATCAGCGGGCTGCTGTCCCACCAGATCTCGGCGTCCGGATTGGTTGCGGCAAGCTGCTCGAGCGGGTGCAAGGTCATGTCAGTGTCTTCTTCCAGCGGGGAGTCGCCGTTCCCCTAGCAAAGTCTGCCGCGCGGATAACCCCCGGAGTGCTTGGGGCGCGCGCAGTTGTTCTTTCGCGCCGTGCGAGGCGGTCAACTGGCGGAACCGGTGCGCCGCTGGTAGGTCTAGCTTATATCTCTTCGAAAGCTCCGGCCATGCGCACCCGCCTCTATTCGCTCGACGAGCTCAACGACATCCCCGGCACCACGGTGTTCAACGCGGTGCGCAGCCGGCAGGCCTATCACCTGCACAAGTTCTGCATGTCGCTGATGCAGGAGGACAACCGCGAAGCGTTCCGCGCCGACGAGCGCGCCTACCTCGACAGGTTCCGGATGAGCGAGGAACAGAAGCAGGCGGTGCTGGACCGCGATTTCACCCGTCTGATCGACCTCGGCGGCAACATCTACTTCCTGGTCAAGCTCTCCAACACCGACGGCTGGAGCACGCAGAAGGCGGTCAGCTCGATGACCACGATGACCCCCGACGAATACGCCGCGATGATGCGCGCCGGCGGGCGCTCGCCGAAGGGGCAGCGCAGCATCAAGGGCAAGAACTGACCGTGTCCGGCTCCTATCGAATCCCATCCGCGTCCCCGCGCAGGCGGGGACCTCAGGCCGCGAGCGCCGCCTTTTGCGGCCTGAGGCCCCCGCCTTCGCGGGGGCGCGGGGTTGAAGTCGCCAGCGGAGTGGCTTTCTGATGGCGCGGATCACCGCCGGCATCGCCACCAGCCACGTGCCCGCGATCGGCGCGGCGTTCGACCAGGGGCGGACGCAGGAGCCGTACTGGAAGCCGGTGTTCGACGCCTACGAGTGGACCAAGGACTTCCAGCGGCGCGAGGACCCCGACGTCGTCATCCTCGCCTACAACGACCACGCCAGCGCCCTGATGCTCGACGTGGTGCCGACCTTCGCGCTCGGCATGGCCGAGGAGTTCGAGCCGGCCGACGAGGGCTGGGGCAAGCGGCCGGTGCCGACCGTGATGGGCGACCCGGTGCTCGCCGCGCACCTCGCCGAGCAGCTGGTGATCGACGAATTCGACCTGACGCTGATGAACGACATGGCGGTCGACCATGGCCTCACCGTCCCGCTGTCGCTGATGTTCGGGAAGTGCGAGGAATGGCCGGTGCGGGTCATCCCGCTCGCCGTCAACGTCACGCAGTTTCCGACTCCCTCGGCCGAGCGCTGCTGGCAGCTCGGCGCGGCGATCCGCGACGCGGTGGAGAGCTATCCGGCCGGGCTCAAGGTGCAGGTCTGGGGCACCGGGGGGATGAGCCACCAGCTCCAGGGCGAGCGCGCCGGGCTGATCAACCCGGAGTTCGACAACGCCTTCCTCGACAAGCTGAGCGAGGGCACCGACGAGCTGCGCAGGATCACGCGGCTCGAATTCCTGCGCGAGGCGGGGACCGAGGGGATCGAGCTGATCATGTGGCTGATCATGCGCGCCGCGCTGGGCGAGAGCGTCGAGGAGCTGAACCGCTTCTACCACGTCCCCGCCAGCAACACCGCGGTCGGCCACATCGTGCTGCGGCCGGCGGGTTAGAGCCCCGAGTCCCCGCGCAGGCGGGGACCTCAGGCGGTAGAGCGCTTCCCTCCTGAGGCCCCCGCCTTCGCGGGGGCGCGGGAAGGTGGACAGACAGGCCCTCACCGCCTAAGGGCGCGGCACTTTCCTCCCGCCAAGAGTTTCTGACCCATGAGCCTCCGCAACGTGGCCATCATCGCGCACGTCGATCATGGCAAGACCACGCTGGTCGACCAGCTGTTCCGCCAGTCCGGCACCTTCCGCGACAACCAGCGCGTCGAGGAACGGGCGATGGATTCGAACGACCTCGAGAAGGAGCGCGGGATCACCATCCTCGCCAAGTGCACCAGCGTCGAATGGGAGCACGGCGGCACCACCACCCATATCAACATCGTCGACACCCCCGGCCACGCCGACTTCGGCGCCGAGGTCGAGCGCATCCTGTCGATGGTCGACGGGGTGATCCTGCTGGTCGACGCCGCCGAAGGGCCGATGCCGCAGACCAAGTTCGTCACCGGCAAGGCGCTCGCGCTCGGCCTCAGGCCCATCGTCGTGGTCAACAAGATCGACCGCCAGGACGCGCGCCCCGACGAAGTGCTCAACGAGGTGTTCGACCTGTTCGTCGCGCTCGACGCCAACGACGACCAGCTCGACTTCCCGGTGCTCTACGCCTCGGGCCGCGCCGGCTACGCGGGCCCCGACCCCGACGTGCGCGGCGGCGATTTGACCGACCTGTTCCTGACCATCGTCGGCCACGTGCCCGAACCCGGCCTGCCCACCGATGGCGAGTTCCGCATGCTCGCCACCCTGCTCGACCGCGACCCGTTCCTCGGCCGCATCCTCACCGGCCGCATCGAAAGTGGCCGGCTCGAGGTCGGCACGGCGATCCGCGCCATCGACGTCGACGGCAACGAGGTCGAATCGGGCCGCGCCACCAAGGTGTTCGCCTTCCAGGGCCTCGAGCGCGTGCCGGTGGAAAGCGCCCAGGCCGGCGACATCGTCGCCATCGCCGGGCTCACCAGGGCCACCGTCTCCAACACCATCGCCACCCCCACCGTCACCGAGCCGATCGCCGCGCGCCCGATCGACCCGCCGACGCTGGCGATGAGCTTCGCGGTCAACGACAGCCCCTATGCCGGGCGCGAGGGCGACAAGGTGCAAAGCCGCGTGATCCGCGACCGGCTCGAGCGCGAGGCCGAAGGCAACGTCGCCATCAAGGTCACCGAAAGCGCCGGCAAGGACGCCTTCGAGGTCGCCGGCCGCGGCGAGCTCCAGCTCGGCGTGCTGATCGAGACCATGCGCCGCGAAGGCTTCGAGCTCTCCATCAGCCGCCCGCGCGTGCTCTACCGCGACGGGCCCGGCGGCCGCGAGGAGCCCTACGAGACCGTCGTCATCGACGTCGACGACGAGCACGCCGGCACGGTCGTCGAGAAGATGGCGCAGCGCAAGGGCGAGATGACCGACATGCGCCCCTCGGGCGGCGGCAAGACCCGCATCACCTTCTCCGCCCCCAGCCGCGGCCTGATCGGCTATCACGGCGAGTTCCTGTCCGACACCCGCGGTA
>Ga0307505_10001284_pt1 | contig 20995 bp, 20 predicted proteins | sample 23_S_MG_FD_202183 | JGI IMG/M metagenome (GOLD analysis project Ga0307505, IMG submission 202183) | Soil microbial communities from Populus trichocarpa stands in riparian zone in the Pacific Northwest, United States - 23_S | ecosystem: Environmental > Terrestrial > Soil > Riparian zone > Trees...
CCGGACCAAGCGGCATATTGACGGTAACCGCAGATAAGGAAATCCTTCTCAAGGCCGACTTGGATCTGGCTGAGATTGAAACGAGCCGAAGAACCCTGACGTATCTTGATGACTATAAAATGCTCGAGCAGGTATTGTAGTGACAGCGTTGAGTCACCCTGACACAGGTTCAGCCGATTTGAAGGCACGGTTAAGGGTATCAGTACACGTCAAGAGACTGAGGGCATTCGCTCTTGTTGCGCCACTTCTTATCTTTATCTCGGTGGTTTTTCTTGGGCCAATCTTCCTTCTTTTGGAACGAAGTGTGGCTGTGCCTGAGGTGGGAGCAATGCTGCCGAATACCGCGCGGGCCTTGGCGGTTTGGCGTGGCCCTGATTTACCAATGGAACCTGCATGGGCGGCATTCGTCAAGGATCTCAGGAATGTACAGACTGCAGGTGAAGCAAGTAAGTTTGGATTGATACTGAATCAAGAAGTTAGTGGCGGCCGAGGTTTGGTGATCTCAGCTGCGCGAGCAGCGGATGCCCTGCAGCCTCCATTCAAAAGCGCCGTAACCAATTTGGATGTGCGTTGGGCGGATCCCGCTATTTGGGGAGCCCTCAAGCGACTATCCGGGGGCTGGACGATGTCCTATTTTGCAAACGCTTTGGACCACCGGACTGTCGGATATGATAAAATCGAGTGGCAACCGGCGGACCGCCAGGTCTATTTGACGTTGTTCGCACGAACGTTGAAGGTTGCAGGCCTTGTAACGGCTATCTGCTTGCTGCTCGCCCACCCAGTAGCAAATCTACTTGCGAGCCTGCCACTAAGGAAGGCGAATCTTCTGATGGTCCTTGTGCTTTTGCCCTTCTGGACATCGCTACTGGTGCGAACCACAGCCTGGATCGTCTTGCTGCAGAAGCAGGGGATGATAAACGACATCCTGGTGGGGCAGGAATGGTAAGCGATGAAAATCGAATAGCACTCATCTACAACCAGGTTGGTACGCTCATCGCGATGTCGCACGTGCTGCTGCCGTTTATGATCCTTCCAATTTACGCCGTCATGAAAACCGTGCCACCAACCTATATGCGGGCGGCCGCTTCGCTGGGTGCGCCGCCATTGACAGCATTCTTTCGCGTCTATCTGTCTCAAACAATGCCGGGCGTAGGCGCCGGAGTCATTCTCGTTTTCATATTGTCCCTAGGATATTACATCGCGCCCGCCCTCGTGGGAGGCGATAGCGGATCACTGATTTCGAACATGATTGCCTATCATATGCAAAAGTCGCTCAACTGGGGATTAGCCGCCGCGCTAAATACGTTGCTTTTGGCGGGCGTTCTTATTGTTTACTGGCTGTACGACAGGATAATCGGCATCAATAATCTGAAGTTGGGATAATGTTATGTGGCGTCACTACTTTGGACCACTGTCCGCATTTCGTTTGATGCACGTAACGGTTTCGCTTTGGTTCTGGGCTTTCTTGTCCTGCCGATTTTGGTCATTATTCCGCTTTCCTTCAATACCCAACCATATTTCACTTTCACGACCGACATGATTGCATTTCGGTCCGAAGGCTACTTGCTTCGCTGGTATCTCGACATTCTGGAAAACGGGTGGCGCAGCCGTTGCAGCCGAGGTGGACGGCCGCATACCTCCATGATGTTTGGACCAACGGGCAATGGATACAGGCGGTCCGTAACAGTATTTTCATCGGAGCGTGCTCCATGGTCGCGGCGACAATGCTGGGAACTTTGACGGCGCTGGGAATAACCCCCCAGCCTTCCCTGTAGAAAGTTGATTATGGCGATCATTCTTTCTCCGATGATTGTGCCCATCATCATAACGTCGGCGGCGTTGTATTTTTTCTTTTCCGGAGTGGATATTACGCGCACTTATCTCGGAATTATCACCGCGCACACATTGCTGGGCGTGCCATTTATAGTCATTACCGTCACAGCGACCTTATCCAATTTTGATCACACTTTGATAAGAGCTGCCGCGAGTTTGGTCGCAGGTCCTTTAAACCAGCTTTAGGCGAATTACGTTGCCCCTGATTCTGCCAGGCGTCGTGTCGGGAGCATTGTTTGCCTTCATCACCTCATTTGACGAGGTGGTTGCGATCATTTTCCTGGCGGCACCGGAACAACGCACCATCCCAAGGCAGATGTGGTCCGGCATTCGCGAACAGATCAGTCCGACTATTCTCGCAGTTGCCACAATTTCAATTCTTTTCGCAGCCGCGCTTTTAACTACGGTCGAGATGCTGCGATCACGATCTGAAAGGACGCAAACCCGAAGCAAGAACTGAATAGGTATTTGGAGATTCTAAAATAAATGCCCCAAATGACGCGGAGAGCACCTCTTCGAATCCCTCAATTCTGCGATTCTCTCGAGCCTTCGCGGACCAGGTGATATTCAACGACGCGCTTGCTGAGAACCATATCGGCGCTCTTCCGGTTGAAAAGGTCAAAGTGAGGCGTCTTGAGATGCAATTCAAACGCCGCGCGATCATCATAGATTTCGTAGAGAAAAATCCGGTCGTCCTGTGCCAATGGCGCGAGAACGTCGAACCTTTGACAGCCGGGTTCGTCCCGGAACGATTCCAAGGCGTTCTGGTCAATGAGCCGGCGAAAGTCCGCCATCGTTCCAGGCTTCAGCGTGAATTCCACCGTAATCACATATAAATCCATGGTTCAGCTCCGCTACGACGCAACAACCCGGTCGGAATCGAGAATGGACTGGATGAAGTCCGGGACCCCAAGGCCAGCCTTGACCTTGGCCTCGAGTGAGGCTTCCGCAGAGCGGATACCCGGCAACAGTTTGATAACTTCGGCCGCCTCGCTTCGGGGGATGACGACGACACCGTCGTTATCGCCGAGCAGAATATCGCCGGATTCGATCTTGACGCCAGCTACGACCACGGGAAGGCCAACGGTGCCTGGCCCGTTGCGTACCGGCGAATTGGGCGTAAGGCCGGCACAGAAAACCGGCAGGCCGACACCCAGAATACCGGCCAGATCGCGGGCCATGCCATCGGTGACGAGGCCCAGAATGCCAAGGTTGCGGGCCATGCCCATGAGAAGATCGCCCGTTACCGACGTGGCGGTAAAACCATCAGTGGCGGCGACCAGAATGTCGCCGGGCTTGGCCGAAGCAAGGGCTGCAAACAGGGCCAGATTATCGGCAGGCCCGCAATGGCAGGTGATCGCCACGCCAACCATGGGAGTGGTCAAGGGCGCCAATGGTTTGATCCGATAATCAAGAGCCCCGCGCCCGCTCATGGCATCCACGGCATAACCGGTTTGCAGGTTGGCGAATGCCGCCAATTCAGTGGAGGAGGGGCGTGCGAAATCCTTCCTGATCTTCAACAGCGGCGGATTTTTGATCATGCGGATTTTCCTTTTTGCATGTGATGAAACAACAAATCGCTTCCAATATCCGCGACGCGCGAGACGCCGCAAAGGCCCATGACCCTGTCGATCTCGCTGCGGAAGATGTTGAGGACATGGGCGACACCTGCCTCGCCTCCCACCGCCAGGCCCCAAAGCTGCGGCCGGCCGATCAGGCAGGCGTCCGCTCCCAACGCCAAGGCCTTGACCACATCGACACCGCGCCGGACGCCGCCGTCGAGGAGGATTGGAATACGTTGCGCCACCGCCTCGGCCACGCGGGGAAGAGCATCAAGTGTTGCGGGCGCGCCATCCAGTTGCCGGCCGCCGTGATTCGAAACGACAATGCCGTCCACGCCGCGTTCAATTGCGATTTTTGCGTCTTCCGGACTGAGAATGCCCTTGAGGACAAGCGGCCCCGGCCAGATTTTGCGCAAGGTGTCCACGTCATCCCATGACATGGAAGGGTCGAGCAGAGATGCCATGCGGCCCGCCAGCTTCTTTATATCAGCAGATTCGCCGGGCCGCACATAGTTGCCGAACGTGATGCGCTTGAGCTCTTTCCGCATGCGCCACAGCCATCCGCCTCTTAACGCCATGCCGGCAAGCGTAGGCAAGCTGAAGCGTGGTGGAATGCTGAATCCGTTGCGGATGTCACGTTCGCGATTGCCGAGGAGCTGATTGTCGATGGTGAGAACGATGGCGTCATACCCGGTTGCCGCCGAGCGCTCAACCAGTTCGCGGGTGAAGCCTTTGTCCTTGTAAATGAAAACCTGCATCCAGCGCGGCGCGGCACCCGTGCCGGCGAGATCTTCGAGCGTGCAGACGGAGCCATGGCTGAGGCAAAAGGCGGTACCCGCGGCTTGTGCGGCCCGTGCCGTGCAACGCTCGCCATCCGGCCAGTAGAGTCCCGAAAGACCTGTAGGGCCGATGATCACCGGCATGCTCAATGTCTTGCCGAAGAGCGTGATCGAAAGATCGCGTTGGGCGGCGCCACGCAATGGCCGCGGAACGAGTTCCACCTCGTCGAAAGCCCTCTCGTTCCGCCGCAGGGTATGCTCATCCTCTGCCGCTCCGTCGGCAAAGTCGAAAATGGGCCGGGGCAAGGCGGCGCGCGCCAAATCCCGCATGGCGTCGATGCTATAACCTTGCCGCCGCCAGGCCGGCACCGCTCCACTCATCGGGGGCCATCCAGCCGATAGAATTTGATGGCATTGTCGCGGAACAGCTTGCGTTTTTCGTCCGGACTTGCGCCTTCGGTAACCCAATCGACGATCTCCACCCACTGGGGATAGGTTCCGGCAAGCTCCGAGACATGCCAGTCGCCGCCATACATGCAGCGGTCAACGCCAAATGTTTCGAGGGTGTGGAGGATGTAAGGTTTGAGCTGTTCGCGTGTCCAGTTCTTGTGATCGGCCTCAGTCGTGACTCCCGAAATCTTGCAGTGGACATTCGGCATCGCGGCCAGCTCTTTCAGGTTTTGCCGCCACGGGTCGAAAATGCCGGCCTTGATGCCGGGCTTGCCGATGTGGTCAAGCACGAAGCGCACCTCCGGGCATTGCCGGACCATCTTGATCACGTTGGGCATCTGGTGATGAAAGATGCAGATGTCGAAGGCGATATCATGGGGCGCCAGCAGTTTCAGACCTTCGATGAACTCCGGCCGGATGCAAAAATCCGGATCGGGTTGGGTCTGGATCAAACGCCGCACGGCGCGCAGGAGCTTATGCTTGCGAAGTTCTTCGAGCTCGGGCTCAATGGCGCGGCCTTTTTCCAGGGGCAATGCGGCGACCATGCCGGTGAGGCGCGGGTCAGACTTGGCAAGCTTTGCGACCCAAGCCGCTTCTTTCAAGTGCAGGGGAAAGTCCACGTCGACTTCAACGAACACAAACTGCTCGATCTTGACGGGTTCGGCGGCCTTGGTCAGGTGGTTGGGCAATACTTCCCGTGCCAGGGAAGGCGCATTCTTGGTCCACCCATATCCGAACTGCTTCGGGTCACACAGGTGAACGTGGCTGTCAACGATGGCAAACTCAGGCATTCCAGTCTCTCCTCACGACATATATACGCCGGCATTCACATCCAGCACGGCGCCGCAGATGTAGCTTGCGGCAGACGAACACAAAAAAGCAATCGGCCAGGCAATTTCTTCGGGTTCTGCCATGCGGCCCAGCGGAATTCGCGTGAGGTCAACCGGCCGTCCCGACATCATCGGCGTCTGCACCGAGGCGGGGGCGATGCCATTGACCAGCACTTTGTGCGGTGCCGACTGCCGCGCCAGCCACTTCACCAGGGCATGCACGCCGCCTTTCGAGGCCACATAATGCGGCCCGGCGATGAGGCCACCCATGCGGCCCGCAAGCGAGCCGACCAGGACGATATTGCCCTGCCGGCGCTGCATCATGCCCGGCAGGAAGGCACGTGCCGCATGAATCGGCCCAAGCACATTGACTGACATCACTTTTTCGAAACTTTCATCCCAATCGGGCGCAAGCCAATCATCGTCCCAGGGACAAATTGCGGCATTCAGGACGAGAGCGTCAACCGGGCCGATCTCTCCGGCAATCCTCTCGATCTCACTGCGTGATCCCGCATCGGCGACAATTCCCGACGCTTCGCCCCCTGCGCCACGGATATCCTGGACAACGGCATCGCATTTCTGCAGGTCGAGAAGAACCAGCTTCGCGCCAAGGCTGGCGCAGACGCGCGCCGTGGCGGCACCCACACCTTCGGCTGCGCCGGTGATGAGGATCCGCCGTCCCGTGAGATCAAAGGCGTTTCTCATGTCTTGCGATTTGTTGCAGCGGCCGCATTGCGTTGCTCACGGCGGCGGTGGGTATAGCCCGCCAGTCCGACGGCGAGGATCAGCATGGCGCCATTGAAAAGGTTCTCGACGAAGAACGGCGCGCCAAGCTGCGTCAGGCCGGCAACGGCCACGGCGAGAACCGCAACCGCCAGAACGGTTCCCCAGACATTGGGCCGCCCGGGCCTGATGGCGGTGGCGCCCAGCAGAGCCCCGGTAAAGGCCGGCAGCATGAGTTCTTGTCCAACCGTGCTTTGCCCGACTTGAAGCTGCGCTTGCAGGATAACACCGGCGAAAGCTGCGATTGTTCCAGAGGCGACAAAGGCAAGCGTGACATAGGTGTTGACCGAAATGCCGGTGAGCTCGGCGGCGCGCGGGTTGTCGCCAATAATGTAGAGAAAGCGGCCCAGCGGAAGATAATCAAACACGATCCACAGGACCAGTCCGATAAGAAGCACGTAGAGTATAGGTGCGGGAATGCCGTAGATCTTGCTGGATAGGGCGACAAAGTTTGGCGGGAGGAGGCCGACCACCTGCATGCCCCCCGTGTACCACTGGTTCAGTCCAAGGAGAAGGGTGCCGGTGCCGAGCGTGGCAATGAATGAATTGATCTTGGCACGGGTGACCAGCAGCCCGTTGATGAGCCCGACCGACGCTCCGAGCAGAATGCAAAGCAGCGCGGCAAATTCCCAAGGCAAACCCTGCTGCGTGACGAGGCCATTGGCGAGCACTTGAGAGATGCCCAGGATCGACGCCACGGACAGGTCGAAATTATTCGAAGCCAGCGGGATCATGACGGCAAGCGCCACAAGCGCATTGATCGACCGGCTGTTCACCATCGATTGAAACGTGAACGCGGTGAGGAACGTGTCACCCTTGAGGATGGAGAACAGGACGATCAGCGCAACCAGCAGGATCGCCAGATTCCAAACCGCGATGAACCTCGTGGCTCTGGCACGTATGCTGTTATTGCCTTGGAATTGGGTGTTCATGCGTACCTGGCTTTGACCTTTTTGTCGTCAGCGCCTGAGGCCAAAGCCGTCAGATGCTCTACGGTCAGTTGGCTCCGTTGCAGTTCCGCTGTCACCCTGCCGCGGTCGAAGATAAGCGCACGATGGCAGATGCCCGCGACTTCCTCGAAGTCGGAGGAGATCAGCAATACCGCGAGACCACGGCCCAGTGCTGTTTCCAGAAACTGGTAGATGTCGGCCTTCGAGCCGACATCGACGCCAAACGTCGGTTCCTCAAGAACCAGCAGCCGGCTTCCCGCTTCCATCCAGCGGGCAACGATGATTTTTTGCTGGTTGCCGCCAGACAGAGTTGCAATCACCCGTTCCGGATCGTTGGGACGTACCGAGAACCTATCCAGCACCTGCTGGCTGCGCGTACGCTCAGGGGCGGGGCGAATTGGTTCCAGCAACCCGGTGCCGTTGGCAGGCGGATTGATGAACAGGTTTTCGCGTACTGTCATGCTGCGCGCCATGCTTTCCTCGCTGCGCTTGCTTGACACGAAACCGATCTGCTGGCGTACTGCGGCCCGGGGAGTGTGACCGCTGAGCGGCTTGCCGTCGAGCATGATTCGCCCCGATGTGATTTTGATGTCGCCGAAGATCGCCCGTCCGACCGTGTCGTGGCCGGCACCGCGCAGGCCGACGAGGCCGAGGATCTCACCCTTTGCTACCTTGAAAGACACTGGCCCCGCATTGCCGGCGACAAGTTGCTCAACGTCCAGCAAAACATCTGCCGTGGTCGAGGGTGGTTTGAGAAAAAGCTCTGCAAGCGAACGGCCGACGATGTCATGCACAAGTTCGGCCGGGGTGGTATCAGCCACAGCCCTGCTTGCAACGCGCTGTCCGTCACGCAGCACGGTAACCCGGTCAGCAATGCGGAACACCTCGTCCAACCGGTGTGTCACATAGATAATGGCCGTGCCGTTCTGCCGCAGCAACCGCAGGACTTGGTGAAGCCGCGCAACGTCGGCTTCAGGCAATGCAGCCGTTGGTTCGTCAAGCACAAGAACATCGCATTTCACCGCCATCGCCCGGGCAATGGCAACGATAGACTTTTCGGCGGCGGGCAGATCGCCGACACGTGCATCGGGGCTGACGCCGCCGCCCATGCGTTCGAGCGCCCGGGCAGCGGCGGCCCTGGTTTTCTCCCAGGAGATCAGGCCGAAGTTTCGATGATAGCCAATGAGCACGGCAACATTTTCGGCTACTGTCATGCTGTCGACAAGTCCGAGATCCTGATGAATGAAAGTGATGGGGAGAACTTCCGTCACCGGGTCAACCTCGCGGCCGCCGAGACGTATTGTTCCTGCGTCGGCTCGGTGCACACCGGCAAGAACCTTGATGAGTGTTGATTTTCCAGCGCCGTTTTCGCCCAGGAGCGCATGTATTTCACCGGCACGCACGGCGAAATCAACCGCATTGAGGGCAAGAGTGCCGGTAAAGCGCTTTGTAAGGCCGGAAATCTGTAGAAGGGCCGTAGCGTCGTCGGTCATTGCCTTGCCTCTAGCACGTTTCGATGCGTGCTGCAGTGTAACGGTGATTGTGGAGCCCGCCGGTGCGGGCTCCGTTCAGGCTATCAGCCCTTGATGCCCCACAATTCCAGGTAGCGTTTCTCATAATCGTTGCTGGGGATGAACGTGTTCTTGTCGCCACCCTCGGCATTTATGTTGTCAGGCGTCACCAGATAGGGCGTCTGCACGAAGCCGCTCGGCTGTTCCTTGTTGAAGGCGCGATTCAACTCGTCAATCGCCTGGTAGGACTGCATTCCATAAGGTTCGGAAGCGGTGATCATTTGATACTGGCCACCAACCCGAATCCGTTCATAGGCTGACTTGTTGCCGTCCGCCGACACGATGATGACGTCCTTCGGGTCGACACCGCCGGCCCGCAGCGCCGGGATCTGGAAGTCAGCCGTGTAGTCGGCAACCGAGGTTATATAGAGCGGAGTTCCGTAGTTCTGCACCCAGGCGGTCACTAGGGCCGGCTGGCGCTGCGCCACTTCGGCGATCGGCGAGTTGGAGAATTCAAGAACTTCGCACTCCTTGCATTCCTTGATGCGTTCCTCGGTGGCATGGGCCTTGGCACAGGCGATGGCATATTCACAGTGGCTGGTCACAACCACGCGGGCCTTGCCGCCCGAGTGCTGGATGATCCAGTCGGCCTGGGCCCGGCCGATCTCGCGCGGATCCTGCTGGATGTTCACGAAAAGGCCAAGATCCGGCTGCGGCCCGGGAAAGCCTGCGGCATGGATGCCAACGACGGTAATTCCTTTGGAGATAGCATCCTTGATTTGCGGCTGGAGACTGGCGGCATCGGCGTCCATGACAACACCATCCACTTTAAGCGCGATGGCCTGGTTGAGGCCTTCCTGCCAGCCGACGGGCGAGCCGCGGCCATCGATGATGACCACCTCCCAACCGATTTTCTTGCCGATTTCAGCAATGTGAGTGCCCCATTCGCGCGAGGCATCATTCTGCTGGTTGCTGGAAAGATAAGCCACCTTCTTGCCCGTGACGAGCTTCGGAGCCGCTGTCGGGCCCCGCCAATCTGACTGCGGGCCGGCAAACTTTGTAACTTCGGCCTGGACTTGGTCCATGAATTCGTCGGCCATGGCCGGCAAGGGCATAACCGAGACAGCGGCTATGAGTGCAGCAGAAAATATCCAATTTAAAGATTTCATCACGTACTCCCATGGTTTGCACCGCGTAACGGCACATCTTTTCTAATCTTGAGCGCCTTGTGACGCTTGAACTTATCTGGCAATCCTACTATCAGATAGGTTGAAAGGTCAACAGGCCAAAAAGAAAGAAAGTGAGAACGAGTGATGAACACTGCGATGAAGTTCCCAGCGGTGAAATCTCCCATTCGCCGGCGCAAGCTGCATGAAGACGTGGCAGTCCGGATCGAAGAGATTATCCGCGAAGGCCGGTATCCAGCAGGTAGCCACTTGCCTTCAGAACGGGAAATCATGCTTGAGCTCGGGGTAGGCCGTTCCGCGGTTCGCGAGGCTCTGCTTTCCCTGCAGAAAATGGGCTTGGTTTCGTTGAGCAGCGGGGAGCGCGCCCGTGTTACCGCACCGACCGCCACTGCGCTGATTCAAGAGCTTTCAGGTGCTGCCCGCCATCTCCTCGCGCAGGAGGGGGGAATACGCCGTTTCCAGGAAGCGCGCATGTTGTTCGAGATCGGCCTCGTGCGCCTTGCAGCCAAACAGGCCACGGCGGAAGATCTGGTCCGGCTGCAGAACGCGCTAGAAGCCAACAGGCTGGCAATTGGAGATCGCGCTGCGTTCCTGGAAACCGATGTTGCCTTTCACTATGTGATCGCCACGATCCCGCGCAACACCATTTTCGAATCTCTCTACAATGCTGTCGTCGAATGGCTAAAGGAGCAGCGCGATGTTTCCGGCCGCACGCCACAGTCATCAGAGCTCGCTTACGCAGCTCACAAACGCATCTTCGATGCCATTGCCGCTGGCGACAGCATTGAAGCACAAACTGCGATGCAGGAGCATCTCGAACAGGTGAGCACGCTCTACTGGCAAGTGAAGGATTCGCTGGATGGCTGAGTATCCAGGAACGGAGAATGAAAAGAGAGTAGCTCCTCGCCAACTGGAAGGCGTCGTCAGTCAAATCTTTGAGGCCTGCGGCATGACGAAGGCTCACGCCAGTCTGCTCGCCCATTCTTTGGTAGTCGCTGACCAGCGCGGCATACATTCGCACGGCACGCTCCGAGTGCCCGATTATGTCGACAAGCTCACGACCGGCGGTGTCGATCCACGCAGACAGCCCGTCGTCGTGAGCGCCAATGGCGCGGCCTTGATCATCGATGCGCGCAATGCGATGGGCCAGATCGCGGCGGAGGTCGCCATGACGGCGGCGATTGACAAGGCGCGCACCAACCACATCGCCATTGCCGTGGTCCGCGGCAGCAATCACTGCGGCGCGATGGACCACTGGGCTTCGATGGCCCTGCCACACAACATGATCGGCATTGCCGCGACCAATGCCCTGCCGACCATGGCGCCATGGGGCGGCATCGACAAGATCGTGGGCATAAACCCATTGGCCGTTGCAATTCCAGGCGGCGAAGCGCCGTCGATCGTGCTCGACATTGCTTTTGGAGCAACGGCACATGGCAAGATTCGAGTCTACGATCAGAAAGGCCATCCGATTCCCGAAGGCTGGGCCTTTGATGAAAAGGGAGAGCCGACAACCGACGCCGCGGCTGCCATGCAAGGCCTCATCCAGCCGATAGGCGGCCACAAAGGCGTAGGCCTTGGCATCGTCATCGGAATGCTGTCGACGCTTCTCTCCGGTGCCAGCTATGGCACCGAACTTGGCAATATGATTGATGGGCCCAAAGCCGGGAGCGACGGGCACTTCTTCGCGGTGATAGATATCGCTGCATTTCAGCCTGTTCACGATTTTAAGCAACGCGTCGATGCCATCAGCAACCAGATCCAGTCCAGCCGGCGCCGGGCAGGGGTGGAGAGGCTCTACCCGCCCGGCCTGCTGGAAGCCGAGTTTGAACGCCGCTACGCGGTGGAGGGTATTCCTCTCAATGACGAGACGATTGAAGGCATCAATGCCAGCGCCCGCCGGCTGGGCATAAAGGAAAAACTTTTCTCCTGAAATCTATTGCGCCAGGAAGCCGCCGTCCACCGGCAGCGTATGCCCGGTGATCATAGCGGCAGCCGGACTGGCAAGAAACAAAATCGCGGCAGCCACCTCCTCAGGTTCGGCGAGACGCCTGAGCGGCGTCATCGCCTTGATTTTCTCCACCAGTTCCGGCTGTTCAAGAATTGGCGCAATAAGGGCGGTGCGTACATAGGTGGGAGCAACCGCGTTTACGCGGATATTGTGGGGTGCCCATTCGACCGCGAGGGCGCGCGTCATGTTTATAACCGCGCCTTTAGTGGCCTGATAGGAAATGTTGGGATACAAACCACCCCCCGACAAACCCATGATCGAAGCTGTGTTGACGATGGCGCCACCCCGCTTCGCATCGATCATATGCCTTGCCGCGGCACGGGCGCACAGAAAAATGCCTGTCATATTTACGGCAACAACACGATCCCAATCCAGCACAGATAGATCGACGGCAGGTTTTCGTATCGCAATGCCGGCATTGTTTACGACAACATCAATGTGCCCCTCACGCTTCACTGTATCGGAAAACAGCTTCTCAACCGCCGTTTCATCCGTGATGTCAGCAGTCGAGGCAAAGGCCGACCCGCCTTGCGCAACAATAGCTGAAGCGGCGCTTTCGCCTGTACTTTGATCAAGGTCGACGATAATAACTGTTGCTCGCGCCTGCGCCAAAAGAGAGGCGGCCGCCTTCCCGATGCCACTGCCGCCACCGGTGACGACAGCTACAACGCCTTCAAAGTTAAATAATTTTTCAATCCCTTCGGTCATGGCGGGGAAAGTGGCTCAACGGGGGCTAAAGTCAAGACAGTTCTTGGCTCCCATATGAATGTCCGAACCCGCTCCCAGTGCCCCCGCCTAACACAACTTTCCTGCAGCATCTCTAGATCGGGCAAAGCTACTGTCCTAACCCTTCGCCCAGCGGCGCCTCACCTGTTGACTGCTCTTGATCCCGGCTTTGATCTACTCGTGCCAAGGAGACGAATTTGGCAACTATTTCGGTGATTGCCTGCTTCCGTTTGCCTAATTTATGAGCACAAAATGATTGCTTAGAAGAGTAAACAGCTATTTGCAGAACCAGACGTTGTGGAATTTGGACTTATCGATTTTGTACCAGCATGGATTAGGCAAGCAAGCTTCTCACCCTTTCTGCTCTATATCGCGGGCAAAATAATCTAAATGCATATATGGCGGTTTTTTACCTGGGGCGCTCCCCATGTTCCATGATTAGAAAGTCCAAGTCATGTCAATCTTGAGAATCGATTCAATCAAGCTCTTGCCAACGACGATGATCTGTCCCAACATTAAAACTAACGAACTGGTCATCATGTGATGCCAGTCAATGGGAGGAATAAACATGAAACTTACAAGACGTGATTTTACAGTAGGTGCTCTCATTGCCGCCGGTACCGGCGGCATGTCCACTTTCGTCAAGGCGCAAGGCACGAAAACTGTTGCCTTGCTGTTTGACAGTCTGGTTTCACCATTCTGGGTCTCGGGTATTGAAATCATGCGTGCCAAGGCGAAGGAGAATGGTTGGGAGTCGCTAGAGAACATATCCGACTTCGACGACAACAAGCAGTTTGAGCAGGTCAAAGCCATGATCGGACGCAAGGTCGATGGCATCCTGATCATTCAGACCGACTCCAAGGCTGTGATCCCGGCAATCCGTGCGGCTAACGAAGCCAACATCCCGATGGTGCATTTCAACCGTCCTCCAGCCGAGAGCGACGCCTATTCAGTTGCGATCCAGGCCGACAACCGCAAGATCATGGCCGATACGGTCAGTTTTCTGGTTGATGAAGCAAAGAGAATTGGCGGTAAATACAAGGCTTGCCTCCTCATCGGTGACCTTGGCGACGTGAACGCCATCCAGCGCCGTGACGGTTTCTTTGACGTTGTCGACAAGAACGCGGACCTGATTGAAGTTGTGGCCCGCGTATCGACCGAGTGGAATGCCGACAAAGCATTCGCTGGATTAACCAACGCCTTGCAGGCCAATCCGGATATCAACTTCCTCGTTACCTCATCAGATTTCATGCACCCGCAAATCGAACAAGTGCTGCAAACTGCCGGCAAGTGGCATAAGCGTGGCGACCCGGGGCATGTGCTTTTCGGCGGCTTTGACGGGGACGAGGGCGCCTATGCCCGCCTCAAGGACGGTTATCTTGACGCTTGCGGCGTTCAGAATCTCTTCCTGGAAGTCGACATGGCATTCCAGGCGTTCAAGGACATGTGGGATGGCAAGAAGCCGGAGAAGCTCCTTCTTGATCCGGGCTTCGTTATCACCCAAGGCAACCTTGCGGAAAAGCAGGAAGAGATGTGGGGCTACACCGTCTGGAAGAAGCAGAATGGCGGCTAAGTAAATGGTAAAAGCCGCGGTGGCCCCCGGTCATCGCGGCATTTGCCGCCCTGATTTCTGCGAGAGAAGTTCTCCATGAGTACGGCTGACGCACCGATCGCCGCGAAACCCCGCGCGCAGGCTGCCTGGAAGCGATTGCTCCTCTCGGAGTATCTCATCCTGGTTTTGACTGTTGTCTATTTCCTCGTGATGTGGACGATTGTTCCCGAGATCGCAACCGTCGACACACAGCTCGACATCCTCAGCGCCATGATGCCGTTGCTGGTCGTGGCCATTGGGCAAACATTTGTGTTGATCGTCGCAGGCATAGATCTCTCAGCCCCCTCTATTATCGCCATGGCAAGCGTCGTGGGCGCATCGGTTTTGACCGGCGATGGGGGCTACGCCAGCGGCACCGGCCTGGAGATTGTGGCGGGGCTTCTTGCCTTCATTACCGTGGGCTTTCTGATTGGCTCGTTCAATGGAGTTTGCGTCACACGCTTCAACATGCCGGCTTTTATCGTCACCCTGACCACCATGATGTTCTTCTCCGGAGCGGCGATCTGGTACACCACGGTTCATACCGACGCGAGCAGCATCGGCAATCTGCCGCGTTCTTTCGTGGCCATTGGCCAGGGCCGGATTTTCGACTTGCCGCTTTCACTTGGTGTCGTGCTGATTGTCGCGGGCACGGCGCATTTTGTCCTCAGCCGGACGGTCTATGGCCGCTGGCTTTACGCAGTCGGGCTCAACCCGAGAACCGCTGCCGTCTCGGGCGTGCCCGTCCGCCGCGTAATCTTCTGGGCCTTCGTGATCTCCGGCGTTTGCGCGGCGATCGCCTCAATTCTCTACACCGGAAGGCTCGAGACCGGCACGCCGGTCCTTGGCCAGCGCATTCTGCTTGATGTTGTGGGTGCTGCGGTCATCGGCGGCGTCAGCCTGTTCGGCGGCAAGGGCAAGATACTCTGGACCATATTCGGCGTATTGTTCCTTACCGTCATCGACAAGAGCCTGCAGCTCATGGGCCTTCCCATCGCGTCAGTCTTCGCCATCAAGGGCAGCATCATTCTCGCTGCAGCCGTGATAGACGCGGTCCGCCACCGCATTCTGGTGCGAAATTGAGCCCGGTATCTGCTTCAGCAGTGGAGGCAACCGCCGTCGGGCAACCAGCGGTGCTGGAAGTCGAAGGGGTAAGCAAAAGTTTTTTCGGTGTCGAGGTTCTCCACAAGGTTGGCTTTTCCCTGCAGGCCGGCCGGGTTCTCGGCCTTGTCGGTGAAAACGGCTCGGGCAAGTCGACGACCATGAATATCATCGGCGGGGTCCACCAGATGGATGCCGGCCGTATTCTCCTCGACGGCGCGGACTACAGGCCAAAGGGGCCACGCGATGCGGCACGGCACGGCATCGCCTTCATCCATCAGGAATTGAACCTGTTTCGCAATCTCAACATCGCCGAGAACCTGTTTATCGCGGACTTCCCCAAGCTGATCCCCGGCCTGCCTTTTATTGACAGAAGAGCGGCACGCGCCCGCGCTGCCGAATTGCTTGCCGCCGTCGATCTTGACCTGTCGCCCACGACGCCGGTCAGCCGCCTGTCGCAAGGCGAACGGCAACTCGTGGAGATCGCCAAGGCGCTTGGCAGCAAGGCCAAAGTCATAATCTTCGACGAGCCGACGACATCGCTGACAACGCGTGAGACAGACCGGCTGTTTGACATCATCAATCGCTTGCGCCAGCAGGGCATCGCCATCATCTACATCAGCCATATACTCGCCGACATCATGCGGCTCTGTGACGATATTGTCGTGCTGCGCGATGGCCATGTGGTTGGCACGGCGCCCAAGTCCGGTCTCACAATCGAGGGCATGATCACCCTGATGGTCGGCCGCCGGATCGACCAGCTGTTTCCGTCACGTCAAACAGAGGTAAAGCCAGGCGTCCCGCTCCTTGAGGTTAAAGGTGTTACGCAGCACGGAACCGTCAAAGATATAACCTTCTCGCTAAGAGCTGGCGAAGTGCTTGGAGTGTCCGGCCTAATGGGGGCGGGACGGTCGGAACTGGCGCGCATCCTTTTTGGCATCGACAGCTTCGGGTCGGGCGAGATCATCGTCCAGGGAAAATCGCTCAAATCTCCCGATCCCACGGCCTGCATGGATCACGGCATGGCCTTCCTCACCGAAGACCGCCGGGCTGAAGGCCTCATGATGGAAGCGGCCATCGATCAGAACATCGCGCTGTCCTCGCTTCAGAATTATGCCTCCGGTTTCAGCCGCATGCTTGACCAAACCCGGCTCGGCAACGACGTCAGCAGCATCGCCGCTTCCGTCCAGATCGGCTCGCGCGATATCGTGCGAACGCTGGTCAAAAACCTGTCGGGCGGCAACCAGCAGAAAGTAGTCATCGGGAAATGGCTTCTCAGGGAGCCCCATGTGTTCATTCTCGATGAGCCCACACGCGGCATCGACGTCGGAGCCAAGAATGAAGTGTACAAGATCATCAATCGTCTTGCCGCGGATGGCGCCGGTTTGCTCATGATTTCCTCGGAAATCGAGGAACTGATCGGCATGTGCGACCGCATCATGGTCATGGCGCATGGCGAGATCCGTGCCACGTTCGAGCGCGGCGCGTTTGACCGCGAGCAAATCCTGCGGGCCGCCATGTGGGACGGCATCAGGAGTGCCGCGAGATGACGAGTTTCCGCGGCAAATTCGCATTCTTTGCGTTGCAGCACGCGCCTCTCATCCTGTTCGCGGTGCTCGTGACCGTGTTCGGCCTCATGTCGGACCGCTTTCTCACGCCGGTAAACTTCATCAACATCATCAATCAGTCCAGCCATATAGCGATCATTGCCATCGGCATGACCTTTGTGCTGCTGATCGCCGGCATCGACCTGTCGGTCGGAGCCAACATGTACGTAAGCGCCGCGGTGCTGGGCGTATATCTCGGCTGGCTGCCGCCCCTTGCGGCATTTCCCGTGGTCGCCGTGCTGGGCCTAGCCTTCGGCATGGCAAACGCCTTCATGGTAACGCAACTGCGCGTGGCCGCTTTCATTACCACGCTCTCAACATTGTTCATTGGCAGGGGCATTGCTCTCTATATGTCCGGCAACAAGATGGTGCCGTTCAACAAGGACATCCTTGCATTCGGCCGCACCGCCTACCTGGGCGTGCCATCTGCGATTTGGGTGTTTGCCTTTGTATTGCTGGTAGCGCTTATCCTTCTGAAGTTGACCCCCTTCGGCCGCCAAGTCTATGCCATCGGCGCCGATCCCGATGCCGCCGCAAAGGCAGGCATCAATGTCAAGCGCCTGGTCTTTGCAGTGTACTGCATCTGCGGCGTTTGCGCTGCCGTCGGCGGCCTCGTCTCCGGAAGCCAGGTGGCGGTCGCCTCGTCAACCTTCGGCTTCCAGAAGGAATTCCCGGTGATCGCCGCGGCTGTATTGGGCGGAACCAGCCTCTTTGGCGGGCGTGGAGGGGTGCTCGGAACCGTGTTCGGAGCCGTGCTGATCCAGACAGTGGAGAACGGCCTGGTGATGACCAATGCCAATCCCTACCTCTATCCGCTGGTCATCAGCCTGATCATATTCATCGCGGTTTTCACTGACAGTTCGCGAACGACTGTACTTGAGCGCATGGAACGACGGAAGATCCGGATTGAAGCGGACTAAGCCCAGGGTTCACCCGGAGGAAAAATGACACATCCATTCGATCTGACGGGGCGGGTTGCACTGGTGACGGGCGGCAATGGCGGCATCGGCCTTGGCATAGCGAAGGGCCTGGCGAAAGCAGGGGCGGCGGTTGCGATTGCCGGACGCAACACCACTAAAAATGCAGCCGCGGTTTCCGAACTGGAAGCGCTGGGTGCCCGTGCGACTGGGGTTGAGGCTGACATTGCCAATGAAGCATCGGTGGCAGCTTTGACCAGCGCCGTGAGCGCCCATTTTGGCCGCATAGATATTCTGGTGGCCAATGCGGGCGTCAATATCCGCAAGCAGCCTGAGGATTATTCCCTCGCCGAATGGCATGCGATCATTGATACCAACCTGACCGGCACATTCCTCTGTGCCAAGGCCGTGCTGCCGGAATTAAAAAAGGTTGGGGGCGGAAAGATCATCACCATTGGCTCGCTGTCCTCGATCTTTGGCGGTGCGATCATCGGGCCCTATGCGGCAAGCAAGGGCGCCATTGTGCAACTCACCAAGTCATTGGCTGTGGCCTGGGCCGTGCACGGCGTTCAGGTGAATGCAATCCTGCCGGGATTCATTGATACTGACCTGACACGCAGGGGCCGGCAATCCGCGCCGGCCATGTTCGCCAAGGTTGTGGAGCGCACGCCTGCGGGCCGTTGGGGCCTACCGGAAGATCTTGCCGGAGTGGCCGTATTCCTCGCGGGCTCCGCATCGGATTTCATAACCGGAACGGCAATTCCGGTCGATGGCGGCTACTCGGTTCAAGTCTGATGGTTCGGCGAAATTCAACTCAGGAGAATGACATGAAAGACAAAGATCCGGGCACCAGACCCATCCGCGTCGGCTTGATCGGCTGCGGGTTTTATGCCCAGAACCATCTTCATGCCTGGCGTGACCTTGCGTCCGAGAATGCCGCACTCGTGGCCGTCTGTGACCGCGATGAACCCAAGGCGCGCACCGCAGGCGAGAAGTTTGGCGTGCCATGGTTCACTGATGCGCGGTCCATGCTTGAAACGGTGAAACTTGATCTGGTCGATATCACGACACGCATGGATACCCATCGCGAACTTGCAGCTTTGGCCGCGGGCCACGGGATTGCCGCCGTCGTGCAAAAGCCCTTCGCGCCAAACTGGGAGGAGTGCGTTGCCATTGTCGAGACGGCAAAAGCGCAGGGAGCCTGGCTTGCGGTTCACGAGAATTTCCGCTTTGCCACAGCGATGCTACGGGTCAAGCAGGTTCTCGCATCCGGGACCATCGGTGAGCCGACCTGGGCGCGCATCGCTTTTCGCACCGGCTTTGACGTCTACAAGGGGCAGCCCTATTTCTATGACGAGGAGCGGCTCGTCATTCTCGATGTCGGCATTCATGTTCTTGACCTCGCACGGGTATTTCTTGGCGAGGTCGACCGGGTTTATTGTGAGACGCAACGCCGCAATCCCAAGGTTCGCGCCGAGGACACCGCGACAATGACGCTGCGCCACACCTCGGGTGCTGTCTCGGTGGTGGAGTGCACCTACGAGTCGCGGCGCATTCCTGATCCTTTCCCCGAATCCATGCTGGAAATCGAAGGGCCGCTGGGATCCATCATTGTCGGCAAGGGTGAAGTCATGACGGTGACGACACAGGGCCTCAGCTTCGAGGAACGCATTGGTTCGCCGCTGCTCTCCTGGACAACAAGGCCGTGGCATGTTTCGCAAGAGGCCGTGCGCAATACCAATCAGCATATGCTGCAGGCGCTCCGTGCCGGTAGGCCCGCAGATACTTCAGGTGAGGACAACCTTAAGACTTATGCACTGGTCGAAGCAGCTTATGAATCCGCGAGATCTCATACGAGCGTCCGGCCCAAAGCCTAAGCTGCAAAGCTCTACCTTGCGAATGGCTTGAAAAGGTAAATAACCCAATGGTAATGTCAACAAGGATGTAGTTGAGGTTACGCGTTGGCATGGGCCACGACTTGCTATTGCTCGCACTCGGTGAGGTCCTCATAGACTTCCTAACCCGGTTCCTTGAAGGCAATGCCCAGGATGCTGGCGGTGTACCGAAACCAGTAAAAACGCCATATCTCAGCTGCCTCGTTGAAGGAGGCTCAACCGCTGGTTAAGCTGTTTCAAAAAGGTATCATAAGTTTGCGGGCTGCTATTTCGCATCCCCCTTGGGCCCACAACTTACAAATACACGGAACAGTGGACTAACTTCTTAATCTTTCCTATGGTTTCGGCATCAGGGAAGAGGAGCACAGCAGGTGAATATTTGGCGTATGCTTGGAGCGAGAATTTTGCTCTCGGTTCTTACGTTGCTGCTCGTCTCAATCATAATCTTCGCAATAATTGAAATCCTCCCAGGTGACGTCGCGACCCGGATTCTCGGTCGCGACGCCACCCCTCAAGCGATTGCTCTTCTGCGCGCAAGATTGAACCTCGATGATCCGTCCTATTTGCGCTACTTTCACTGGTTGACGGGTATTTTGCGAGGCGATTTTGGCAATGCCCTAAGTAGTTCCCGCCCGATAACCGATATAATAGGACCCCGCCTTTTTAATTCCATGTTGTTATCAGCATATGCTTTTCTAATTTACATTCCTTTGGCGCTCATCCCAGCTCTCATTCAAGCCGGTCAACGTGATCGCAAAACCGATCATGTCATCTCTGTTGTAAATCTTATTTTTCTTTCAATCCCGGATTTCCTTCTCGGCACACTTCTGCTGGTTACTTTCTGCGTTACCATTCCACTGTTTCCAGCGATATCAATGGTGGACGAAAGTTCGTCCGCTCTGCAATATCTCCGTGCTATGACACTTCCGGCCGTAACCTTGGCCATAGCGATGGCTATTCCTGCGGTCCGAATGCTCCGCGACAACCTCATCGAAGTCCTTGATTCAGAGTATGTCCGTATGGCGGAAATGAAAGGACTACCTGCGCGCGCGGTGCTTCTGCGCCATGCACTCCCAAATGCCCTTGTTCCGACCCTTAACGTCACCGCCATAAATTTGGGTTATCTGATCGGTGGCGTCGTCATTGTTGAAAAAGTCTATTCTTACCCCGGCTTTGGCAGGCTTCTCGTGGATTCCCTTCAACTTCGCGACGTTCCGCTAATTGAAGCTACGGTCGTAGTGGCGGCAGCAGTATATGTCGGA
>Ga0307505_10001285_pt1 | contig 20980 bp, 14 predicted proteins | sample 23_S_MG_FD_202183 | JGI IMG/M metagenome (GOLD analysis project Ga0307505, IMG submission 202183) | Soil microbial communities from Populus trichocarpa stands in riparian zone in the Pacific Northwest, United States - 23_S | ecosystem: Environmental > Terrestrial > Soil > Riparian zone > Trees...
CGAACTACCACGATGCGCCGGCTCACCCCCCTCTCCCTGACTCTCGCCCTGGCCGCCGCCACCGCACAGCCTGCGCCCCCGAATCAAGCACGGGGCGGGCCGGCCGGCGTCGATGTTGAGGCCTACTCCTTCGCGCTGACGCTCTCCGACGCTAGCGACCGCATCGAAGGACAGGCCACGGTGACCGTACGGCTGACCTCTGACACGGTCACCGTCGTGCCGCTGAACCTGGTCACGGCGCAGACCGACGGCCGGGGGATGACCGTCGCGACCGTCACCGAGGCCGGCGCGGCGCGCGCGTTCAGCCACGCCGGCGACCGGCTCGCCGTGCGCCTGCCCGCGCCGGCGCGCGCCGGCGCGGTGCGCACCTTCGTCATCACCTACGCCGGCACGCCGGCCGACGGGCTCATCATCGGCGCCAACCGCCACGGGCGACCGCACACTCTTCGGTGACAACGGGCCGAACCGGGCGCGGCACTGCCTGCCGACCGCCAACGACTAGCGAACGATACTGAAGCGCGTTGTCACCATGGGGTGGCCTCCTGGTCGATCTACACGCACCACGTACACGCCGCCCGGAAGGGCCCCGGCAGCCAGTGTGAACCGCGTAGCGCCGGCCGGCAGCGGTCCCTGGCCAAGGACCGCTACCTCGCGCCCGAGAACATCTAGCACGCCAATGCGAACGTCCGCGGCCGGCCGAGCCAGGGTCACGGTGACCGCGCCGGCGCCGGCGACCGGGTTGGGGGAGACAGCGAGCACCACATCGGCCTCATCCGGCCCCGGCTCCGCCGGGGTACCGGCCTCCACCACCAACGTCAGCGGCACCGACGCCAGCACCACGCCGGCCGTGTCCTCCACCACCAGTGTGGTACGGTACTCCCCCGGCTCGCGCTGGCCGGCGCGGAAGGTGAGCATCACCTGCGTGCTGCCGCCGGGCGGTATGGTCCCGCTCCAGTCCGACAGGGTCAGCCACGTTGGAGACAGCGGCACTGGCTGGATGGCCGCCACCCCGTCCGGCTCACCCGGCCCGCCGCCTGTGAACGTAGCGTACATCACCCCGTTAGGGTCCAGCCGGCTCCGCGCCGTCGAACCGACCGGGTACCAACCCTGATTGTAGATGCCTACGAAGGGCGTCTCCAACGCCAGATTAGTGCCGAGAGGATCCGTTACCACCACGTGCTCCCAATCGAGTCCTACCACTCCCGCGGGAATCTCGAGCCGCACGTCCGCGGCAGCGCCGGTCTCTCCTCCAATCGCCTCGACCGTCTGACCGATGTACTGCGATGGGTAAGCCGACAGCATAACAGGGTAGCCCGGTACGGCCGTGCCGAGCGTGTCCACGGCCCAGATTTCCCGGCGCGCCACATCGAGGTAGTAGTAGCGCTTGGTCGCAGGGTCGTAACTGGCCCCTTTTGGGTACCCCGAGTTTGTCGGCGGCGGACCGGTCGGCGGCACCGGGATCTCGATGCGCCGACCCGTCGCCACGCCCTCAAGCGTGCCCTCGAGCAACAGAATCCGTCGCACGTCGAAGCCGTCCACCTCCGCGTTCGTCCACCACAGTGTGCCGATGTCCTCGTTGTACGTGACGCCGACCGTAAACGGGATGGCCAACTCCGCAACGACAGGTGACTGAAAACGGCTTACATAAAGAAGGTCTGTCGTGAGTTCATAGGTGCGTCGAGCACCTACGAACTCCGCCACAAAGACCCGCCCGTCGGGGGTCATCGTGACGGCATAGGGGTCCCAGCCAAACCCAATGCTACTCTCGTCCGCCCATGCCAACAGCTCGCCGGGTTCACCACAGCCCACGCCGAGGCTAGGCGCGGGCCATCGCTGCGTCGGCGTGTTGACGTCCAAGCAGTAGGGCACGGCCTCGCCAGCGCCTTGCAGGAGTAGGATATTCGTGGCCTCCTGCCCCTGCGCTACAACTACACGCAAGCTCTCCGGTGACGTGACTACTTGCCCGTCCGAACCGCGGGCCACTGTAAATGCCGCTATGACCACCAGTATTGCGCGCATCACCGAACCACGGCTACTCGTCGTGCGAGCACGTGGTTACCCGCCCGAGCATCAGCGCGAACTACGTACGCCCCCGGCGTAAGCCTCGGAATCTCAAGCGACATTGAGTGTCTCCCAGGAGCCCGCACACCGTCGGCGATCACCAGGACCTCCCGCCCCAGGACGTCATACATCGCAAGCCGTACATGCGATTCGGTCTCCAAGTCGAGCACCACGGTGGTTCGGTCACGAACCGGGTTGGGTGCGATCGAGAGATTGACACCCGTCACGGCTCGCACCATACTCGACGCAAGCGCCTCCACCGGTGGGCGCGCGTACGCGTTTAAGCTGCCGGGCGACCTCGCCAATGCATTGGCGAGACGATTCAACGCGCGACCCTCATCCGGGTCCTGAGCCGTCGCTGCTAGAGACGCGACTAGCTCCGATGCCTCTCCCCGCCGCCCTGCGCGCGACATGAGCAGAGATCGGACGAGCGTCAGATGGCGTTGCACCGACTCACCCGTCACGTGACCGGCATAGCTGCCAAGCAGCGAACTCACGCATCACAGTGGGACGCTGAACAGCCAACGATAGGGAAACCCGGCGCGACCTGCAACACTCGGGCACAGGTGCGCGCCGCTGCCCCTCGCGTGCCGACTCCAGTGCCCTCCTGCCAGCGTTGCGCCGCGGCCCGATCAGGTCGTTGTGTCGCCGGCGCGCGCCGAGGGTCCATCTTCAGCCCGGTCAGCGCCCAGGACCCGCGCGGATGAGCGCTTCCGCGGCCGGCGCAAGGGCCGGCCCCACACACCGTCCATTTGGCGCCGATCGGGGACCATGCAAGCGATCCGGGCGAGATATTGGTGCACTCGAACTACCACGATGCGCCGTCTCACCCCCCTCTCCCTGACCCTAGCCCTGGCCGCCGCCACCGCACAGCCTGCGCCCCCGAATCAAGCACGGGGCGGGCCGGCCGGCGTCGATGTTGAGGCCTACTCCTTCGCGCTGACGCTCTCCGACGCTAGCGACCGCGTCGACGGGCAGGCGACGGTGACCGTGCGGCTGAAGTCGGACACAGTGACCGTCGTGCCGCTGAATCTGGTAGCGGCACAGCCCGACGGGCGCGGGATGACCGTCGCGTCCGTCACCGAGGCCGGCGCGGCGCGCGCGTTCACGCACAGCGAAGACCGACTAACAATTCGCGTTGGCCCGAGCCGCGCCGGCGCGGTGCGCACCCTTGTCGTCACCTACGCCGGCACGCCGGCCGACGGGCTCATCATCGGCGCCAACCGCCACGGCGCCCGCACCTTCTTCGGCGACAACTGGCCCAACCGGGCGCGGCACTGGCTGCCGACCGTGGACCACCCTTCCGACAAGGCGCGCGTGGAGTGGATCGTGACGGCGCCGGACGGTTACCAGGTGGTCGCGAATGGGAGGTTGGTGGAGGAGTCTGAGGTGGCTTGCAGCTGGCAGCCGGCAGCTGGCGGCGCGCAGAGCGCCGACAGTGGATGCCGGCTGACGCGGTACGTGTCGGAGCACCCGCTGCCGACGAAGATCATGGTCTTCGGCGCGGCGCCGTTCGCCGTCGAGCACCGCGGCGTCGTCGCCGGCGTGCCCGTCGCGTCGTGGGCCTACGCGCCGGACCGCGACGCCGGCTTCGCGGACCTCGCGCTGGGCGACCGCGCGCTGCGCGTCTTCGCCGAGCGCCTGGGCGAGTTCCCCTACGAGAAGCTGGCCCACGTGCAGTCCACCACCCGCTACGGCGGGATGGAGAACGCCGGTGCCATCTTCTACGACGAGGGCGCGATCACCGGCACCGGCCGGATGGAGGGCCTGATCGCGCACGAGACGGCCCACCAGTGGTTCGGCAACGCGGTCACCGAGACCGACTGGCCGCACATCTGGCTCTCGGAAGGCTTCGCGACCTACCTCGCGCACGTCTACACGGAGGCCGTCTACGGCCGCGACAGGATGAACGCCGGCCTCGCGCGCGACCGCGACCGCATCCTGGCCTTCGCCGCCGAGAACCCGACGCTCCCGGTGCTCGACACGCTCACGACCGACCCTAACGACCTGCTGAACGCCAACTCCTACCAGAAGGGCTCCTGGGTCCTCCACATGCTACGCGGCCGGCTGGGCGACGCGGACTTCTTCGAGGGCCTCCGCACGCACTATCTCCGCTTCCGCGACGGCAACGCGTCGACCGACGACTTCCGGCGCACGATGGAGGACGTCTCCGGCCAGGACCTGCGCGCCTTCTTCGACCAGTGGCTCCGCCGCGGCGGCGCGCCGGCCGTCGAGGCCTCCTGGCGCTACGTGGGCGACGCCGTCGAGCTCACCGTGCGACAGACTCACGCCCCCGGAGCGGAGTCCGGGGCGGGCGGCCGGCCGTTCACTTTCCCGTTGGATGTCGCTCTGGTCGCCGCTGATGGCTCCCAGAGCGTGTCTACCGTCGAGGTTAGCGACGTTCTCCAGTCGCTACGGATTCCCGCGGCCGCGCGGCCGGCCGCGGTCGTCCTCGACCCGGGCGTGCTCCTCCTCGCGTCTCTGAGTATCGTAGAAGACGGATGACCTTCTCACCGTCGCCTGTTCTACGGGCCTCCGCCGTGGGGACCGTCCTCGTGGCGCTCACGCTGGCGGCTGCGGGATGCGCGAGCACGCCCGAGGTCTCGGAGTCCACCACCCTGGCGGCCGCACAGTCGAGCGTTGCCACGATCTCGGCTGTCGCGGCGGTCAGCGCCGTGGGCGAGGTGGCCGCGCTCGCCATCGCCGGCCGGCAGGAGCGGGACGCCGCCCGGCTGGTGGAGGCGGCCGAGCGCATGCTGGACATCCGGTCCCGCGAGCGCCTGCTCCCCGGTCAGTCCGGCGATCCGGAGGGACCCGGCTCGCTCGACCCGGCAGCGTTGCTGCTCGAGGCGGAGGCTACCGGCACCGTGGACGCCGCGCTTGCCGAGCGGATAGCCGCCGTGCGCGGACGCCTCCCGGATCCCACACTCGAAGCCCCGGGCCGCGGCGGAGGCGCCGAGCGCGGGCCGCAGCGGTACTCCGCGTCCGTCGCCGGCCGTGCGAACCGCCGGCATGAGCTGTCCTTCGATGGGCCCGCGCCGGCCGTCATCCAGGTGAGGGGCTCCGGCGCTACCAACCTCGACGTTTACCACTTCGACGTCAACGGCGACCGCGTCGCGGCGGAAGGAGGCCCGTCGGACGTGGCGACGGTGCATTTGTACGTCCCCTTCACGCAGACGTTGACGCTCGTCGTTCGCAACCGCGGCAACCGGTCGAACGCCTACTACGTGATTACGAACTGAGGGGGCAGTTTTGCAGGTGGCAGCGTGGAGCTTCCACATGCTGACAGCCACACCTTCACGCTGCCCTTCTTCCGCTGCTGCTGCCCACTGGCCGCTAGCCAACCATGCGCTCCCTACTCCTGATTCTACTCGCCCTCCCCTCCGCCATCCGGGCCCAGCCCGCCGACGCCGACGATCCCTTCCGCTGGCACGAGGACGTCGACGGCGAGCGCTCGATGGCGTGGGTCGAGGCCCATAACGCGGCCACGCTCGCCGAGCTGCGAGCCGACCCGTCGTTCGACGAGACCTACCAGCGCGCCCTGGCCGTGATCACCTCCGACGAGCGCATCCCGGCGCCGGCCATACGCGGCGAGTACGTGTTCAACACCTGGCAGGACGCGGAGCACCCGCGCGGGATCTGGCGGCGGATGCCGCTCGTCGACTACCTGGAGGGCAGCGAGAACTGGCAGGTGCTGATCGACCTCGACGCGCTCTCCCTCGCAGAGGACGTCGAGTGGGCGTGGGGTGGCTCGACGTGCCTCGCGCCGGACAACGTTCGATGCCTGGTAGAGCTCTCACCCGGCGGCTCCGATGCCGCCGAGGTCCGCGAGTTTGACGTCGAGCTGGGAGCCTTCGTCGGTGACGGATTCCGGCTGCCGACGGCAAAGTCGAGCGTGTCGTGGATTGACCTCGACAGAATCCTGGTGGGCACGGAGACGGGTCCAGGTTCCATGACGGACTCGGGATACCCGCGGACAACTCGCGTCTGGCGCCGCGGGGCCACCGTTACCGACGCGCCGCTCCTGCACGAGGGCAACGCCGGCGACGTCGGCGTCTGGGCCGGCGTGCTACGAAGCGCGGGACAGGACTACACCTGGGTGACGCAGGCGACGGACTTCTGGAATTCCGATCGCTTCGCGGCGGTGCCGGACGACTCGGAGCCCACGGGCTTTCGCCTCATCCCGCTCGAACTACCTACCGACTCCAGTCCGGCCATCGTAGCCGGCCAGCTGATCGTGCTGCTGAAGTCGGACTGGACCGTCGGTCGCGCCACGCACCCGCAGGGCGCCTCATCAGCATCGCCTACGACGACTTCCTCGCCGGCGCGCGCAACTTCGAGACCGTGCTCGTGCCCGACGAGCGGTCGACCATCGACGGCATCAGCGCGACCGCCGACATGCTGCTCGTGAATACGCTGACCAACGTCCGCAGCGCGCTCTGGGCGTACCGCCGCGCCGGCGACCAGTGGACGGCCGAGCAGATCCCCACGCCCTCCGACGCCACTATTTCCCTCGGTAGCTCGGACTCGGACGGGGACGCCTACTTCTACTACGCATCCGGCTTCCTCCAACCGTCAACACTGTACTTCGCCCGCGGCGCCGGCGCGTCGACGGCCGTGCGCCATCTGCCCCACTTCTTCGACGCGTCGCCTTTCCTCGTCGAGCAGTTCGACGCGGCATCGGCCGACGGCACGCGCATCCCCTACTTCGTAGTCCGCCGTCAGGACACGCGGATGGACGGGAGTACGCCCACGCTGCTGACGGCCTACGGCGGATTCGAGGTGGCGAACACGCCGGGCTACCTGTCGGTCGACGGCCCGCTTTGGCTCAACCGCGGCGGCGCGTATGTGCTGGCCAACATCCGTGGCGGAGGCGAGTTCGGCCCGCGCTGGCACCGCGCCGCGCTGCGCGAGAACAGGCAGCGCGCGTTCGACGACTTCATCGCCGTGGCCGAGGACCTCATCCGGCGCGGCCTCACCACGCCGGCGCACCTCGGCATCGAGGGCGGATCCAACGGCGGCCTGCTCGTCGGCGCGGCCATGACCCAGCGGCCGGACCTGTTCGGCGCGGTCGTAGTGTCCGTGCCGCTCCTCGACATGCGGCGCTACCACGAGCTGCTGGCCGGCGCGAGCTGGATGGCGGAGTACGGCGATCCCGACGACCCCGCCGACTGGGTCTTCATCAGCCGATACTCGCCCTACCACAACGTCCGGCCCGATGCACGCTACCCGCGGCCGCTGTTCGTGACTACCACCCGCGACGACCGCGTGCACCCCGGCCATGCACGCAAGATGGCCGCGCTGATGGAGTCGATGGGACACGAGGTGGCCTACTTCGAGAACACCGAAGGCGGGCACGGGGCCGGCGTCACGCCGGAGCAGCGCGCGCTCATGCAGGCGGTCCAGACGACGTACCTGTTGCGGGCGCTGCGTGGAAGGTGAGAGATGGTGTATGGGGTATGGTGTATTGTATATGGTGTATGGTGTATGGTAGAGGTTGTGCGGCAACACGCGGGGCGCGCCACGCAACACGCAACACCCGAGACGCCTCCCTACCCCGTGGGCCGGGCCGCCCGGGCCCTCTCAGTCGGGCGACCCGGCCCGCGCCGGCCTGACGGGGCCGGCGGGGGAAGGCGCTAGCGCACCACCACGCGGGCGCTAGCCGCACTGGCCGCGCCGGTGGCGCGGACGATGTAGACGCCTGGCGCGAGTGAGCCGGCGTCGAGGGCGAGGGCGTGGCTGCCGGAGTCGACCGGGCCGTCGTGCAGCGCGGCCACGCGCCGGCCGAGGGCGTCGTAGACGACCACGCGCACGGCCGCCCTCTGGCCGAGGGTGAGGGTGACCGTCGCGCGGCCCCGCACCGGGTTAGGCGCCACGACAAGGGTGAGCAGCGCCGGATCGCCGGACGAGGGCGCGGCGGGGTTGACGGCCGTCGGCACGCCGGTGCGGCCCGGCAGGATGGCGATCTCGCGCCCGATTCCGCTCGGCGGCATGCTCGTGAGCATCGCCAGATCGGGTATGCCGTCGCCGTTGAAGTCGTCGTAGACGGGGCTCCACGGGCCCCAGTAGACACCCAGGCGGTGCGGGAAAGTGAAGGTGCCGGCGCCGTCGTTGTAGTACATCGCGAGGCCATTGGCTACCGTCGCCATCATCAGGTCCAAGTCGCCGTCGCCGTCCACGTCGCCGGCCTCGAGGCCGCTCACGCCCTGGAGGTCGGGCGAGTACGGGGCGTAGTAGTCGGCGCGCCCGGTGAACGTGCCGGTGCCCGTGCCGAACAGGACCGTCAGCGTCTCGCGCCCGGTGTTGTCGTCCGACGAGTTGGCCGTCGCGAAGTCCTCATGCCCGTCACCGTTTAGGTCGGCGACGACCACGTAGCGCGGCCCGCGACCCACGAGGTAGACGCTCTCCTGCTGGAACGTGCCATCGCCGTTGCCGAGGTGCACGTTGATGAAGTCGTTGGCGCCGTAGACCCCCCAGTGCGCAGTCACGAGGTCCACGTTCCCGTCGTCGTTGAAGTCGCCGTGGCCGAGGTCGCGCGGGATGCGGCCGATGTCGATGGTGTACGCGGGCTGGAAAGTGGCGTCGCCATTGTTGAGGCGGATGAAGATGCGCTGGGGGTCGCCGCTACCGCCGCAGCCGAGCTGCTCGAGGTTGACGACGTCGAGGTCGCCGTCGTTGTCGAGGTCTATGGCGTCGACGTCGCCATTGCCGCAGGTCCCGAGCTGCCACTCCGTGAGCGGCCCGAACGTGCCGGTGCCGTCGTTGAGGCCGGTCCAGAAGTCGTAGCCGGTGAAGAAATCGGTGTGGGCGTCGTTGAAGAGCAGGTCGAGGTGGCCGTCTCCGTCGAGGTCCCGAAGCTTGGCGTTCGAGACGCCGCGGCCGTAGGTCGTCGAGTGGGTGTAGGTGACGGGTGCCGCGAAGGTGCCGTCGCCGTTGCTGCGGATGAGGGCGCCGGGGGTACCGAAGGACTCGCCGGAGGCGAAGAGGTCGAGGTCGCCGTCTCCGTCCACGTCGCCCGCGACGAGGTGCAGCGTGGAGGAGGTGCCACTGGGGTAGCGGCTCGCGAGCACGGGGAACAGCCCGTCGCCGGGGTTCTCGTGGACCGTGACGGCCATCGAGTAGCGATCGGCCGACAGGAGGTCCGTGTCGCCGTCGCCGTCCACGTCGGCCACGGCGAGGGCGAAGGTGCCCTGTCCGGCGGGGATCATGGTGGAGGGGCCGAAGCTGCCCGCACCGTCGTTGTAGACCACCCGCAGCCCGTCGGTGGCGCGGCCGTCGAAGTTGAGCCCGGCGACGTCCAGCCATCCGTCCCCGTCGAAGTCGGCCGTGACGAGGTCGGCCGGGCCGGAGGAGTAGATGTTCAGGACGATGTCGGGCGCACGCGAAAAGGTGCCTCCGTCGTTGCGGAGGTGGACGATGCGCGGCACTTCGGAGCCGACCGGATCGCTGTCTGTATTTGAGTAGAAGAGGTCGAGGTCGCCGTCGTTGTCGCTGTCGCCGAGGGCGATGGCGCCGTAGTACATGGCGTCATGCCAGGGGAAGAGCTGGTCGTAGACGAGCGGTGCGCCGAAGAGGCCGCTGCCATCGTTGAGGAGGATCGAGACCTCCTGCCAGTTGTGCGCCACGGCGAGATCGGGACGGCCGTCGCCGTCGAGGTCGCCCGCGACCAGCTTGAACGGTCGCGGCCCCACGGCGTAGGTCACGGCGGGCGCGAAAAACCCCGCCCCGTCGCCCCGTAGCACCGACACGCTGCCGTCCTCCTGGAAGTTCTCGAAGTTCGACGTCGCCATGTCGAGGTGGCCGTCGCCGTCGAAGTCGGCCGCGGTGATGCCCGTCGGGGCCGCGCCGCCGACGCTGAACGTGCGCCTGGTCGGGAAGGCGCCGCTGCCGTCGTTGAGCAGGAGGACGGCCGTGTTGCCGGTTTCCCAGAACGTGTCGGCCACTGGCACGACCACGTCGATGTCGCCGTCGCCGTCGAAGTCGCCGAGCGCCACATCCCAGCATCCCCTGGCGGAGACCGTGTAGTGGGTGGGCGGGCCGTACGTGCCGTCGCCGAGATTGATCAGGACGACGAACCCCGACATGCCGTCGGTACCGCCACCGGGCGCGGCGAACTCGAAGTTTGAGACCACCACGTCGTCGTAGCCGTCGCCGTTGAGGTCGCCGGCGGTGATCGCTGTGGGGTCGCGTTCGAAGGGCGCCGGGTTGCCGGGAAAGGCGCTCGAGCCGGCGTCGTAGCCGATCCAGGGTGCGTCGAAGGGCTGCGCCCGAGCGGCCCAGGCGACGAGTAACAGTGGCGCGAAGAGAAGGCGGTACACGGCCGGGGGGGCAGGTCAGCGGACGATGAGCGTGCGGGTTGCGACGCTCTCTCCGGCGACGACGCGGAGCAGGTAGGCGCCAGGCACCAGCGCTCCGGCGTCGAGGGTGAAGCGGTGTGCGCCGGCCGGCAGGGCCCCATCGTGGAGCAGCGCCACGCGCCGGCCGAGGGCATCGAAGAGCAGCAACGTTGCGTCCGCCGGCGCCTGCGTGGTGACGGTCACGCCTGTCGCGGCCTCCGCCGGGTTGGGCGCGACGGTGACGGCGAGCGCGCCGACGGTCGGCGCCGGCGCGTTTGCCGTGGCCGCGTCGGATGCGAAAACGCCGTCGTCGGAGGTCAGCGCGATGTAGCGCCCTCCGTCCCGCGCCAGGGCGACAACGGACGCCGATCCGCCGCCAGGCAGGCCAGCGCTAGCTGGCGCGAAGGAGGTGCCGTCGTCGACCGAGCACCAGACGCCCTCGGTTGTGCCGACGCAGATGGCGTCCTGGTCGACGTGGAAAGACTGCAGTCGTGCCCCGGTCGATCCGGCCGCACCGAGCACCGTCCATGTCGCGCCCTGGTCTTCCGAACGCTGCAGGCGGTTGCCGTCGCCTATGTATATCCGGCCGGACGGGTCGACGAACAGCGCCGGCACGGGGCCGAACAACGGGGCGGTCGGATGAGGTCGGGTGTCCCACGTGATCCCACCGTCAACGCTCACGTGGATCCTCGGACCCGCCGCGAGCCCGACTACGCCAGCGACGAGCACGCCGGCGGCGCCCGCGATCGCGGCGTCCATGCCGTCGGTGTCGCTGAGCGCGAGCGTCCACGTCGAGCCGCCATCGACCGAGCGGAACAGGTGCTGCTCAAGCGGCGACGCGGCAGCTACTGCCAGGAGGATCGCCCCGTCGCTCGCGACGCCGGCCGCCTCGGCGCCGCCGGGAAGGGGGATGGGAGTCCAGGCGCTTCCGTCGAGCGATGCCCTGTGGAGGCCGTGACCGATGTGGGCGACCGCGCGGCCGGCGCCGGCGTCGACGATCATGCCCTGGACTCCGTGGCCCGGCAGGCCATCAGTCCACGGGAGCCAGCTGCCACCCCCATCGACGGATCGGAACGGACCGCCGCGTGCGGACGCGACGGCCACCATGCCATCGGCAGCGATGGCGGCCGCGGCTCGCGGCATCCCCAGCCCGTCGTGCACCGCCTGCCACGTAGCGCCCAGGTCGGTCGATCGGTGCGGGTTGCCCTCGGCGATCGCCAGCAGAGAACCGCCGTTCGCCGCTACGTCATCCACCGACAGGCCGGCGAAGGCAGTGGGCTCGATCGGCCAGGTCTGGCCATCCGGCGAGCGGTAGAGGCCGCTCGGCGCCGAGGCCCAGACCGAGCCGTCGCCGGCGACGGCGAGGCCGGTGACCTGCGGGAGCGTGCACGTGGGGATCCAGGTCGTTCCGTCATCCGAGATCAGGATGCCGGCGGCGGTCGCGGCAAGGAGGCGTGTGCCGGTGGAGGCCATGTGCTCGACCGGGAGGCCCTGGAGGCCCGAGGGCACCCAGCTGCTGCCTCCGGTGACCGAGCGGTGTACGCCGTCGAGGGTGCCGGCGTATGCGGTGCCGCCAACGAACGCCGTGGCGAACGCATAGACGGTCATCTGGTCCCACGTGGCGCCGGCGTTGCCGGTCCTGAACCCGCCGGCATACGTGATCCCGTTGGGCGCCTGTGCCACGTGCAGTACGGAGGGATGCGTGCCCGAGTGAGGCGCCGTGCGAATGCTGAACCACTGCCAGCTCGCGCCGGCGTCGTCGGAGCGCAGCGCGCCGCTGGTTCCTGCCCACACGCGCCCGCCCGGAGCGGTGCCGATGTCGTGGATTGAGCCGTTGACCGCGCCGGCGACGGGCACCCACCCTGATCCGACGTTCCGGAGAACGGTGACCCACGTTGCGGCGAGCAGCGTGCCGTCGGAAGCGATGGCCGCCGTCTGGAGGCCGGCCGCGTGCGGCCCCTCGAGCCGCATCCACGCGGCGGGTTGCGCAGTCGTTACGCCTGCGGCGAGGCTGAGAGCACCGACCGCGACGAGGACCAGGGTAGAGAAGCGCATAACCATGGAGATGGGTGATAGGTCTGGGTTGCCGTGACGCTGGGCCCGCGTTCCTGCTATCGCGCCACCGTGAACCGCGCTGACATGGATGTCTCGCCAACCAGGCGCACGACATACGTCCCCGGCGGCAAGACGGCGTCGACGGGCATCACGTGAACGCCGGCGGCCAGCGCCCCCTGGTGGAGGGTAGCGACCCGTCGGCCCAGGGCGTCGAACACGGCGATGGTCGCGGGATGCGGCCGGTGGGTCGTTACCGTCACTGCGGCCGCTCCCGGGGCCGGGTCGGCCCGACGCGGAGCGACGCGTCGGCGTTGCCGGCGCCGCCCTCCACTCCGGTCGTGCCGGATGTGAACCGCACCACCGCGCCGGCGTCGCCGACAGCGAAACCCGCCGAGGGACCGGGGAAGTGCACGCGATTGAAGGACTGCGTCGTGCCGCTGGGCTGCAGCGACCACGACGCTCCGCCATTGGCCGTGTGCCAGATCTGGCCGGCGTCGGCCACGACCCAGCCCGTGTTCGCGTCCAGGAAGAAGAGTCCGTTTCCGCTGACCCCGGACGTAGCCACGTTGGTCCACGTCGCGCCGCCGTTGGTGGTCTTCAGGACGGTGTTGTTGTTCCCAGCGATGTACCCGACGCTGGCGTCGAGCATCTGGATGTCCCGCAGGTCGGCCGACACGCCGCTCGTCTGCGGCACCCACGTCACGCCGGCGTCGGTGGTGCGGCGGATCTCGCCGGATCGGCCGACCACCCACGCCATCGAGCTGCCGGCGGCCGCCATGCCCTCCGTCCTCTCCGCGGAACCGGAGGGGCGGGAAGTCCACGTAGCGCCGGCGTTGACGGACATGGCCGCGTTGCCGTCCCGACCGGCGACCCACACGACGCTCTCCGAGGCCCAGGCGATGGCCGCACGTCCGTCATTCATTCCGGTCGGCACGAACGACCACGACACACCGGCGTCTGTGCTACGAAGGACACCGCCATCGTCTGTGACGATGGCGCCGGTGGCGCCGGATGGACTGAAGGCGATGCCCTGGTTGTCGAGGCCTGCGTTCAGCACTCGCGAGCTCCAGGAATCGCCGCCGTCTGTCGTGCTCAGCAGCAGCCCGCCGTCGGCCACGGCGAAGCCGACGGTGGACGAGAGAAAGTGAACATCGGCGAGGACCTCCACGGTCCCGCTCGCCACAGGCGCCCAGCCCTGGGCGGAGGTTGTGGCAGTGAACGCAAACACCAACGGCAGGAGGCTGAAGCGGCGGATCATCGAAGCGGATTGATGGGGCCCATCGCTCTTTCAAACGTGGTGCCAGCAGTGTGGAACCCGCGCAGGAAGCCCACAACGGCACATCCTGCTGTTGTGGCTCGCACCGCCGTGCAGGGCCGTCACACCGGGCGCAGCCGGTGCGCAGCCGGCGGCGTGCTTCAGCGGGGGCCGAGGCCTACCGTCAGACGTAGCCCCGCGCCGGCCGGCCCCACCGCGATGCGCGCCGGCGCCTCCGGCGCCCCCGTGGCCAGTGCGTCGACGACCGCGCCGGCCCAGACCAGACCCGCGCCGGCCAGAAGCCCTCCGCGGAGGCGGTGCCACGTGTTGTAGGTCTGGTAGCGGTCCTCCACCAGGTCCGGGTCCGTCTCCTCGAGGTAGGCCTCGCGGGCTCTCGTGCGCTGTATGTGTGCCGCCACGCCGGCGCCGAGTGTCGCGGACCACGCGGCCGTGAGCGCCCACCCGCGCGCCGTCTGGCCCCGCGCCCGCTGCCCCCATCCCGGCACCACGGCCGACCGCAGTGCGGCTCCCGGACGCGTGTCGCGCACCACCACGTAGCGCGTCGGCGGCTGGGGACGCCCCTCGCCGGCGCGCTCGCCGATGTACGTGGACTTCACCTCGTCGAAGAAGGCCAGCGTCACTGGCGACACGAGCACCGGGTCGAGCGTCAGGTTCGCGTCGAGCGACAGCGCCGCCCGAAACTGCTGTGCGGCCCCCAGGGCGTCGTTGCGGGCGTAGAGGATGAGGCCGAGCGTCGTGTGCAGTCGGACGAGCTGCGCCCCGGTGAACACGTCCGGACTGGCCAGCGCCGCGCGAGCGAGCGCCTCCGCCTGGGCGTAGTCGAGCACTTCGTAGGCCGTCTCAACGGCGACAACGGTAGCCGACGCGTCCCGTGCGGTCTGCGCCGGTACTGGCGCGGCGAGCAGGAGTAGCAGCGCTGGGAGGACGGCTCGGAGTGGCGACTGAATCGCCTGCTCGGTCCGGCTCCCGAAGCGCGGCTGCCTCATCGCGTGAGGGTAAGGCGCGCCGACGCCACCCTGCCGTCCTGCCGTGCGCGGACCACGTATACGCCGGCCGGCGCATCGCGGCCGTCCGCCGCGCGTCCCGCCCAGTGGAGTTCGTGGACTCCCGCCGACAGGATGCCGTGCTGCAACACCGCCACGCGGCGCCCGAGGGTATCGAACACCTCGACGTCCACTTCGCCGGCTTCCGCCAGCACGAGAGGGATGGTCGTCGCGCCGGGCGTCGGGTTCGGCGTCGGCGCCCCCAGCGCGAGTGCGCCGGCGGCGTCAGGGCCGCCGGCGACGGCCGTCTCGATGTCGATCGTGTACACGGTCGTGGTAGCGCCCGCGGCGTCGCCCCCGCCGATAACGTAGAGGCGGCCGTCCAACTGCACCACCGCCGCTCGTTCGCGGGGCGCGGGCAGGTCCGGGCCGGCGCTCCAGGTATCGGCCACCGGATCGTAGATGTCCACGCGGCTAGAGACGACGTTCGACGCGTCGCGGCCGCCGACGGCATACACCCGTTGTCCGTCCGGCGTCTGCATCGTCGCCGCGCCGAGTCCGCCGCGGGGCGCCGGCAGAGGCGCCCTCGGTTCGCCGCCCACCTCGGCGACGTAGTACTCCACGTCTGCCTGCGGACCGAACGTGCTGTAGCCGCCCATGATCACGACCCCACTGCCGACGTACGCGACCGCGAACGACGCGCGCGGGATTTGCAGGTGCCACGGCGCGTAGGGGAGCCAGAAGGGCGCGCCATACTGGTACCACTCGGCGTCGCCCAGGTAGTTGCCGCCCTCGGATATCCCGCCGATCGTGTATGCGACGTCGCCCAGCGCAAACGCGGCGTGGCCCTCCCGCTCGAGAGAGCACTCCGAGCTCTCGAACCACGTGTTCGACGCAGGCACATACTCCTCTACGTCGTCCATGAGGTCCCCGTCCTCGCGCCGGCCCCCGGTCACGAGCAGTCGTCCGTCGAGGATCAGCGCGAACCCGTTCACACGTCCGTGGTCCAGCGTTCCCGCGGCGCTCCACACGCCCGTCTCGGGGTCGAAGCGGATCGCCGTATCGAGCGGGTACGTGCTCGCCCCGCGCCCGCCAATGACATAGATCTTGCCGTCGAGGACGGCCACAGCCGCGCCGGCGCGGGGCGAGGGCAGCGGCGTACCGGCCACCCACGCCTGCGCGGAGGCAGCCGGTGCGGCCAGGAGGGCGAATAGTGCGAGACTCCGCATGGTGATGGCGAGCTAAACGTTACGGCAGCTGCAAGTGTCGTACCACCCGTACTACCCGTCGCCCATCCGCACCCGCAGGGTGCGCGACTCGCCGGCGGCCACGGTGACACGCTCCTCCCTGGCGCCAAGAGTGGGATGCGTCAGCCGGATGGCGTATGCCCCGGGTCGGAGCACGAGCGCGCGGCGCAGTGGGGTGGTCCCAACCGGTCTGCCGTCTACCGAGACCTGCGCCCACGGGCTTACTTCCACGCTGAGGCGTGCGACCGACGCCCACAACGAGACCGCGATGCGCTCCGAACCCCCGCTCGGTATCTCGACCTGCTGGCTGTGCTCGGGAAACTCGGGGTTTCGAAGCACGACGCGGTGGGCGCCGGGAGGGAGTGTAAGCGGGCCTCCCAGTGGTGTGATGCCTACGGAACGGTCGTTCACGAATACCTCGGCCCAGGGCTCGACGGCAACCGTGAGCTGCCCGGTGGCCGGCGCTGCCGGGGGCGGACGATCCTCCTCCCGCGGCGCGTCGACGCGCGCCTGGTCCGGGCTCCCCCCGCCAGCCGGCGCCGTTTCGGCCTCCCCGGACGCCTCGGCCAGGGGCAACGCAACCGGCACTTCCTCCATCGATGGCCCGGGATCGGCAGCCTCTGCGTCGGTCGGGCCGGTCTCGTTGGTGGGCGCGGGCGCGATGTCGACGCCGCCCGCGGATTCGGCCGGCGCGGGCGGGGAAGGCAGCGCCGTTTCGCGGTCGGGGCGCAGGACGAGAATGGTGGCAGCGACGACCCCGAGCGCCAGCCCGGCGGCCACGAGCGTGCGCGCTCTGCGCAGTGGGTGCGCACGAACGCCCGGCGAGTGCGCCGCGGATTCCGACAAGCGGGTGGCACGGGCCGCGCGGTACGCGGCCGGGTCGTCCAGGAACGCGGCCAGGTCGGCCGCGCCGGCGCGGGTGGCACCGGAGCCGCGATAGACGTCGAGCGCGTGCGCGGCGACGGCCGCCGTCGCCGTCCGGCCGTCGGGCGCTTTCGCGAGGAGGTGCGACGCGACGTCCGCAAGGCCGCTCGGCACCCTGGGGTCCGCCCGCATCGCGGGCAGCGGGTCGTGGTGCAGCGCCACGTCGAGCGCGTCGGCCGCGTCGGTGGAGGCGAATGCCTGGCGCCCGGTGACCGACTCTACGAGGACGGCGCCAAGGGCGAACAGGTCGGCCGCGGGGGCGGGCGGCGCGCCGCCGACCAGCTCGGGCGCTAGATAGCCAGGCGTGCCGCGCACGCCGGCTCCGTGGCCGTCGCCGGCGCCGGCGCGGGTGGCGAGGCCGAAGTCGGTCAGCTTCACCTTGCCGTCGGCCGCAAGGAGCACGTTGCTCGGCTTGACGTCGCGATGCAGCACGCCGCGCTTGTGGGCCGCGGCCAGGCCGCGCGCCGCCGACGCTGCGACGTAGGCTGCGAGCTCCGCCGGCAGCGGCCCCTCGGCGAGCACCTCGGCCAGCGAGCGGCCCTCGACGAACTCGGCGACCAGGTAGGGGCGCGCGCCGTCGCGGCCAGCCTCGTAGAGGACGACCACGTTCTCGTGGACCACCTCGGATACCGCGCGGGCTTCGCCTTCGAACCACGCCACCAGGGCGGGGTCTTCGGCAGCCTCGGGCGTGAGCACCTTCAGCAACACCGTCCGTTTCCGGCGCGGGTCGTAGGCCTTGTAGACCACCGCCGAACCCCGAGTGAGCTCGGCGAACGGCCTGTAGCCGGCGACGGGTTGCACGTTGGCGGGGGCGAGTGCTGTGCTGCTGGCAGGATAGGGACTCGCCGGCACGCCGCCGCCGTCATCACGGGTCCGCCGCCCGGACCGAGCCGTGGCGCGCGCCGCGGTGCCGACGACCTCGTCTAACACGGGAGGCCCGTTAGCCCTCTTCTAGATCGTGCCCATCCTCCCCACCGTCCCACTCCCTGAGCCGGTAGTGGAGCCATCGCCTCGACACGCCCAGGACGCGCGCAGTTACCGACACATTGCCGTCGTGGTGCTGCAGCGCGCGCTGGACGTGGCGGCGCTCGACCTCTTTGAGCGGCATGTCGGGGTCACCCACCGCCTCGGGCTCCGACGCAGGCAGGCGCAGGTCCTCCAGCCGCACGACGTTCTCTCGCGCGAGCACGACGGCGCGCTCTACGGTGTTCTCCAGCTCCCGGACGTTGCCGGGCCAGCGGTAGTCCTTCAGCGCGTCGAGCGCGTCGGGTGCGAACCCGGTGATGCGGGCACGAGGACCGACTGCAAAGCGCTCCAGGAAGTGGCCAGCCAACAGCTGGATGTCCTCCCGCCGGTGGCGCAGCGGCGGCAGCTCGACGTGGATCGTATTGAGTCGATAGAAGAGATCCTCCCGGAAGGAGCGCGACCCGATCTCAGCCTTCAGGTCCTTGTTCGTCGCAGAAATGATGCGGACGTCGACGCGGCGCGTCTGCGTGTCGCCAACGCGTTTGATCTCGCCCGCCTGCAGGACGCGCAACAGGGAGGTCTGGAGCTTCGGCGTGAGGTCGCCGACCTCGTCGAGGAAGATCGTCCCGCCGTCCGCCGCCTCGAACAGGCCCTTCTTGTCGGCCATGGCGCCCGTGAACGCGCCCTTGCGGTGGCCGAAGAGCTCGCTCTCTAGGAGCTCGTCCGGCAGCGACCCGACGAAGATGGCGACGAAGGGCTTTCCGGCGCGGGGCCCGTTGTAGTGCAGCGCGCGGGCAATGAGCTCCTTGCCGGTGCCGCTCTCGCCCGTGATCATCACCGTCGCGTCGGTGTCGATGATCCGGCCCACCGTCTCGAACACGTCGCGCATGCGCGTGCTCTGGCCGACGATGCCATCGAAGCCGTGCTGGCGGCGCACCTCCGTGCGCAGGCGACTGTTCTCCTCGCGGAGGCGCTGCATCAGCTCCGCGTTCTCGATCGCGACTGCGGCCTGGTCGGCAAAGGCCACCAGGAATGGCAGGCTCTCCCTGGTGAACCGGCCGCGCCGCGAGACCGAGTCGAGGTAGATCGCTCCGATCTGACGTCCCTTCAGACGCAGCGGCACGCAGGCGATCGACTGGATCTTCTGGATGATCACGCTGCGCGTCCCACCGAATCGCTCGTCGGCTTCGGTTTCGTAGAGCAGCAGTGGCTCGCCGGACCCGAGCACGGCGCGGACGACGCTGGCCGAGCCCCCCTGGCCGTCGGTCCCGACGCGGGGCGCGCGTGTCAGGCCGTCGATCTCGGCATCGGTGACGTTGCGGCTGGCGCGGACCGCGAAGCCGGTATCGGCCGCGGGATCCTCCAGGAAGACGAAGCCGCGCTCCGCGTCGAGGGTCTGCATCGCGATCTCGAGCACGCGCTCGAGCAGGCGATCGGGGTCGCGGACCGAGTTGACGGCGGCCGCGATCTCGGAGAGCGCCTCCAGGGAGGTGCGCGCCGGCTCCTCGGGCGGCGGCGCTGCGGGGGCTGCAGTCTCAGGCATGCTACGCGCGACCGCAACTTCCGGGCCGGCGCAAGTCAGCCCGCGAGGCGGAACCCCGCCTCGCGCGAGCGCGCCAGGTTGCCGAACTGGTCGACGGCCGAGACGCGCCACGCGTAGTTGCCCGCCGGCAACACCGCCGACACGGTGAGTTCGGTCTCGCTCGACGGGATGCTGTTGACCGGCGGCAACGGCTGCTCCAGGCCCGGCGCGGGCACGAAGAACACCTCGATGCGCCAGGTGAACGCGTACGGTAGCGTCAGCGGCTGCCACTGCAGCGTAAACGGCACGGTGACGATGTCGGAAGTGGTCTGCGGGAACACCGTCTCTGGAATGGCCTCCACGATGCGCACGACGTGCGTATCCGAACCCCGCTGTACCGCGCCCGATCGATCGCGCGCCTCGATGTAGAGGTTGCGGCCCAGCAGGTCCTGGATCGAGACGGGGAGATCCTCCTCGGGAATGACCCGCCGGAACAGGTTCTGCGTGTTCGGGATCGCGAAGAGGGAGTCCCTGAATAGCAGGACCGACGGGTTGTCGAAGTCCGGAATGACGAAGTCGACCGCCACGAGGTCGGCCGCCCCGTCCGGCTCGAGGACCGTCGCCTCGACGATAATCTGGCTGAAGACGCCCGGGTCCGGGAAGAAGCGGTTGATGCGCTCGCTGCGCACGGATTGCGCGGTGATACGCGGCAGCGCGTTGAGATGGAACGTCATCGCCGGCGCCAGTCGACCGGCCGTGATCTCGACGGTCGTGGTGTCGGGCGAGTACCCAGTCCGCGATGCGACGGCAATCCAGGTGCCCGCGGGCACGTTGGCAAACTCGAAGCTCCCGTCGCCGGCGGCGAAGGTCTGCAGGGCCGCGCCGCCGGCGGCCGGCGCGAGCGTCAGGAGGGCGCCGGGGATGCCCTCGGAGGGCGCGGATTCGCGCACCACGGACCCTACGACCGAGCCGGCGTCGCGGAAATTGTCGGAACGCGGGTCCACCGGGTTGCCCCGCTCGGCGTCTCCCAGGCAGCCCGCCGTGAGGGAGGCTGCGAGGAGCGATGCAATGACGACGGCCTTGCGGCCCGGGGGGAGCACTCGAAAAGGGCGTTTGTGCGGGGATAGGATAGTCAGCGTCGCCCGCGCGGGAGTAGTGGGGATCGCCCTACATACCGCGGGGGTACGCCCTACGACATTCGAGATGGCGGCATCCTCTTTGCACAGGCCTGCTCCCCTGACGAGCGACGTGTCACTAGAAACCAGTCCCCCCACCGGGGCCGCGACCGCGCGCGCGGTGCGGCCCGCCGGACCGCCGGCCCGCGCCGGCGCGGCCGGGGCCCCACGCTGGGCGCGCGTGTACCACGCCGCGCTCGGCGTGACGTGGGTCGCGGTCGCCGGCTTCTTCCTTTTCTGGGGCCTCGACTACTACCTCACGCCGCTCCAGGACAGGCCGTACGCCCCGGCGCACGACCTCTTCAAGCCGACCGGACTCGTCGGCAATCGCCTAGCAATCGCGGGCACCGCCATGCTGATCGTCGGCGTCGGTGGGTACATGCTCCGCAAGCGCTGGGGCCGCCTGCAGCACGTGGGGAAGCTGCGGCACTTCCT
>Ga0307505_10001286_pt1 | contig 20968 bp, 21 predicted proteins | sample 23_S_MG_FD_202183 | JGI IMG/M metagenome (GOLD analysis project Ga0307505, IMG submission 202183) | Soil microbial communities from Populus trichocarpa stands in riparian zone in the Pacific Northwest, United States - 23_S | ecosystem: Environmental > Terrestrial > Soil > Riparian zone > Trees...
TACCTGCTGCTGCCCGACCTGTCGGTGACGGTCGGCGGCTATTATTCGGACACCAGCCGGACTAGTTCGCGCCGCGACTTCGTGTTTCTGGCGCCCGGCAACTTCCCCTCGGCGGTCGGCACCTTCCGACCCGACCTGCTGCTGCAGCAGGGGTTCGTCGACTTCTACGACATCGAGCTGATCGAGACCGACGAGGCCAATCCGGCGTTCGACGCGGGGCTGCTCAACCGGGCCGTCTATGCCAAGGCGAACTGGCAGGCGCTCGACACGGTCAGCCTCGACATCGGCGTGCGCTACGAGCACGCCGAGCAGACGGTCGAGCCGATCCCCGTATTCACCAACCCGGGCGGCGGGGCGGCCGCCACCGCGCTGGAAAACAACTACTGGCTGCCCGCGGCGACGCTGACCTGGGAAATCCGGCCCGACCTGCAGATGCGCCTGAGCGCCTCGAAGACCATCGCCCGGCCGCAGTTCCGCGAGCTGATCTATCAGCCGTACTTCGATCCCGAGAGCAACCGCCAGTACCTCGGCAACCCCCTGCTCACCGACAGCGAGCTGTACAATGCCGAAGGACGGCTCGAATGGTACTTCGCGCCCGACCAGCGCGTCTCGGTGGCCGGCTTCTACAAGAAGATCGACCGGCCGATCGAAGCCTTCGTCACCCAGCTTTCGGGCGCGTTCCTGACCAGCTACGCCAATGCGCCCGAGGCGCGGCTCTATGGGGGCGAGTTCGAGGTTCAGAAATACTTCGACCTCGGCTGGGACGAGCGCCGCATCGTGCTGACCGGCAACTACACCTACTCCAGGTCCGAGCTGCGCGTCGGGCCGGCCGACACCGTGGCGGTGTTCGCGGCGTCCTCCGGCGTGGCGACCGACTATTTCCGCGACGGCGCGCCGCTGACCGGCCAGTCCGACCATCTCGTCAACCTCCAGTTCGGGCTGGAAGCCGACGATCATCTGTCGCAGCAGACCCTCCTCGTCACGTACGCCAGCGACCGCGTGGTCAGCCGCGGCCTCAACGGCACGCCGCCGCAGCCCGACGTGATCGAGAGCCCCGGCTGGCGCATCGACCTGGTCATGCGCGAGGGGATCGAGCTGTTCGGCAAGCAGTTCGAAGGCAAGCTCGAGGTCCGCAACATCCTCGGACGCGGGCACGACGAATTCCAGCGGGCGGGAGACAACCGCATCGAGATCAACAGCTACGACCTCGGCACCACGGTCGCCCTGTCGGTGTCGATGAACCTCTAAGCCGCCCGGAGCCGGCGGCCGAAACTAAAGGGCCGCTCCGCTCGGGCGAGCGGGGCGGCCTTCCTTTTTCCCGGATTGCAGGATCGCTCAGGGCTCGTCGAGCACGTAGCCCTTGCCCTTTACCGTGCGCAGCAGGTGGCCGGCGCCGGCCTGCTTGAGCCCGGTGCGCAGGCGCTTGATCCACACATCCACCGTGCGCAGGTAGTCCGGGTCGCCGCCCTTGCCGAGCGCCTCGATGATCTCCCGCCGGCTGATCACCCGGTTGGGGTTCTCGACGAGGTAGCGCAGCAGGCGGAAGCCTTTCTCGCTGAGCGGGATCAGCCGCCGTCCCCAGCGCGCCTGGACCGCGCCGAGATCGAGCGACAGCGCGCCGAATTCGACGATCCGCAGCGAATCGCGCGGGATGCCTTCCGCGTGGAGCGCGAGAATGCGGTCCAGAATCGCCTGCCGGCTGACCGGCCCGGTCATGTAGTCGTCGGCCCCGGCACGCATCGCCCGGCGCCGGTCCTCGAGGTCGTCGCGCTCGAGCACCATGGTGATGTGCGCTCCGGCGGTGCGTCTGTCGGCGCGCAGCCGGCGGCACAGCTCGAGGCCCGAAAGCTCGGGGATGATCCAGTCGATGAAGGCCCAGCCGCTCCCCTCGATCAGCTTGCGCGGCCCGGCGGCGCCGAGCGGCTCGAACGCGAAGGTCATCTCGCCGTGGCTGAACGGCTCGAAGTCCCCGCCGCCGGGGTGAGTCGTAAGAATCGTGATCCGATGCATGCGCCACCAAGCCCGTGTTTCACCCGGTTGTGGCGCGTTCATGTGACGCATTAATGACGGTCGCCCGGCGCAAGCGGCGCTCCTCGCCCCAACCTTTCGAGCTCCGGTAAATCCCCAATGTCGCGGCGGGCGATTGACGCCGATCAATGCCGCGCAGCGATGCGTCGGGCGAGGCGCGCCGTATCCAGCCAGGGGTTGTTTTTTCATGGAAGTAGCACTGACGCGCTCCGGACTGTGGTTCGGGCTGCTGGTCCTTTCGGTCGTCGCGGTCGCGGCGGCGCGGGACGCGGGATTCGCCGCGCACATGGTCATTCTCGCCATTGCCGCCTTCGCCGGGCTGTGCATCCACCTGGCGCGCATCGACGTCGACAGGCTCGGCAACGTGATCCTGAACGCGCCCGGCGATCCTTCGCGCTACGACGACGATCCGGTGCGATGGGGCATCGTCGCCACGGTGTTCTGGGGCATCGCCGGCTTTCTTGCCGGGCTGTTCATCGCGCTGCAGCTGGCCTTTCCGGAGCTCAATTTCGAGCCGTGGTTCAACTTCGGCCGGGTCCGCCCGCTGCACACCAGCGCGGTGATCTTCGCGTTCGGCGGCAACGCGCTGATCGCGACCAGCTTCTACGTCGTGCAGCGCACCTGCCGCGCGCGGCTCGCCTTCCCCCGGCTCGCCCGGTTCGTGTTCTGGGGATACCAGCTGTTCATCGTGCTCGCCGCGACCGGCTACCTTCTCGGGATCACCCAGTCGAAGGAATACGCCGAGCCCGAATGGTACGTCGACTGGTGGCTGACGATCGTGTGGGTCGCCTACCTGGTCGTGTTCGTTGGCACGATCGCGAAGCGCAAGGAACCGCACATCTACGTCGCCAACTGGTTCTACCTCGCCTTCATCATCACCGTCGCCATGCTCCACGTCGTCAACAACCTCGACGTGCCGGTCAGCCTGCTCGGCTCCAAGAGCTACCCGCTGTTCGGCGGCGTCCAGGGCGCGCTGGTGCAGTGGTGGTACGGCCACAACGCGGTCGGATTCTTCCTGACCGCCGGCTTCCTGGCGATGATGTACTACTTCGTGCCCAAGCAGGCAGAGCGGCCGGTCTATTCCTACCGCCTGTCGATCATCCACTTCTGGTCGCTGATCTTCCTCTACATCTGGGCGGGGCCGCATCACCTCCACTACACCGCGCTGCCCGACTGGGCGCAGACGCTGGGCATGGTGTTCTCGGTGATGCTGTGGATGCCAAGCTGGGGCGGCATGATCAACGGGCTGATGACGCTCAACGGCGCGTGGGACAAGATCCGCACCGATCCGATCATCCGCATGATGGTGATGGCGCTCGCCTTCTACGGGATGAGCACCTTCGAAGGTCCGATGATGTCGATCAAGGCGGTCAACAGCCTGTCGCACTACACCGACTGGACCATCGGCCACGTCCATTCCGGCGCGCTCGGGTGGAACGGCATGATCACCTTCGCCGCGATCTACTACCTCGTGCCGCGGCTGTGGGGGCGCGAGCGGCTCTACAGCCTGCGGATGGTCAACTGGCACTTCTGGCTCGCGACCGTCGGCATCGTCTTCTACGCCGCCAGCATGTGGGTGGCGGGGATCACCCAGGGCCTGATGTGGCGTGAGTACGGCGCCGACGGCTACCTGGTGAACGGCTTCGCCGAGACCGTGCTGGCGCTCCACCCGATGTTCGTGCTGCGCGCCTTCGGCGGGCTGCTCTACCTCGCCGGCGCCTTCGTGATGGTGTGGAACGTGTGGGCGACGATCGCCGGCCGCCAGCGCGTGGAGAAGCCGATGAGCGACGCCGCCTACGATCCCGCGAAGGATCGACCGATCGTGCCCGGCGCCGCGGCGCAGGAGGCCTGAGCGATGAGCGTCACCGAACAACACAAGAAGCTGGAGCGCAACGTCACGCTGCTCGGCGTCGCGGCGCTGGTCACGGTCGCCATCGGCGGCATCGTCGAGATCGCGCCGCTGTTCTGGATCGACAACACGATCGAGAAGGTCGACGGCATGCGCCCCTACACCCCGCTCGAGCAGGCCGGGCGCGACATCTACGTGCGCGAGGGGTGCTACACCTGCCACAGCCAGATGATCCGCCCGTTTCGCGACGAGGTGGAGCGCTACGGCCACTACAGCCTGGCGGCCGAGAGCATGTACGACCACCCGTTCCAGTGGGGCTCGAAGCGCACCGGGCCCGACCTCGCCCGCGTCGGCGGGCGCTATTCGGACGAATGGCACGTCCAGCACCTCCAGGACCCGCAGAGCGTGGTGCCCGAAAGCGTGATGCCGCAGTACGGCTTCCTCGCGGAGACCGACCTCGCGGTGGGAGACCCTGCGGCGAACCTTGCCGCCCTGCGCCTGATCGGCACGCCGTACACCGACCGCGACCTCGAGATGGCGCTCGCCGACATCAAGGCGCAGGCCGATCCGAACGCCGACGCCGGCGATCTCGCCGAACGCTATCCCAAGGCGCAGATCCGCGACTTCGACGGCAATCCGCGGCGCCTGACCGAGATGGATGCGCTGGTGGCCTACCTGCAGATGCTCGGCACGCTGGTCGACGTCGGCAGCGCCGCGGCGCAGGAAGAACTCGCCACGGAGACCGGCCGGTGACCGGGCATTCGACATACGAATGGCTGCGGCACCTCGCCGACAGCTGGGGCCTGGTGGCCATGCTGGCGATGTGGGCGGGCTTCGCGCTGTGGGCGTTCCGCCCCGGCGCCCGGCACCACCACGACCGGGCCGCGAACATGATCCTCGAGGACGATCACGATGACCAATAAGCGGATCGACGAGCCGACCGGCACGGAGACCGTCGGCCACGAATGGGACGGCATCGAGGAGCTCGACACGCCGATGCCGCGCTGGTGGCTGTGGACCTTCTACGCCACCATCTTCTGGTCGCTGGTCTACGTCGTGCTCTACCCGGCCTGGCCGCTGGTCGAGAAGGGCACCGAAGGCGTGCTCGGCTGGACCAGCCGCGGCCAGCTCGCCGAGGAGATCGCGCGCGAAGGCGAACGCAAGGCGCCGATCCTCGCCGCGCTGGCGCAAGTGCCGATCGAGCGCCTGCCCGAGGACGGCGCGCGGATGCAGGCCGCGATCGCCGGCGGGCGCGCCGCGTTCAAGGTCAACTGCGTGCAGTGCCACGGCTCCGGCGCGGCGGGCTTCGAGGGCTATCCGAACCTCAACGACGACGACTGGCTGTGGGGCGGCGATCTCAAGGCGATCGAATTCACCCTGGTGAAGGGCATCCGCCAGCCGGGCGGCGACCAGACCCGCCAGAGCCTGATGCCGGCGTTCGGCGACTTCCTGTCCGGCGAACAGATCGCGCAGGTCTCCGACCACGTGCTCAGCCTGTCGGGCAAGGCGCGCGCCAATGCGGCGGGCACGCGGCTGTTCGCGGACAACTGCTCGGTGTGCCACGGTCCCGGCGGAGAGGGCAGCCGCGCGCTCGGCGCGCCCGACCTCGCCGACGCGATCTGGCTCTACGGCGGCGCGCGCGAGCAGGTCATGCGGCAGGTCCGCGCCCCGCGCCACGGCGTGATGCCGGCCTGGGAGCACCGCCTCGATCCGGTCACCATCAAGATGCTGGCGGCCTATGTTCACTCGCTCGGCGGAGGCGAAGATTTCGTGGAGGTCGCCGCCGATCCGGCGGTCGACGTCGATGCGGCACCCTGACGTCATCGACCTTTCGCGCGATCCCGAACGCAAGCCGGCGCCGCCGCCGCTCTACGAGAAGCGCAAGGCCGTCCATCCCAAGCGGATCGACGGGCCGTTCCGCCGCTTCAAGTGGCTGGTGATGCTCGTCACGCTGGGGATTTATTACGGCACCCCGTGGCTGCGCTGGGACCGCGGGCCCTACGCGCCCGACCAGGCGGTGCTGATCGATCTGGCCAACCGCCGGTTCTACATGTTCGGCATCGAGATCTGGCCGCACGAGTTCTATTTCGTCGCCGGGCTGCTGATCATGGCCGGCATCGGGCTTTTCCTGGTGACCAGCGCGGTCGGCCGGGCGTGGTGCGGATATTCCTGCCCGCAGACCGTGTGGACCGACCTGTTCCAGCACGTCGACCGCTTCGTCGACGGCGACCGCAATGCCCGCATGCGGCTCGACGCGGCTCCTTGGACGGCAGGCAAGATCGCCCGGCGCGCGTTCAAGTGGACGATCTACCTGTTCATCGGCTTCTGGACCGGCGGCGCGTGGATCATGTATTTCGCCGACGCTCCCACGCTGGTGCGCGACTTCTGGGCCTGGGAGGCGCCGCCGGTCGCCTACGTGACGGTCGGCATCCTGACGCTCACCACCGTCATCCTCGGCGGCTTCATGCGCGAGCAGGTGTGCGTCTACATGTGCCCGTGGCCGCGCATTCAGAGCGCGATGATGGACGAGAAGTCGCTCACCGTCACCTACAAGGACTGGCGCGGCGAGCGGCGCGGCAGCCTCAAGAAAGCGGCGAAGGATCCGGGCTCGTTCGGCGACTGCATCGACTGCAACATGTGCGTCGCGGTCTGCCCGACGGGCATCGACATCCGCGAAGGTCCGCAGATCGGCTGCATCACCTGCGCGCTGTGCATCGACGCGTGCGACCGGGTGATGGCCGAGATCGGCCGCCCGCGCGGCCTGATCGACTACGTTACGCTCGACGACAGCGAGCGCGAGAAGGCCGGCGGAACCCCGCGTCCGGCGTGGAAGGCGCTGCTGCGGCCGCGCACCCTGGTCTATCTCGGGGTGTGGGGCGGGATCGGGCTGGGCCTGCTGTTCGCGCTCGGCGCACGCACCCATACCGACATCTCCGCCGCGCCGGACCGGAACCCGCCGTTCATGCTGATGAGCGACGGATCGGTCCGCAACGCCTTCACCGCCAAGATCCGCAACATGGAAAGCCGCCCGCGCGCCATGCGGCTCAGCCTCGAAGGGCTCGGCGGCGCGGCGATGTGGACCGACCGGATGAACATCCGCGACGCGTCGCGCGCCCTCGAGGTGACGGTGCCGGCCGACGCCGCCCTGGCGGTGCGGCTCTACGTGATCGCCCCGCCGGACACCACGGCGCAGGATTTCACGCTCGCCGTCACCTCGCTCGACGGGCAGGCCGAAGCCGACGCCAGCGAATTGCGCTTCACCGCGCCGGGAGACAGCGAATGAGCGGCAAGTTCACCGGGCGGCACATGACGGCCATCCTCGTCGGCTTCTTCGGCGTGGTGGTGACCGTCAACTTCACGATGGCGAGCTACGCCAGCTCGACCTTCGGCGGGATCGTGGTCGAGAATTCCTACGTCGCCAGCGAGAAGTTCAACGGCTGGCTGGCCCGGGCCGAGGAGCAGCGGGCGCTCGGCTGGAGCGCGGCGGCTAGCCGGCGCACCGACGGGCGGGTCGGGCTGGCGGTCGAGGCGCCGGCAAGCGTCGTCGCCACGGCGACGGCGCGCCACCCGCTCGGTCGCCTCCCCGACCGCACGCTGGCGTTCGAGCGCACCGGTGGCGCCAGCTTCCTGTCGCGCGAGGCGCTTCCCGAGGGGCGCTGGATCCTGCGCGTCGAGCTAGCCGAGGGCACCGACCGCTGGGCGCACGAGGAGCGCCTGCCATGAGCGCGCTGCCCAGGCCCCAGCCCGCGCTCTCCGTGACGGTGCTGGCCGTGCCGGGGATCCATTGCGCCGGCTGCATCGGCAAGATCGAGCGCGGCCTGGCTGCCGAGCCGGGCGTGGCCGAGGCGCGGGTCAACTTCACCGCGCGGATGGTGACCGTGGCCCATGCGCCCGAGATCGACGCGCGCGCGCTGGTCGCCGCGCTCGCCAGGCTCGGCGTCGAGGCGCAGCCGCGCCGCGACGAGGCGGCCCGGCGCTATTCCGCGGCGCGGCCGCTGCTCGGTCCGCTGGCGGTGGCGGGCTTCGCGGCGATGAACGTGATGCTGCTGTCGGTCAGCGTGTGGTCGGGCGCGGAGGGCTCGACCCGCGACCTGTTCCACTGGATCAGCGCGCTGATCGCGGTTCCGGCCATCCTGTACGCCGGCAGGCCGTTCTTCCATTCGGCGTGGAGCGCGCTCAGGCACGGACGCACCAACATGGACGTGCCGATCTCGATCGGCGTCACCGTCGCTACCGGGCTCAGCCTCTACGAGACGATCCGCGGCGGCGAACACGCCTGGTTCGACGGCGCGCTGATGCTGCTCGCGTTCCTGCTCGCCGGCCGGGTCCTCGACGCGCTGATGCGCGACCGGGCGCGTTCCGGCGTCGATGCGCTGCTCGCGCAGGCGGCGAGCGGGGCGATGGTACTGCGCGAGGACGGCGCGCTCGCCTGGTGCGACGCCGCGGCGCTGTGGCCGGGCATGGTGATGCGGGTGGCCGCCGGGGAGCGGCTGGCGGCGGACGGCGAGATCGTCGTGGGCGCGAGCCGGTTCGACCAGTCGCTGCTGACCGGCGAAAGCGCGCCCGTGGCGGCCGGGCCGGGGGCGGCGGTGCTGGCGGGCACGCTCAACCTCGACGCGCCGGTCGACGTGCGCGTCAGCCATGCCGGGCGCGACACGACGCTGGCCGAGATCGCCCGGCTGATGGAGGCGAGCACCCAGAACCGCTCGCGCTACGTGCGCATCGCCGACCGCGCGGCGCGCTATTATGCGCCCGCGGTCCACACGCTGGCCGCGCTCGCCGTGGCCGGCTGGCTGCTGGCCGGCGCGGGCCTGTACCAGGCGCTGGTGATCGGCGTGGCGGTGCTGATCATCACCTGCCCTTGCGCGCTCGGCCTCGCGGTGCCCGTGGCGCAAGTCGTGGCGAGCGGATCGCTGATGCGCGCCGGGATCATGGTCAAGGACGGCTCCGCGCTCGAACGCCTCGCCGCGGTGGACCGCGCGCTGCTGGACAAGACCGGCACGCTGACGCTGGGCCGCCCGCTGCCCGACGCGGAAGCGCTCGGCGCGCTTCCTCCCGAAAAGGCCGCGCTGGCGCTGGCGCTCGCCTCGCACAGCCGCCACCCGCTGTCGCGCGCGCTGGCCGATGCGCTCGCCGCCGCCGGGCACCGCCCGGCGCGGATCGAGGACGTCGCCGAGCGTCCCGGCTTCGGCATATTCGCGACGTGGAACGGGGCGCAGGTCGCACTCCGCCGTCCGGAAAGCCCTAGCGGCGGGATGGCGGCCGCGCTGGAGGTCGCCGGACGGCCCACACGCCTGATCCCCTTCGCCGACCGGCTCCGCCCCGACGCGGCGGAAGCACTCACCGCGCTGCGCCGGCTCGGCGTCGAGAGTTCGATCCTGTCGGGCGACAATCCCGCCGCGGTCGCCGCGGTCGCGCATCAGATCGGGCTCACCGCCCAGGCCGCGGCCGACCCCGCCGCCAAGCAGGCGCTGATCGAACGCGTCCGCGGCAGCGGCCGCAAGGTGCTGATGGTCGGCGACGGTCTCAACGACGGGCCGGCTCTGGCCGCTGCCGACGCTTCGATCGCGCCCGGCGGCGCCAGCGAGGTCAGCGCCCAGGCGGCGGACTTCGTGTTCGTCGGCGATTCGCTGCTGGCGCTGCCGCGCGCCGTCCGCGCGGCGCGCGCGACGATGCGCGTGGTTCGGCAGAACTTCGCGCTGGCGATCGGCTACAACGTGCTGGCGGTGCCGCTGGCGCTGGCCGGAATGGTCACGCCCCTGGTCGCGGCGGCGGCGATGTCGGCGAGCTCGCTGATCGTGGTCGCCAACTCGCTGCGCCTGGCGAGAGCGGCGCGATGACCGGGCTGGCGATCCTCATCCCCATCGCGCTGCTGCTCGGGCTCGCCGGCCTGGCGGCGTTCTTCTGGGCGATGCGCGACGGGCAGTTCGACGATCCCGACGGCGCCGCGGCGCGTATCCTGATCGAGGACGAGGAATGACCGTCTCTTCCGCCGCCGTGCTGGCGATGGCGGCGCTGCTTCCCGCGATGACCGGACCGGTCGGAGGCGGCCGCGCCGACGCCGTCGTAGCCCTGTGCGGGGGCGGGGCCGCGACGGTCCCGCTCAATGGCGGCGGGCCGGGGCCGGCCAGCCAGCCGTGCTGCGCCAAGGGCTGCCACACCGGCGGTCGCAAGCGAGTTGACCGCGGACAATGCGCCTGACCGCGCGGACCGCGATCAGGCCCGCATGTGGCCCTATCATCCCGAGCTGCTGGCGACTCCCGTCCCGCGCTACACCAGCTTTCCCACTGCCGCCGAGTTTGCGCCCGACGTCGGCGCGCCCGACCTGGCCGAGGCGATCTCCGGCGCGAGCGGCGACATCTCGCTCTACGTCCACGTTCCGTTCTGCGAGAAGATCTGCTGGTATTGCGGCTGCAACACCGCCGCCGCCAACCGCGCGCAGCGCCTCGCCAGCTATCTCGAGGCGCTCCACCGTGAGATCGTGCTGGTCGGCGCGTTGCTGCCGCGCGGCGCGCGGATCCGGCGGGCCGCGTTCGGCGGAGGCAGCCCCAATGCACTCGCCCCGGTCGATTTCGTTCGGCTCTACGAGGCGATGTGCCTGTTCCTGCCGCTCGACAGCCCCCAGGTTTCGGTCGAACTCGATCCGCGCACGCTGACCGAACCGTGGAGCGAAGTGCTCCGCGGCGTCGGCGCGACCCATGCCAGCCTCGGCGTGCAGACCTTTTCGCCGCGCCTGCAGCAGGCGATCGGGCGGGTTCAGCCGTTATGCACGATCGATCGCGGGGTGCGCATCCTGCGCCAGGCCGGCATCGCCTCGCTCAACTTCGACCTGATGTACGGACTGCCCGGCCAGACCGGCGGCGAGCTCGCCGAATCGCTCGGGCTCGCCGCCCGCTACGGCGCCGACCGGATCGCGCTGTTCGGCTACGCCCACGTCCCGCACCTGATCCCGCGCCAGAAGCGCATCGACGCCCACGACCTTCCGGGCCAGGAGCGCCGCTTCCGAATGGCCGCGGACGGTCACGCGCAGCTCGTCGCCGAGGGTTATGTTGCGGTCGGCTTCGACCATTTCGCGCTGCCCGGCGATCCGCTCGCCCAAGCGGCGCTGACCGGGCGGCTGCACCGCAACTTCCAGGGCTTCACCGACGATGCCTCGCCGATCCTGATCGGCCTCGGGGCCTCGGCGATCGGCAGCTTCCCGGACCTGCTGGTGCAGAACGAGAAGAACTCGGGCCGCTACCGCATGCTGCTGTCGCAGGACCGGCTGCCCGCAGCGCTCGGCAAGCGGCGCAGTGCCGAGGACCGCCGGCGCGGCGCGGTGATCGAGGACCTGCTGTGCCGTGGCCGCGCGCGCGTGGCGCCGGATCTCCTGGCCGGCACCTGGAGCCGCCTCGCCCCGTTCGCCGAGGCGGGCCTGTGCGATGTCGAGGACGGCGTCCTCGCGATCCACCCGTCCGGCTTGCCTTATGCGCGCGGCATTGCCGCCTGCTTCGACCCCTATCGCCAGCCCTCGCCGCGGCGGTTCAGCTCGGCGGTCTGAAATCGCGCTTTCCTGCAGGGTGCCGCCTGTGCTGGAGATGTCGGCTGCCCTTCGCCGTGCTCCTTCGCGCGACAGCGAATCGCGAAGCCGGAGCCTTCGCCCAGGACACCGTAACCTGCGTAACCCTGTCGACCGGCCGGGGCGAAAGACGAGCGAATCGCGTGGTCCGTCAAGCGCGGACCCGGGCTCGATTCTCGAGCAGCACGGTCGCCGCGGCGGTGTTCGAGATCGGTACGTGGTAATTGCTCGCCAGTTCGCGCACCGAGCCGCGCAAGGCGCCGCGCGCTGCCAGCCAGTTGAGGATCTCGACCCCCTGGCTGCCGGCCAGCTCGACGATGTCGAGCGTGTCGTGCTGGAGCATGGCTTCGGGATCGGACGCGAGGTTGCGCAGGCAGAAGCGGTCGTACTCGACGTTGATGTGCCCGGCGCGCGCGCCGTCGAGCTGGTGCGACAGGCCGCCGGTACCGAGCACGACTATCCTTTCCCCGCCCTGCCAGCTCTCCAGCGCGCGGCCCACCGCGCGGCCGAGCGCGAGGCAGCGCTTCGGGCTCGGTAGCGGGTGCTGCACGGTGTTGAGGCAGATCGGCACCAGCCTGACCGGCCACGCGTCGGTCCCGGGCCAGCACAGCTCGAACGGCACCGCCACGGCGTGATCGACCAGCATCGACTGGCACGTCACGGGATCGAACTCCTCGCCCACCACCTGCTCGATGATGTGCCACGACAGGGCCGGGTGGCCGGGAAACGGCTTGAACCCGCCGATGCCCCATCCTTCATCCTCGTGCCGGTATTCGCTCGCCGCGCCGATCGCGAAGGTCGGCATCTTGTCGAGAAAGAAGTTGAGCCCGTGGTCGTTGTAGAACACCACCGCGACGTCGGGCTTCTCGCGCTCGAGAAAGGCATGCACGGGGATGAAGCCGTCGAAGAACGGCTGCCAGTAGGGGTCGTCCTGCAACCCCTTGGCGATCGCCGCGCCGATTCCGGGCACGTGGCTGGTGAAGATGCCGCCGACGACCTCGCTCATGACACAGTCCTTTCGGTCACGCCGTGCGCCAGCAGCGCCGCCTTGAAATCGTCCACCGCCACGCCGGTCTGCAGTGCGCCGAGATCCTGGACGTTGAGGCCGAGGATCCCGGCCAGCTTGGCGAGGTAGTAGACGTTGCCGCCGGCCGCGATCATGCCCAGGACGTCGCGCTGGCGGACCGCTTCGCGCTGCTGATCTGTCAGCGCGAAGCGGTCCATGTACGCCTCTTCGCCGGCGGCGAAGGCGGCGCGGTTGTCCGCGGAATTGAACGAGTAGCACATCGCGTTGAGCGCATAGCCGGCCATCGCCGCATCGCCGTCGAACACCGGCGTCCCGGGGATCGCGCGCTTGCCGCTCGCCTCGGCCCTGGAAAACGGCAGCATGGTCCTTCTCCGGCAACTTGCGTTGACGGACTGGCACGGATCGCTGCGGGCGTCCTTGCGCTGGATCAATCGGCGTGCCCTCCGGAAATTTACGAATGTCGACCCTGGCCGGATCATTCCAGGAAGGAGCCGGATTTGATCTCGGTCAACGCGAACCGAGGATCGAACGGCAGGGAGCCAGACGATGAATGCATGCGCTCGGTGCGAAGTGCGAGACACGGCGATCTGCCGCTCGCTCGACGAACGCGAAGTCGACGAGCTGAACCGCTTCGGGCGCCAGAAGTGTCTGCGGCGCGGCGAGGTGCTGCAGTGGGAAGGCGACGAATCGCTGCTGATCGGGAACGTCATCGAAGGGGTGGTCAAGCTTTCCGCCTCGACCCGCCAAGGCAAGGACCAGACGCTGGGCGTGGCCTATGCCGGGGACTTCATCGGCCGCCCGTTCGGAGCGCGCGCCGACCAGACCGTGACCGCGCTCAGCGATGCGCGGGTCTGCGTGTTCCGCCGCGCCGACTTCGACGCCTTTGCGCGCCGCCATCCCGAGCTCGAGCACGATTTGCTGCAGCGCACGCTGGGCGAGCTCGACAATGCCCGGGCGTGGATGCTGCTGCTCGGGCAGATGGACGCCGGCGAACGGGTCGCCAGCTTCCTGGTGCAGATCGCCCGCCGCCAGTCGGGAGGCGCTCCGCGGCAGCCGGACGGCGCGGTCGTGCTCGATCTGCCGTTCGGGCGCCAGGACATCGCCGACCTGCTCGGCCTGACGATAGAGACGGTCAGCCGGCAGATCACCGCGCTGCGCCGCGCCGGGCTGATCGATACGCCGCGCCTGCGCACCATCGTGATCCGCGACCTCGATGCGCTGTCTGCCTGCGCCGATGGCGAGTGACGCCGCGCGTCTTCATCGCATTCCGCATGGCGCGACGTTGGCGAGCTCGGCCAGGCCGTGGATAACGCCGACCGTCATCCTCGGCCTCGGGTAATTGCGGCCCCGGGCTAGCGATCCGGCGTTGCCCTTGCAGTCCGGGCCATTCTGTCGAAAGGTCGCGATAGATTGGAAGCAGGCGCGGTGGGGATATGTCCGAAGACAAGCTGGTCCATGTGGTGGACGACGAGGAATCGATCCGCCGCTCGCTCGATTTCCTGCTCCGCACCGCCGGCTTCCAGGTCGAGAAATGGCCCGATGGCGAGGCGTTCCTCAAGGACGCCGACCGGGCCGCGCCCGCCTGCGTGCTGCTCGACGTGCGCATGCCGGGGATGGACGGGTTGCAGGTCCAGGCCGAGATGGCCGCGCGCGGGCTCAACTTCCCGGTCGTGGTCCTGACCGGGCACGGCGACATCGGCACTGCCGTCAGGGCGATGCAGGGCGGCGCGGTCGACTTCCTGGAGAAGCCGTTCAATCGCGAGCGGCTGCTCCAGGCGCTCGAAACCGGCTTCGCGCAGCTTTCCAACGCTGCCGGGCAGCGCGAGCGCGAGCAGTGGGCGAAGACGCAGGTCGCGCAACTGACCGAGCGCGAGCAGGACGTGCTCGAAGGCCTTGCCTGCGGCTATCCGAACAAGACCATCGCCTACGACCTCGGCATCAGCGCGCGAACGGTCGAGGTCTATCGCGCCAATGTCATGACCAAGCTCGACGTCTCCAATTTCGCCGATGCGCTGCGCATCGCGTTCGTCGCGGGCATGGGCTCGGAGAAGGAGTGGCGCCGCAAGTACGCGGTGGGATCCGCTCCGCCGCGCGCCACCGAGTGACCGCGCCGCGCGCGCGGTCAGCCGCCGAGCTCGCCGGCGATCGCGGCGTCGAGTCGGTAGGGATCGTCGAGATAGCTCACGCTGCCGTCCGGCCGGGCGATGGCGGTCATGTAGACGACGTAGATCGGCACCGCTGCCGCCAGGGCGACGCGCTGCGTGCGACGACCGGCGACGGCCTGGTCGATCTCCGTGCGCCCCCAGCCGGCGTCGGCGAGCAGCGCCGCGGCCAGGTCGAGCGGGTTCTGGGTGCGGATGCAGCCGTGGCTGAAGGTCCGTTCCTCGCGCTCGAACAGGTCCTTGCTCGGTGTGTCGTGGACGTAGACCGTCAGCGGATTGGCCATCTCGAGCTTCATCTGGCCGAGCGCGTTCTGCGGTCCCGGCTGCTGCGTGACGCGCAGCCCTCCGCCGGCGTAGCTCCAGGTGTAGCCGCGCGCCCGTGCGGTCGCCGGGCTGTTGCGGACCAGCCTGCCGACGCTTTCGGCGACGATCGACTGCGGCACATGCCACGACGGGTTGAGGATCACCGCAGTCACACTGGCCGAGAACTGCGGCGTCGGCGTCGAGGTCTTGCCGACGATCACGCTGTGCGATGACGCTTCACCGCCCCGGTCCATCAGCCGCAACCGGTATTCCGGGATGTTGATGAACACGTGGCGCTCGCCGAGCGCGCGTGGCAGCCAGCGCCAGCGCTCGAGGCTGGCCTCGAGCTTGCGCCGTTGCTCGCTCGCGCCGGGCTCCAGGCCCGCCAGCGCCGCGCGCAGCGCATCGTATTCGCGATTTTGCGGCGCGAGCGCCTCGAGCACGTGCGTCACGCTTCGCGCTTCGATCGCGCGGTCGATCAGCAGCGCCACGTCGCTCGGCGCGAGCGTGTTGGGCTGGATGTAGTAACGGCCGCGCCTGCCGGGCCTGACGTGCCCGATGGCGAGATCCATCGCGACCTCCCCGAAGGTCCGCGTCGCCTGCCGCTCGAGCGCCTGCGAATCGTCCGAGCCGATCGCGCGCTCGAGCGAGGCGGGATCGTAGTCGGCGGGATCGAGGCCGTGGCGATCGATATGCTCTATATAGGCGAGCAGCGTTCCCGCCACCTCGCGGTCCCAGTGGCGCGGCTCCTGCGCCGCCGCGGCGACCGCGGCTCCGAACGAGACGGCCCACAGCATCGCGATCGCGGCGAGCCCGCACAGGCAGGCGCGGGCACGGTCGGCGCCGGGGGTCGCGTACGTCGGGTTCATTGCAGGCTCCTTCGGCAGCCTGCTTCGCACGGTACGGCGAGCGGGTATCTTCGTAGATTTCCGGAAGCAGCTTGCGGTCGGTCCCCGCGGGGTCGTGCACCCGGTGTCGATGGATCATCCGGGGAAGGGCACGATCCGCTGATCGATCGCGCCGAACGGGGCGCTGCCGTCGGCCGCCCGCGCTTCCATCCGCACCCGGTCGCCGAAGCGCATGAAGCCCGTCTCGGGCTTACCCCCGGCGATCATCTCGATCGCCCGCACTTCCGAAATGCAGCTCGATCCGACCTCGGCATATTCGGGGTTGGAGACGGTGCCGGAACCGACCACCGTGCCGGCCGCCAGGTCGCGGCTGAAGGCGGCATGGGCGATGAGCTCGGGAAAACCGAAGGCCATCGGCGCGCCGTTGGCCCGGCCGAAGGGCCGGCCGTTCCAGTCAATGTGCAGATCGAGCGCGACCCTGCCGTTGTGCCAGGCCGGGCCCAGTTCGTCCGGCGTCACCGCGAAGGCGGCCATCGCGCATGCGGGCTTGGCCTGGACCCAGCCGAAGCCGGTCTTCATCTCGGTCGCGGCGATGGCGCGCAGCGACCAGTCGTTGACCTGCACGACCAGCTTGATGTGGCCCAGCGCATCGGCCGCGCCGGTGCCCATCGGCACACGGTCGGTGATGACGGCGAACTCGCCCTCGAAGTCGATGCCATGCTCCTCGCCGGGCATGACGACGTCCTCGGTCGGGCCATAGAAGCGGTCGGACAGGCCCTGGTACATCAGCGGCCGGTCGCTCTCGATCGGATCGTGGCCGAAGGCGATCTGCATCAGCTCGGCATGGGTCGGATAAACCGAACCGTCGAGCCATTGCCAGGCGCGCGGCAGTGCCGCGGTCAGGCGGTTATCTGCGAGGCTTTCGGGAAAGGCGCCGATCGCCGCCATGGCCGGGGCGGCATCGGACCAGTTCTCCAGGGCTTCGCGCAGGGTGGGCACAGGCGCGAGCGCATAGTGCCGCCGGTCGGGCGCGACGACGATCAGCCGGCCATCCTGCGTCCCGTCTTGAAGTGTGGCGAGGATCATGCTGGCCCTTTCAAGCTGCGCCGGCGACACGGGCGTGCGTCTCAGCCATTCAGTCGCGCGTCGTATTCGCCGTCGATCAGGATGAAGGCGATGCGGCAGTTGCGGTCGGAACGATTGGCCCAGCCGTGATTGGTGCCCTGCTGGATAACGATGTCCCCGGCCTTCACCACCGTCTCGCCGACATCGAGTATCAGCGTGATCTCGCCTTCCAGCACGATGCCGTAATCGACCGTCTCGGTGCGATGCATGAAGGCGTGGCGCGATTGCTTGTCGCCGTGCGAGGAAGCGTCGCCCGCCCCGACCATCGCGAAATGCTCGCGCGCCTCTTCTGGGGTGAGGGTGGCGAGGCGCGGATCCTCGGGCGGGATGTCGAGCACGCGGATGCGGGTGCCGTTCAGGGGCGGCGCGAGGCTGATGCCGTCCTCGGGCGGCTCGCAGCCATCCGGCAGGATGCGCGCGGGCGTCTCGCGGGTGTTCCAGACCTCGTAGAACCAGGGGCCGAATTCCTCTCCGATCCGGGCGACCCGCGGCGGCGGGCCGTCTTCGAGAAAGATCGCCTCGCCCTTCGCGTTATGCCCGGTCACGATCCGCCGGAAGGGTGCCGTGGTCATCGCCGGTCTCCCATGTCAGCCGTGTGTCCGCCCAGCGTCTCGGCGAACCAGTCGGCGATGTAGTCGTTGCCGAACGCCATGTTGTCGGCGCCGACATGTTCCACCCCGCCTTCGCGTTCGGTGAAGATCCTGAGTTCGCGGCGCGGTGAATTGACCAGCTGCCCGTAGGTCTGGTGCGCGTATTCGACGCCGATCTGGCGGTCCTTGGCCCCGTGGGTGACGAGAAAAGGCACCCGGATCCGGTCGAGGTGACCGTCGAGGTTCATGTCGTGCGATTTCTCGAGGAAGTCCTCGTGGTTCTTCGCGCCGAACACCCAGTAGACATGGCCCCAGTAATGCGGGACGGGGTTCTCGCCCTCGCGCGCCATTCGCTTGTCCTGCACCTCACGCCAGTTGTGATTGGCGCCCCAGGCGGCTCCGCTGACGAAGCGCGGTTCATAGGCGACCGCGCGGGGTGCAAAGTGCCCGCCCAGCGAAATGCCGGTCATGCCGATGCGCGTGCCGTCGACCTCCGGCCGCGCCTCCAGCCAGTCGACCCACCTGCTCGCCCAGCGCTCGGAATAGGGCGTCGCCGGCAGGCCTTGCAGCCGCAACGCCTCCCCCGTTCCGGGCTGATCGACGCACAAGGTGTGGACGCCCCGCTTTGCCAGCGCCTGCGCGAAGCCGCCCAGCCAGAGCATCTCCTTCATCGAATCGAGACCGTTGCAGTAGAGCACGCAAGGCGCCGGCCCCTGCACCGGCGCATGGTGGAACAGACCGACGATGCTCCTGCCGTCGTAGGCGATTTCCACCCGCTCGACCGGATCGGCCGCCAGGCGCAGCCCGCGGCTGAAACTGTCGAGCGCCTTGGCGTAAGTCTCCGCGCGCCCGGGCGTGCCGTGCGCCTGCATCCGTTCGCCCGTGAGGAAGTAGATCGCCGCGCGCTTCAGCTTTTCGGCGGCCGAGAAGCCGCGCCCCAGCGCCAGGTCCTCCTCGGCCAGTGCGACGAGCTTGTCGCCCATCCTGACCCACTCGACCATGAAATCGGCGGTTCCGGCATCTTCGCCCGCCTCGGACCTGGCCTTGAGCGGCTCGATCATGTCCATGATCTCGCCGATGCGCCCGCCGTTCTCGAGCGCGATGGCGACCGAGAGGTTCCAGACGTAGCTGGGAAACGGTTGGAACAGCGACACCGGTCAGACGTCCGCCGGCTGGAACAGGCACGGATCGGCGGCGGGCTTGGGCATCGTCTGCGGCCCGCCGGTTCCGATGCCCCACAAGTCCATGATCTGCGGTGCGGGTTCGTGGACCTGGTGCTGGTGCCTCTCGAAATCGACCTCTTCCAGATCCGCCGTATATTCGACCGCGAATCCGTTGGGCGTGGTGAAATAGCTAAAGGTGTTGTTGCCCGCCTTGTGCCGCCCCGGCCCCCAACGCAGCTCGACCCCGCTCTTGCGCAGCCGGCCGGCCCCGCGCATCATGTCGTCGACGCTCAGCATGTCGTAGGCGACATGGTTCAGGCAGGGCGGTCCGGGCAGCAGCGCGAAGCGGTGATGCGCCGAGTTGCAACGCAGGAAGCACATGAAATCGCCCAGCCAGTCGGAAATGCGGAAGCCGAGCGCATCGGTGAAGAACTTCACCAGCGCCCGATGATCGGGCGAGTGGAGCACGATGTGGCTGATGCGCAGGGGTATCCCTTCCCAGCGCTCCATCTCGCGCTTCCCGGCGCGCGCGACGTCGGCGCTGATTTCGAAGGGCAGTCCATCGGGCGAAAAGAACCGGAAGCCATAGCCGCCGCCGGGCGCATCGAGCTCGCGCGGTTCGTGGATGATCCGGCAACCGGCCGCTGCGACTCTTGCCGACAGCGCGTCGACATCGGCGCGAGTTCCGGCGGCAAGCGCGATGACTTCGAGGCAGTTGGTCCGTGACTTGTGGAGCCGCACCACATGGTGCTCGTCATGGCCGTGGGTCTTGAACCAGGCCATTGCATCGCGCCGCTCGACCTCGATCAGGCCCCAGTCGTCGGCATAGAACCGGCACTCGGCATCAAAGTCCTCGACGCCATAGCCGACGTAGCGGATTTCGGTCACACGGCTCATGGCCTGTCCCTTCCTGTTGCATGAAGTCTTCAGATCGGCTCGGCCATGACGCGGAACGCTTCGGCTGTCGCCGCAGCGTTGTCGACCAGAGGTCCCTGGCCGAGTTGCCCTCGGCAGATCTCGAGGGACTTCTCCACGATGTAGCGGCAGCGCTCGAACCGGCGGTCGCGATAGGCGCGGAAGGCAGCGGCGGGATCGTGATGCCTGGCCAGTTCCTCGGCAAGCACGATGCCGTCCTCGATTGCCAGGCCGGCGCCCTGGCCGAGATGCGGCGTGGTCGCATGCACGGCATCGCCCAGCAGCGCCACCCGTCCGAAGTGCCAGTCTCCGTACAGCATCAGACCTTCGAGCGGTCGATAGACCACACCTTCATCGTCGGCGATCTGTCCGGCCAGCTCGCGAATGGGGGGCGGCGCGCCGGCGAGCTTGGCGCGCATGCTCGCGGCCATCCGGTCGAGCGGGTAGCGCTGGTTTCCCGGCTCCGGCGTGGTCACGTACATGTACATCAGCTCGCGGCTGATGGGGACGAGCCCGATGCCGATCGGTCCGTTGTACGCGTGCAGCGCGTCCAGTCCGGCCGGACGCGGAAAGTTGTAACGCCAGACCGATTGTCCGGTGAACTGCGGCTTCGGTGCACCGGGCATGATCAGCTCGCGCGTCTGCGAATAGACGCCATCGGCGCCTACGACGATGCTGAACCGCCTGGTGGTTCCGTCCGAGAAGCGCGCATCAACGCCCGCGCCGTCGTCCGTTAGCGCCGTCGCCGTAACGCCGAGGCGCACCTCGGCCCCCGAGGCGATCGTCCGCTCGCCGAGGATCTTGTGCAACGCCGGCCGCCCGATGCCGACCGCTGCCGGGTAGCCCTCGACCAGGCGCGGCACCGGCACCTCCGCCACCATCGCGCCGTCGGGCCGATGGATCGCCACCTTGTCGAAAGGCACGCTGGCGGACATGTAGTCGTCCACCAGACCCAGTGCGGCCATCGCGCGGATCACGTTGCCCTGCTGGATGATCCCGACCCCGTAAACCGACCAGTCGGGGTCCTTCTCGATCACCGTGACGCGGTGGCCGTCGCGTCGCATCGCGATTGCGGCGGTCAGCCCGCCGATTCCACCGCCGATGACCAGGATGTCGAGATCACGCATGACTCAGCGCTCAATAGCGGACCGAAGGACCAAGGCCGGGCCGTCGTCTCTGCCCGGCTGCGTGAGGTCGCATGCGTGGAAAAATCAGTCCAATTTTCTGTTTTTGTGAATGACCAGCAATGATATCGATAGGTCGTGCGGCTCGACAAGTTCGATCTCAACCTTCTCGTGGCTTTTGACGTCCTGCTCGAGGAGCGGAGCGTCACGCGCGCGGCCAGGCGGCTGAACGTCACCCAGTCGGCGATGAGTGCGGCGCTGAAGCGCCTGCGCGAG
>Ga0307505_10001287_pt1 | contig 20965 bp, 15 predicted proteins | sample 23_S_MG_FD_202183 | JGI IMG/M metagenome (GOLD analysis project Ga0307505, IMG submission 202183) | Soil microbial communities from Populus trichocarpa stands in riparian zone in the Pacific Northwest, United States - 23_S | ecosystem: Environmental > Terrestrial > Soil > Riparian zone > Trees...
CGGAGCCAGTTGGTTCGACGACGACGATTTCCGCTTCGGCGCCGTCATCGGCCACAGTGAAATGCTCCGGCCGAATGCCATAGACAGCGGGACGACCTTCGGAATGGGCGGGCGGAGCAGCGAGCGGCAAGCGCACGCCGTTCGGACCCTCGAACCCGGCAGCGCCATTCGTCTTCACCGTGCCCTTGAGAAAGTTCATTGCCGGTGAGCCGATGAAGCCCGCGACGAACTGGTTGTCCGGCTTGTCGTAAAGATCGAGCGGCGTGCCGATCTGCTCGACCAGTCCGTCGTGCATGACGACGATTTTGTCGGCCATGGTCATGGCTTCGATCTGGTCGTGCGTGACGTAGACCGTCGTGGTCTTGAGACGCTGATGCAATTCCTTGATCTCGGTGCGCATGGCGACGCGGAGCTTCGCGTCGAGATTGGAGAGCGGTTCGTCGAACAGGAATACTTGCGGGTCGCGTACGATGGCGCGACCCATGGCGACGCGCTGGCGCTGGCCGCCGGAGAGCTGGCGCGGATAGCGCTCAAGCAGCGGTACGAGGCCGAGGATTTCGGCCGCGCGCATAACGCGCGCCTCGATCTCAGACTTCGGCGCGCCGCGCAGCATGAGCGAGAACCCCATGTTCTTCGCGACCGTCATATGCGGGTAGAGCGCGTAGTTCTGGAAGACCATCGCGACGTCACGTGCCTTGGGCGGCACGTCATTGACGACGAGATCGTTGATCAAAATCTGGCCCGAGGTGATGTTCTCGAGGCCGGCGAGCATGCGCAGCAAGGTGGACTTGCCGCATCCGGACGGACCCACCAGGACGACGAACGACCCGTCGTCGATGTCGATGCTCACGCCGTGAAGGATTTCAACATCGCCAAACGATTTTCGCACATCGCGAATTTGCACGGACGCCAAACGCGTTCCTCCCGAACTCGCTTCTTGTTTTCGACCGCGATTTCAGGGCCGGCCTGCGGCACCTGCGTGCCTTTGCCAACAAGACTGCTGGACAAGGCGGCGATCGTTTATCGATTATCCTAACCACTGGTCCGATCATCATACAAGGTGATACAGGCATATAAATGCGCTTCATTTTTCGTCCTTCGAAAAAGAGCGCGTAATAATCGGAATTGACGGCGCAGCGTGGGGTCGCTGCCGTCCGCAGGGGGACTGATGTCTGGAAGACTGCAAGGAAAACGCGCTTTCGTGACTGCGGCGGCCGCCGGCATCGGCCGGGCCTGCGCGGTCGCATTCGCACGCGAGGGAGCGCACGTGATCGCGAGTGACATCGACGAGACGGCGTTCGCCGAACTGAAGAAGGCGGGCGTCGCCGAGACGGTCAAACTTGACGTCCGCGACACCGCCGCGGTTCAGGCGGAGGCCAAACGGGCCGGCGCCATCACCGTCCTCCTGAACTCCGCGGGTTTTGTGCATCACGGCACGGTCCTGGAATGCTCGGACGCCGACTGGGACTTCTCCTTCGATCTCAACGTGAAGTCGATGCATCGCACGATCCGGGCATTCCTTCCCGGCATGCTTGTGGCCGGCGGCGGCTCGATCGTGAACATCTCGTCCGCGGCGGGCGTCCTGAAGGCCGCGCCTAACCGTTATGTCTACGGCGCGACGAAAGCGGCTGTCGCCGCCCTCACCCGCGCCGTCGCGGTCGACTTCATTACCAAGGGAATTCGCTGCAACTGCATCTGTCCGGGCACGATCGAAACGCCGTCGATGCTCGGACGCGCCGCCGCTGCCGGACCCGAAGGCATGAAGAATTTCGTCGCCCGGCAGCCCATGGGGCGTCTGGGCACGGCGGATGAGATGGCGATGCTTGCCGTTTATCTGGCGAGCGACGAAAGTTCATTCACAACCGGCGGCGCGCACGTCGCCGACGGCGGCTGGACATTATAGGGAGCGTTGCGTGAACAAGATCGATCTGAGCGAAAGAACGGCGGTCGTGACCGGCGGTGCGCAAGGTTTCGGACGCGCCATCACCGAGCGTTTTGTCGCCTCGGGCGCGAAGGTCGCGATCTGGGATGCGGATCAAGTGCTCGCGCAGAAAACGGCGAAGGAAATCGGCGAGAACGTTAGATCATACTCGGTCGACGTTTCGGATCTCGGCGCTGTCGAAAAGGCGCGCGAGGCGACAATTGCGGATCTCGGCAAGATCGACATCCTCATCAACAATGCGGGCGTTGCAGGCGCCAACGCCACCGTCTGGCAAACGGACGTGAACGAATGGCGCCGCGTCATGCGGGTCAATCTCGACGGGCCCTTTATCTGCTCGAAGGCGATCGTGCCGCACATGATCGAGCGGAAGTACGGTCGTATCGTCAACATCGCGTCGATTGCCGGCAAAGAGGGCAATCCGAATGCCGCACATTATTCAGCGTCCAAAGCCGGCGTGATCGCACTGACGAAATCGCTCGGCAAGGAGCTTGCCGGTCATGACATCGCCGTCAATTGCGTGACACCGGCCGCTGCGAAGACCGCGATCTTCGATCAGATCACGCAGCAGCACATCGACTTCATGCTGTCGAAAATTCCGCGCGGGCGCTTCGTCAAAGTGGAGGAGCTTGCCGCCATGGTCGCATGGATGGCGTCGGAAGAATGCGCGTTCACCACCGGCGCAGTGTTCGATATCTCCGGCGGGCGGGCGACCTACTGAAAAGAGGCGCTTACGGGCAGCCGCTTTACGCGGCCGCCCGTATGCCTAGTCGTTATCTCAGCTGTTGAAGTCGACCGAGTTGCGGTCATAGAAGCGGTGCTGTTCCGCCGGAATGTCGTAAATGTCCGCATAGTAATAATAAGACTGCGCGGACGCTGCCGTTGCTGAGCCAATGATAATCGTTGCGACGAGCAAGGTTTTGAACTTACGGATCATATCAATCTCCTGTGGAATTCATTGCGGGAATGCGGGGACTCAGTCAGCAGGACTGCAGCCAGTGCTACCGCATGTAGATACGAAAGAGCTCAAAGCTGCGGCCCCTTGAGAACCTCCTGGACGCACTGGACAGAGGAAACCTGCAGATCGCGACAATCGGCATCCGCAAATTCCCTGAACCGTCCACGGAAGATTTCTTAGTGCTCAAACGTAAAGGCGGCAGTACTGAATCCAGAGGATTTCGCTGCATCATGCGGTGAATTCTAAGTCGAAGTGTTCGTAATTCATTACGTATTACTTACGGGGTCCGGTGGCTGAGTAGGCATTCCAACCGCTTGGAGCCACCGTTGACCAACATCCTGCTCGCCGATGACCATGAGGTAGTGCGCCGAGGCGTTCGCGCGCTTTTGGAGGCACAGAACGGGTTCACAATCTGCGGAGAGGCATCGAACGGGCGCGAGGCCGTGGACATGGCCACGCAATTTCAGCCCGATGTCGTCGTCATGGATATCTCTCTTCCGGTGCTCAATGGCGTGGACGCAACGCGACAGATCCGCAAGCAAGCGCCCGCAGCCGAGGTTCTCATCTTCACGATGCACGACAGCGAGGACACGATTCGCGAAGCGCTATCGGCGGGCGCGCGCGGTTGTCTGCTGAAATCCGAAGCCGACCAGCAGATCGTATCGGCGGTATCGGCGCTCTCGCGCCACCGCTCATTCCTGTCGAGCCAGATTTCCGATCTTCTGTTCGACTCGATCGCCGGTCAGAAAGAGCCGGGACACAGCAACAATGGATTGACGCCGCGTGAGCGGGAAATCGTGCAGCTCGTCGCTGAAGGCCACAGCAACAAGAAGATCGCGATGGTGACCGGAATCAGCGTGAAAACCGTCGAGACGCACCGGGCGGTCGCCATGCGCAAACTCAAGGTGCATTCGACCGCGGAGTTGGTCCGCTATGCCGTCCGGAATAAGCTGATCCAGGCCTGACCTTTTGGTCAGAAACGCAGCGTTTGCAAATATTTAACCCGAGTTGACGCCCCCTCAAAATATTTTTCCGGCGCCATGGAACCAATCGCGAATTCAGCCATTTCTGCCAATGGCGCAGACCGTATTTGGCGCGCCGGGGGGATAAGGGTCGATTCCCATCGGACCTTGGAACGGTGAGCAAACTCTTGCGCCGATGACGCCTGAGGTTTGCTTTCTGCACGGCGATCGACCGTCGCCGCATCGGTAAGCTGGAGCGGGAGATGCAGCCCACGAGAGCCGCAAGCCGCAAGACGGCAAACGGAACGCGCCGAAAGAGCTGGCCCCCAGCGGCGCAAGGTACCGGCGCCGATATCTCGCCGGCCGAGTTACAGGCACTGCTGCAGTCCCTACAGGCGATGAAGGCGGGCGATTTTTCCGTCCGCATGGCTTCCGACCGGGCCGGCCTCATCGGCAAGATCGCCGACACGTTCAACGACATCGTCGCCGCCAACGAACGCATGGCGCAGCAGCTCGAGCACGTCGGCAATGTCGTGGGCCGCGAAGGACGGTCGCGGCAGCGCGTGAAGTTCGCCCTCGCCAACGGCGCCTGGGGCGAAATGGAAGTTTCCGTCAACACGCTGATCGAAGACTTGCTCTGGCCGACTTCTGAAGTAACGCGTGTGATCGGCGCGGTCGCGCAAGGCGATCTGTTGCAGACCGTGCGCCTCGAAGTCGACGGCCGTCCGCTCAAGGGCGAGTTCCTGCGCTCCGCCAACATCGTCAACCGGATGATCGAGCAGCTCAGCGTCTTCACCTCGGAGGTGACGCGCGTCGCGCGCGAGGTCGGCACCGAAGGCAAGCTCGGCGGACAGGCAAAGGTCCGCGAAGTCACCGGCGTGTGGAAGGACCTCACCGACAACGTCAACTCGATGGCGAGCAACCTTACGGCGCAGGTTCGCAGCATCTCGGATGTGACGATCGCCGTGGCGAACGGCGACCTGTCGAAGAAGATCACCGTCGACGTGCGCGGCGAGATCCTTCAGCTCAAGGAGGCTATCAACGTCATGGTCGATCAGCTACGCGCGTTCGCTTCGGAAGTGACGCGCGTCGCACGCGAGGTCGGCACCGAAGGAAAGCTCGGCGGACAGGCGATCGTGCCCGGCGTCGCCGGCACGTGGAAGGATCTCACCGACAACGTCAACTCGATGGCGAGTAACCTGACCGACCAGGTTCGCAGTATCGCCGAAGTAACGACCGCGGTCGCGCGCGGCGACCTTTCGCGCAAGATCACAGTCGACGTGCGTGGTGAGATCCTTGAGCTGAAAGAGACCATCAATACGATGGTGGACCAGCTCAATGCGTTCGCCTGGGAAGTGACGCGCGTCGCGCGCGAAGTCGGCACCGAAGGCAAACTCGGCGGTCAGGCGCAGGTGCCGGGCGTCGCCGGCACGTGGAAGGATCTCACCGACAACGTGAACCTGATGGCCGGCAACCTAACGGCGCAGGTGCGCAATATCGCCGAGGTCGCCACCGCGATCGCGACGGGCGACCTTTCGAAGAAGATCACCGTCGACGTGCGAGGTGAGCTCCTTCTGCTGAAAGACACGCTCAACACGATGGTCGAGCAACTTCGCTCGTTCGCCGCCGAAGTGACGCGCGTTGCGCGCGAGGTCGGCACCGAAGGCAAGCTCGGCGGTCAGGCGCATGTGCCAGGCGTCGCGGGCACGTGGAAGGACCTCACGGACAATGTGAACCTCCTCGGCGCGAACCTGACAACCCAGGTGCGCAATATCGCGGAAGTGACGACCGCGGTCGCGCGCGGCGACCTTTCGCGAAAGATCACGGTCGACGTCAAAGGCGAAATTCTCGAGCTGAAGAACACGATCAACACGATGGTGGACCAGCTCAACGCGTTCGCTTCGGAAGTGACGCGCGTCGCGCGCGAGGTCGGCACCGAAGGCCGGCTCGGCGGTCAGGCCGAAGTGCCGGGCGTCGCCGGCACATGGAAGGACCTTACCGACACCGTCAACGTCATGGCGGCGAACCTCACCGAGCAGGTGCGCGGCATCGTCAAGGTCGTGACCGCGGTCGCAAACGGCGACCTGAAGCAACAGCTGACCGTGCAATCGAAGGGCGAAGTCGCCGCGCTCGCCGAAACGATCAACAACATGACCGACACGCTCGCGGTCTTCGCCGACCAGGTGACGACGGTCGCGCGTGAGGTGGGCGTGGAAGGCCGACTTGGCGGTCAGGCCAACGTGCCCGGCGCTTCGGGCACGTGGAAGGATCTCACCGGCAACGTCAACCTGCTCGCGGCGAACCTCACCACGCAGGTGCGCGCGATCGCCGAGGTGGCGACCGCCGTGACCAAGGGCGACCTGACACGGTCGATTCAGGTCCAGGCGCGCGGCGAAGTGGCCGAGCTCAAGGACAACATCAATACGATGATCGGCAATTTGCGGCTCACGACCGACCGCAATACCGAGCAGGACTGGCTCAAGACGAACCTCGCCAAGTTCACCACCATGCTGCAGGGCCAGCGCGACCTCGCGACCGTGGGCCGCCTCCTCCTCACCGAGCTGACGCCGCTCGTGAACGCGCAGCTTGGCGTCATCTATCGCCTCGACAACCAGGATGACTGCCTGCGCCTGGTCTATGCCTATGCCGACGACAGCGATAACAGCCATCCGCGAATGCTGCAGATCGGCGAAGGGCTGGTCGGCCAGTGCGCGGCGGACAAGCGCCGCATGGTGATCGCCGACCTGCACGCCGACGTGACCCCGATCGGATCGGCGTCATTCAAATCGGCGCCGAAGAACGTTGTCGTCCTTCCGGTACTGTTCGAACGGCAGCTCAAGGCGGTCATCGAGCTCGCTTCGCTCAACACATTCAACACGCTGCAACTCGCGTTCCTCGACCAGCTCACCGACAGCTTCGGCACGGTGCTCAACAGCATCGAAGCGACGATGCAGACCGAAAGCCTGCTCACCCAGTCGCAACAGCTCGCAGGCGAATTGCAGACGCAACAGAGAGAATTGCAGCAGACCAACGATCAGCTCGAACAGAAGGCGCAGCAGCTCGCCGAGCGCAACGTGGACGTCGAGCGCAAGAACGCCGAAATCGAGCAGGCGCGCCGCGCGCTCGAAGAAAAGGCGAGCGAGCTCGCGCTGACGTCGAAGTACAAGTCAGAATTCCTCGCGAACATGTCGCACGAATTGCGTACGCCGCTGAACAGCATCCTGATTCTCAGCCAACAGCTCGCTGACAATTCGGACGGCAACCTCGTCGCAAAGCAGGTCGAATTCGCGCGAACCATTCACGGTGCGGGAACCGACCTTCTCCATCTCATCACCGACATCCTCGACCTCTCCAAGATCGAATCCGGCACCGTTTCCGTCGACGTCGAGGAGATCCAGCTTCCGTCGCTCATCGACGCGGTATCTCGGCCGTTCCGGCACGAAGCGGACCGCCGCCAGCTTTCGTTCGGCGTGCGGGTCGACCCCTCGCTCGGCCGCAGCATTCTGACCGACTCCAAGCGGCTGCAGCAGGTGCTGAAGAATCTGATGTCGAATGCCTTCAAATTCACGGAACAGGGCAGCGTCCAGCTCAATGTCGTCGCCGCTGCCAGCGGATGGGGCGCGCATCAGGAAATCCTCAACCAGGCTCCCATGGTGGTCGCATTCGAGGTGACGGACACGGGCATCGGAATTCCGGCCGAGAAGCAGAAGATCATCTTCGAGGCGTTCCAGCAGGCCGACGCCAGTACAAGCAGAAAGTATGGCGGCACCGGGCTTGGCCTTGCCATCTGCCGCGAACTGGCAAGCCTGCTCGGCGGCGAACTCACGCTGAAGAGCGCGCCGGATGCGGGCAGCACGTTCACCCTCTATCTTCCGATCAAATTTGCGGGCTCAAACATTCCGCAACGCTCCGGAACGGCGCAGCCGGCCGCACAAACAATTCAGATTCTCGAGGCGGCAGCGTCGAACGAGCGGGTCATCGAACCCATTCCGGACGACCGTTTCGATATTCAGCCCGGCGATCCCGTCCTGCTCATCGTGGAGGATGACACGCACTATGCGCGCATCCTCGCCGATCTTGGGCGCGACCAAGGCTTCAAGGTGCTGATCGCCGCGCGTGGCGGCGATGCGATCGATCTCGTCCAGCAATATCAACCCACGGCGATCTCGCTCGACATCTTCCTGCCGGACATCCTCGGGTGGAACGTGCTGAGCCACCTGAAGCAGAACCCCGCGACGCGGCACATTCCGGTGCAGATCCTGACTTCCGACGGCGACCGCCAGCACGGATTCACGCGCGGCGCCTATGCGGTTCTGACGAAGCCAAGCTCGACCGAGGACCTCGAAGACGCCTTCGCGAAAATCAGGGATTATTCGCGCCGCAAGCACAAACGGCTTCTGGTGGTCGAGGACAACTCGATGGAGCAAATGAGCATCCAGGCGCTCCTTGGACACGATGACATCGACATCAAACCGGTATCGACCGGCGCCGAATGTCTCAACGCACTCCGATCGGAGCCGGTCGATTGCGTGGTTCTCGATCTGCGCCTGCCGGACATGTCCGGGTTCGACGTGCTCAAAGCGATCGGCTCCGACCCCGCACTCGCCGACACACCGGTCGTCGTCTTCACTGGCCGCGAACTGTCTCCCGAGGAAGATTCACAACTTCACTCGATGGCACGCAGCATCGTGGTGAAGGGCGTTGAATCGCCCGAACGGCTGCTCGACGAAACCGCTCTGTTCCTGCATCGCGTCGTCGACGACCTGCCGGCGGACAAGAAGCGCATGCTGGAGCGGCTGCGCGATTCGGACGAAAGGCTCAGCGGCCGCACCGTTCTCCTTGTCGACGATGACGCGCGCAACGTATTCGCGCTCAGCAGCGTGCTCGAGCGGCGCGGGATGAAAGTGCTCGGCGCCACCACCGGCAATGAAGCCATCCAGTTCATCGAAACCAATCCCGATATCGCGATTGTCCTGATGGACATCATGATGCCGGGCATGGACGGCTATCAGGCGATGAACGCGATCCGATCGAACCCGCAGCACCGTCGGCTGCCCATCATCGCCCTCACCGCCAAAGCGATGAAGGGTGATCGCGAGAAATGTCTTGAGGCCGGCGCCTCCGACTATCTGGCAAAGCCCGTGAACACCGAACAGCTGATGTCGGCTCTTCGTAACTGGCTGCATCGCTGAGTCCGGGGACGTCATGGTGGAAGAGCAAGTCAATATCCTGCTCGTCGACGATCAGCCGGCGAAGCTCATGACTTACGAGGCGATCCTGCGCGACCTCGGTGAGAATCTGATCACCGCGAACGGCGCGCGCGAGGCCCTCGAACATCTGCTCAAGAAGGAAATCGCCGTCGTCCTGATCGACGTCTATATGCCGGAGACAGACGGTTTCGAGCTTGCGGCCATGATCCGCGAGCATCCGCGGTTTCGCGAGACCGCTCTTATCTTCATTTCCGCGGTGCTGAACGACGTCGACCGGCTGCGCGGCTATGAGATGGGCGGCGTCGACTATGTTCCCGTGCCGGTCATTCCGGAAGTCCTGCGCGCGAAGGTCAAGGTTTTCGTCGAGCTTTATCGGAAGACCAAGCAGCTTGCGCAACTGAACCGGGATCTCGAGGCGCGCGTCGCGGAGCGCACGGTCGCCCTCGCCGCCTCAACCCTGCAGCTCAAGCAAAGCGAACAGTTGCGGAGCCTCGCCCTCGCCGCCGGCCAAATGGGATCGTGGGAATGGGACGCCGTTCACAGGCGGCTGTTCTGGGACCAGGGTCAGCATTCGATTTTCGGCGTCAGCTCGGAGAACTTCGTGGCGACGCCGGATAGCGTGCGCCTGATGGTGCATCCCGAGGACGAGGATACGCTGAACCTCGCGCTCAAGAACCTCGCCGAGGACGCGCAAACGGTACGCACCGAGTTTCGCGTCAACCGGCCAAACGGCGAAGTGCGGTGGTGCATCGGCGTCGCAGCGGCCAGTTTCGACGGGCCCGGCCACATCGCGCGCATCAGCGGTGTCACCATCGACATCACGGACCGCAAACACGCGGAGGAACGGCAGACACTGCTCGCCGAGGAGGTCGACCACCGGGCGCGCAACGTGGTTGCCGTCATTCAGTCGATCATGCGGCTCACGCGTTCGGACAATATCGAAACCTACCTCTCGGCGGTCGATGGGCGCATCAGGGCGCTGTCCAATGCGCATAAGTTGCTGTCACGTTCCCGTTGGGAGGGCGCGGACCTCGCCAAGCTCGTCCGTGAAGAGTTCGCTCCCTATCGTACCGACGATGCCGAGAAGGTCGCGTGCGAGGGCCCTGCAATCCTGCTGCAACCGTCAACCGCCCAAACGCTTGCGCTCGCCCTGCATGAGCTCGCCACCAACGCCGCTAAATATGGCGCGCTGTCGGTGCCCCGAGGCCGGGTGCAGCTTTCGTGGGAAGTCGGACCCAAGGGGCTCGCCCTCGACTGGAAAGAGATCGCCGGACCTTCCGTCGAGACCCCCAGCAAAACAGGTTACGGCACGCGCGTGGTGCGCGCCGGCATCGAGCATCAACTGGGCGGCTCGGTGACCTTCGAATGGAATGCGGACGGGCTGCACTGTTCGATGATCATTCCCCACGATGAAAAGGCGGAGAAGCGCGGCCGTGTCCCGCGCGTCCGGCCACGCGAGGTTCCCGCGGCACCCGCGGCGATGCGAGTAGCAGCCGGAGAAGAAATACTGCTGGTGGAGGACGAACCCCTCATCGGCATGATGCTCACCGACATGCTGTCGGAGCTTGGACTGAAGGTCGACGGCCCGCACACCACCGTCGCCGAGGCGGCGATTGCCGCGAAAGGCGGAGCCGCCAAGGCAGCGATCCTCGACGTCAACCTGAACGGCGAGAAAATCTATCCCGTTGCCCAGATCCTCAGCGAGCGGAACATCCCGTTCATTTTCATCACGGGTTATGGGAGCGACAGCATCGATCCGCGATTTGCCAATGTCGCGCTTCTCCAGAAGCCCATCGAACGGCAAAAATTGCGCAACATCCTGTTGAGCGGCCTGTCAGCGGATCAACAGCAGGGCGCCGAATACGGCGCGCCCCTGACGCACCGAGCGTCACAGACTCGATGAGTTGAGATTCTCAGACCCGTGCGAGCGCGCGCCGGGTGAAAAGATTAAATGGCGGCTGCATGTTTCGCAGCGGGGGCCTGGGTCCGGGGGAGGAACCGATACGGCCTGTTCGCGAACCTGCAGCCGCCACTCCTGTGCAACGCGATTGAACCCGACAGGCGCGCCTCAAGCCATCAAGGCGAGACCTGATTGGACGCGGGCAATCACCGGAGCCATCCACGGAATTTCAACTCAATTCGTCGCGGCTCACCGGCGCCTTGAGACTTCGTTGCGGGCCTCGCTCCCGCTCACGCGTAGGCGGTGAATCAGCCAATCGCCGTGGAACTCCGCCGCGCGCCTTGCGCCGCAAAGGTTTGAGCGGCGCCACTTTCTCGCACCTGGAGTTTCGGACAAACCGCTCGAATTTTAGTAAAAGTTTCGGCAGGAGCAGTTCCGGCCGAAACGATGCATCGTCACACTTTCCCGCCTCTTCGACTCGTCGCCGCAGCTGCGGCGGCAATGCTGCTGACGATTGCAGGCGCGCCGCTCGCTCCCGCTCCGGAGGATTTCTCCTACACCCGCACGGTCAGCATGGAGCGCGACCTCCGCGCCGAGCTCGACGTGTTCGCCAAGCTCGCCGGGATGGAGCAGCAGGAATTCTATGACCGCTACGGCGCAAGCGGCCTCGTGCGCTGCGGCAGTGCCGTCGGGAGCGGCCAGATCACGCTGTCCAACAATGTCATCACCACTGCGGCGCATGTCTTCTTCGGCGATGGCGGAAAGTTGCGCAGCGATTCCTGTGTGTTCGAGCCGATCGGCGCGGCGCACCTGCAGCTGCCGATCGACATGAAGTCGATTCAATCGGGATCGCCCCGGCCGATGGACGAGCGCGCGACACTCGACTGGGCGATCGCGCGGCTCGCGACGCCAAGCGGCAGCACTCCCTATCCCATCGCGGATGCGGCTGCGTTGCCGTCGCGTATTTCCATGTTCGGCGGCGGGAACGGACGGGCAGAGAAGCTGGGGGCCGAACAGTGTGCGCTGCGCCGCGTCACTTCGGTGTCCAAAGAAGGTGTGCGCGAAATCGCCTTCGATTGCAGCGCGGCGCACGGCGGATCGGGCGCGGCGCTCCTCAACGACCGCAACGAGATGGTCGCGATCTATGTCGGTTATCGCAGCGTCGACAAGAGCCGCGCGCAGCCGTTCTCCGACCTGCACTACAACTTCGCGATCACGGTCGAGGGCCCGTTCCGGGAAGCCCTGTTGCGCGCCGCAAAGCGCTGAGGCCGAGGACCGGCATCCACTTGTCATCCATCGGATTTCGTTTCATTTTCGCTTCGAAACCCGCAGCGAGCCCATGCTCATTCCGCGTCAGCAAGCCATTGTCGACCTCGCCCGCCAGGCGGGGCGCGTCACGGTTGAGGAACTCGCGGGCCGTTTCGAGGTCACGCCGCAGACGATCCGCAAAGACCTCAACGAGCTTTGCGACAGGCGCCTGCTGAGCCGCGTGCACGGCGGCGCCATTCTGGCATCGGGCGTTCAGAATGTCGGGTACGACGCGCGCCGCGCGATTGCCCGGGACGCGAAGGAGGAAATCGGCCGCGCAACCGCCGCGCTGATCCCGAGCGACGCATCGCTCTTCATCAATATCGGCACGACCACCGAGGCGGTCGCGCGCGCGATGCTGCAACATTCGGGGGTGATGGTGATCACCAATAACCTCAATGTTGCGAGCCTCATGCGGGGCTATTCGCAAATCGAGGTGGTCGTGGCGGGCGGCGTCGTGCGGCACACCGACGGGGGCATCGTCGGCGAAGCGGCGGTCGATTTCATCCGGCAGTTCCGCGTGGATTTCGCCGTGATCGGCGTTTCGGCCATCGACCGGGACGGAGCGCTGCTCGACTTCGACTATCGCGAAGTCCGCATCGCGCAGGAGATCATCACGAACGCGCGGCACGTGATCCTCGTTTGCGACGCGACGAAGTTCGAGCGATCGGCGCCGGTGAAGATCGGGCACCTCTCGCAAGTGCATACGTTCGTGACCGATTACTGCCGTCCGGAGGGCATTCGCCGGATTTGCGAGGAATCGGACGTGCGGCTGATCGAGGTCGGTACCGCAGAACGAAACTCAATCGAAGAAATTTAATTTCGCTTCTGGCCTTTGTTTTTCGCTTGAAGCGCGATTTCTTTCGTTTTATCGTTAATTTCAAAGATAACGAAAAAATTGAAAGTTGCGCCGCGACAGGGTGGGAGCGCGCATTTGTCCGAGCGTGTGTTCGACGTCGCCATCATCGGCGGCGGCATCAATGGCTGCGGTATCGCGCGTGATGCGGCAGGGCGCGGAGCGTCCGTCTTTCTTTGCGACAAGGGTGATCTCGCGAGCGCGACATCGTCCGCTTCAACGAAGCTGATCCATGGCGGCCTGCGCTATCTGGAATACTACGAGTTCCGGCTCGTCTATGAGGCGCTGGTCGAGCGCGAAGTGCTGCTCCGGGCCGCGCCGCATATCGTCCGGCCGCTGCGTTTTGTGCTGCCGCATCACAAGGGATTGCGGCCGGCGTGGCTGATCCGACTAGGCCTGTTTGTCTACGATCATCTGGGCGGCCGGAAGATCCTCGCCCCGACCCGCAGCCTCGATCTTTCCCGCGACCCGGCCGGCAAGGCGCTTCGGCCCGAATTTCGCCGTGCCTTCGAATACTCTGATTGCTGGGTCGAGGACTCGCGTCTCGTCATCCTGAATGCACTCGACGCCGCCGAGCGCGGCGCATCGATCCACCCGCGCACGGAAGCCGTCAACGCGCGGCGCGAAGGCGAACTGTGGAACGTCGAACTCGCGGAAACGGAAACGCGACGGACCTACCGCATTCGCGCGCGAGCACTCGTCAATGCCGCCGGGCCATGGGTGGCTGATGTGGCGGCTCGCGTCGGAGGCGCGCCGCACGCGCCGGTGCGTCTGGTCAAGGGGAGCCACATCGTCGTGCCCCGCCAGTTCGAGCATGATCGGGCCTATATCTTCCAGAACGCCGACGGGCGCGTGGTCTTCGCGATTCCGTACGAGCGGGATTTCGCGCTCATCGGCACCACCGATGTGGAGTTCGTGGGCGATCCTGCGGAAGCCGCAATCAGCGCCGATGAGACGGACTATCTTTGCGCCGCTGCAAGCGAGTATTTCCGCAAACCCGTGCAGCGATCGCAGGTGCTCGCAAGCTTCGCGGGCGTGCGCCCGTTGTTCGACGACGGCGCGAGCGAAGCAAAAGCGCTGTCGCGCGATTATGTGCTGAAGCTCGACGAAGCGTCGGACGGCGGTGCGCCGCTCGTCACGATTTATGGCGGCAAGATAACGACCTATCGCCGGCTCGCCGAAGGCGTTCTGTCGCTGCTTGCGCGCCATTTTCCCAAGATGCGCAAGACCTGGACGGCGGGCGCGAGCCTGCCGGGCGGTGATTTTCACGTCGACGGCTTCGAGGCCGAAGTCGAGAAAATTATGGCCGCATCCCCGGCCTGCGAGGCGGGCCGGGCACGCCGCCTGGTCCGCACTTACGGAACGCGGGCAATGCAGATTGCCGACGGCGTTCGAACGCAAGCGGACTGGGGACGGGATTTCGGCGGCGACCTGAGCGAGCGGGAAGTTCGCTACCTCATGGACCGCGAGTGGGCGCGCACCGCGGAAGACGTGCTGTGGCGGCGCAGCCGCCTCGGCCTCACCACCACAAAACCCCGCGCCGATGCGCTCGACGAATGGATGCGCAGTCAGCCGCGCGCTGTTGCCGCGTCGGCGGCCTGACGGAGAAGGGAATGACGCTAGAGCTTCGCAACGTCACCAAGCGGGTCGAATCCGAGACCCACGTTGCGGGGGTGTCGCTGACGCTCGAGCGCGGCGGCCTGAATGTGCTGCTCGGGGCGACGCTGTCGGGGAAGACCACGTTGCTGCGATTGATGGCCGGCCTCGACGTGCCCACGGAGGGAAAGATCCTCGTCGACGGCCACGACGTCACCGGCACGCCGGTGCGCAGACGATCCGTCGCGATGGTCTACCAGCAGTTCATCAATTATCCGAACTTCACGGTGTACGAGAACATCGCGTCACCGCTGCGCGTTGCGGGCATTGCTAAGGCCGAAATCGATCGGCGCGTGCGCGAGAGTGCGGCCTTGATGCGGCTCGATCGTTACCTCGACCGGAAACCGCTCGAGCTGTCCGGCGGACAACAGCAGCGCACCGCGCTCGCGCGCGCGGTCGTCAAGCGGGCGGACCTTCTTCTGCTCGACGAGCCGCTCGCCAACCTCGATTACAAACTGCGCGAGGAATTGCGCGAGGAATTACCCAAGCTGTTCGCGGAAATCGGCGCGATCACCGTCTATGCGACCGCGGAGCCTTCGGATGCGCTCCTGCTCGGCGGCAATACGGCGACGCTCAGCAAGGGAAAGATCACGCAGTTCGGACCGACGATCGAAGTCTATCGGCGGCCGAGCGACCGCGAGACCGCCGAAGTGTTCTCCGATCCGCCGATGAACTTCATGGCCGTGCATATTGCCGGCGGCAAGGCGCACCTGCCCGGCGGCGCTGTCTTGCCGGCGCGCGGGCCGCTCGCCGCCCTCGCCGACGGCGACATCACGCTCGGTTTCCGGGCCAATCATCTCTATCTGCGCCAGCCGGGAACGGACGCGATTGCGGTCACGGCCAAGGTCGCGATCGTCGAGATCACAGGCTCGGAAAGCTACGTCCACACGATCTTCGAAGGCATGCGCTGGGTGGCGCTCGCTCACGGCATCCATGAGCTGAGCCCCGGCGCGCCGGTCGAACTGCATCTCGATCCGCACCGGATGTTCGTATTCGGGCACGACGGCCGGCTGATCGCCGCGCCGAATTTCGCAGCGGCAGCGTGAGGAAACCGGCATGGCACGCATCGATCTCGTGAACCTCGCCCATTCCTACGGCACGCGTCCACGGGCGGACGGGGACTATGCGCTGAAGACGATCGATCTCTCGTTCAAGGCGGGCGGCGCGTATGCGCTGCTCGGTCCTTCCGGCTGCGGAAAGACGACCTTGCTCAACCTGATGTCGGGCCTGCTCACGCCGACGCAAGGAAGCATCCTATTCGACGGCGTCGATGTCACCGAACGGACAAGCGAGGAGCGCAATATCGCGCAGGTGTTCCAGTTCCCGGTCGTCTACGACACCATGACCGTCTACGACAATCTTGCGTTCCCACTGCGTAACCGCGGCGTTTCGGGCGAGGCGCTCGACAGCCGCGTGCGGAAGATCGCGGACATGCTCGGGCTGACGGCGTCGCTCAATCAGCCGGCGCGGCGGTTGACCGCGGACGCCAAGCAGAAGATCTCGCTCGGCCGCGGGCTGGTTCGTCCGTCCGTCAGCGCGATGCTGTTCGACGAGCCTCTCACTGTCATCGACCCGCAACTAAAATGGCAACTGCGTTCGCAGCTGAAGCAGCTGCACCGGCAGGTCGCGACGACCATGATCTACGTCACGCACGACCAGACCGAGGCGCTGACCTTCGCCGATACGGTGATCGTCATGTTCGACGGGCGTATCGTTCAAATCGGCACGCCGGAAGAACTGTTCGAGCGACCGAACCATACGTTCGTCGGCTATTTCATCGGCTCGCCGGGCATGAACGTGCTGCCCGCTGCGGTCGAGGGTGCCGTTGCGGTCGTTGCCGGCCACTCGATTCCGCTCGATCGCCAGTACGAGAAGTCGTCAGCAAAGACGGAGATCGGCATCCGGCCCGAATTCGTGCACCTCGCAGAGAGCGGACAAGGCGTTCCGGTCCGCATCAAGCGCATCGATGACGTCGGCCGCTACAAGCTCGCGCGCGTCACGCTCGGCACGCTGCCGCTCAACGTGATGGTGGGCGAGGACGCGAAACTGTCCGGCGATACGGGCTCCGTGCAGTTCGACCCCCGCCGGCTGCACGTCTATCGCGACGGCGAACTCGTCGACGGGAGGGTGTGATCATGGACAAGACGGTCAACAATCGCGCCTGGTTCATGGTCCTGCCGGTTCTTGTGGTGATGGCTTTCAACGCCGTCATCCCGCTGATGACCGTCGTCAATTACTCGGTCCAGGAGAGCTTCGCCGGCAACGTGTTCTTCTTCGAAGGCACCAAGTGGTTCGAGCAGGTGCTCCATTCGGACCGCTTCCATGCGTCGCTGCTGCGGCAGCTCATCTTCACCGGGACCATTCTCGCGATCGAGATTCCGCTGGGTGTGGCGATCGCGCTCGCCATGCCGCGCAAGGGCCCGTGGGTTTCGGTTTGTCTCGTCCTGATGGCGTTGCCGCTGCTCATTCCGTGGAATGTGGTCGGCGCGATCTGGAATATTTTCGCGCTACCGAGCTTCGGCCTCCTCGGGCGCGCGATCAACGGGCTCGGCATCAGTTACAATTTCACGCGCGACGTCGGCGCCGCGTGGTTCACCCTGATCCTGATGGACGTCTGGCACTGGACGTCGCTCGTCGTCCTGCTCGCCTATGCCGGACTGATGGCGATTCCGGACGCCTATTACCAGGCCGCGAAAATCGACGGCGCCTCGCGCTGGTCGGTGTTCCGCTTCATCCAGCTTCCGAAAATGCGGCGCGTGCTCACGATCGCGGTCCTCCTGCGGCTGATGGACTCGTTCATGATCTACACCGAGCCGTTCGTGCTCACGGGCGGCGGACCCGGCAACGCCACGACTCTGCTTTCGATCGACCTCGTCAAGATCGCGCTCGGCCAGTTCGACCTCGGCCCGGCCGCGGCGATGTCGCTGATCTATTTCCTCATGGTGCTCGCGATGAGCTGGGTTTTCTACACCGTCATGACACGGGACGAGGCAAGGGCATGACCGACATCGTCGTAACCGCAAAGCCAACTGCCCCCGCGACCGCAACAAAAGCTCGCGTCCGCGCGCGCAGCCGCATCGGATTTTCGTGGCTCGTGCCGCTTCTCTACATCCTGTTCCTGCTGGTGCCGATCTACTGGCTCCTGAACATGTCGTTCAAGACGACGAACGAGATCCTCGGGACATTCTCGCTTTGGCCGCGGGAATTCACCTTCGCCAACTACCAGCGCATCCTCACCGACTCGGTCTGGTACAACGGCTATATCAACTCCATCACCTACGCGACGCTCAACACCGTCATTTCGGTGTCGGTCGCGTTGCCCGCGGCCTACGCGTTCTCGCGCTACCGCTTCCTCGGCGACAAGCATCTGTTCTTCTGGCTGCTGACGAACCGGATGGCGCCGCCGGCGATCTTCGCGCTGCCGTTCTTCCAGCTCTACTCGTCGGTCGGATTGTTCGACACGCACATCGCAGTCGCCCTCGCGCATTGCCTGTTCAACATCCCGCTCGCGGTCTGGATTCTCGAAGGGTTCATGTCGGGCGTGCCGAAGGAGATCGACGAGACGGCCTATGTCGACGGCTATTCGTTTCAGCGGTTCTTCTTCAAGATTTTCATACCGCTGATCGCCGGCGGCATCGGCGTCGCGGCCTTCTTCTGCTTCATGTTCTCGTGGGTCGAGCTTCTGCTCGCGAAGACGCTGACGTCCGTCGCCGCGCGGCCGATCGCATCGGTCATGACGCGAACGATCAGCATCTCCGGCTACGAACTCGGCATGCTCGCCGCAGCGGGTGCGCTGACAATCATTCCCGGCGCAATCGTCATCTATTTCGTCCGCAACTATATCGCCAAGGGCTTCGCCCTTGGACGCGTATGAGGAGGATTTCATGAACCCTCGCGCGACACCCCTTCAGCATCTTCGCGTACGGCGACCCTCACCTCCCGGTTTGCCGCAACGCGGGGACCGCGTGGCCCGGCCCTCTCCTTTTCCCTTGTTTGCGAACTTCGGGAGCGGCCGGGTCACGCACCGTCGAGCGAAAGGAGTGCACGCATGAACCTTTCCTGGATGGCGTGGACGCCGCCGACCGCGGCCTTCTTCATCCTGATCGCGCTCACGCTCGCGGCGATGACGGTCTGGCAGATCGTCGCGCCGTCCGAAGAGCGCGTCGGCATCCTTTCAATACCAACCACACCCGGCGACCGGCTGTTCCTCACACTGCTCGGCGCCGCCTACATCCATCTCGCGTGGCTCGGACTGGTGGGTCCGGACCTCTGGTGGGCCCTCGGAATATCCGCGCTCTACGGATTTGCGGTGTTCCGATGGGTGTGAAGCGAGATCGAAAGCCGTCGCGCGGTGAAGCGTTCGCACCGTGCCGGTTGCGCCAACATGAACGCCCAGGAGGAAGTCCATGCAGACAAGACTGATGGCCGCGTTGGCCGTGACGTCCTTGGCGATCGGGTCGTTCCCGGCCTTTGCCAATGAGGAAGCGGCAAAGCGGTGGATCGACAGCGAATTTCAGCCGTCGGTGCTCACGAAAGAGCAGCAGATGGATGAGATGCGCTGGTTCATCAAGGCCGCAGCGCCTTTCAAGGGAATGGAAATCAACATCGTCGCTGAAGGCATTCCCACGCACGAATACGAAGCTCGAACGCTAACCAAGGCGTTCGAGGAATTGACCGGCATCAAGGTCAATATGCAGATCATGGGCGAAGGCGACGTCGTCCAGGCACTGCAGACGCAACTGCAGACGGGCCGGAATCTCTACGACGGCTTCGTCAACGACTCCGACCTCATCGGCATGCATGCGCGGCTGGGGCTGACGGAGAACCTAACCGACTGGATGGCCGGCGAAGGCAAGGCAGTCACCAACCCGGGGCTCGACCTCAAGGACTTCGTGGGCATCTCGTTCACGACAGGACCCGACGGCAAGCTCTGGCAACTCCCCGACCAGCAGTTCGCCAATCTCTACTGGTTCCGGAAAGACTGGTTCGACCGTCCGGATCTGAAGAAGCGTTTCAAGGACAAGTACGGCTACGACCTCGGCGTGCCGGTGAACTGGTCCGCCTACGAAGACATCGCCGAGTTCTTCACGAACGATGTGAAGGACATCGACGGCGTCCGTGTGTACGGCCACATGGACTACGGCAAGCGCGGGCCAGACCTCGGCTGGCGCATGACGGACGCCTGGCTCTCGATGGCCGGCACCGCCGACCTCGGCATTCCGAACGGACGCCCGGTCGACGAGTGGGGCATCCGCATGGAGAAAGACACCTGCAATCCGTCCGGTGCTTCGGTTGTCCGCGGCGGTGCGGTCAATAGTCCGGCAGCGGTCTATGCCGTCACCAAGTGGAACGAGTGGCTGCGCAAGTACGCACCTCCGGGTGCGGCCGACCTCGACTTCTATCAGTCCCTGCCGGCGCTCAGCCAGGGCAACGTCGCGCAGCAGGTGTTCTGGTACACGGCCTTCACCGCCGAAATGGTGAAGCCGAAGAGCCAGGGCAACAACACGGCCGACGAGAAGGGCAATCCGCAGTGGCGGATGGCGCCATCGCCGACCGGGTCATACTGGAAGGAAGGCATGCAGCGCGGCTACCAGGACACGGGCTCGTGGACGCTTCTCAAGTCCACGCCGCTCGAGCGCCGCAAAGCAGCCTGGCTGTTCGCTCAGTTCGCCGTCTCGAAGACGGTCGACCTGAAGAAGAGCCATGTCGGCCTCACCTTCGTGCGCGACAGCACGATCCGTCACGCAAGCTTCACCGAGCGCGCACCGCGTCTCGGCGGACTGATCGAGTTCTATCGCTCGCCCGACCGCATCGCGTGGACGCCGACCGGCGTCAACGTTCCTGATTATCCGAGGCTCGCCCAGCTGTTCTGGCAGCACATCGGTGACATCAGCGCCGGCACATTCACCGCGCAGCAGGCCATGGACCGTCTCGGCAAGGAGATGGACGAGGTCATGGCGCGTATGCAGGCGGCCGACGAAAAGGCCAAGACCTACAGCGGCTGCGGACCGCGTCTCAACAAAGCCGTGGATGCAGCTGAATGGTTCAAGAAGGGCGGCGCGCCGTGGCCGAAACTCGCGAACGAAAAGCCGCAAGGCGTGACCGTCGCCTATGACGAACTGATCAAGCGCTGGACACAGCGTTGAGCGGTTCGTGAAGACCCGGTCGCCAGTTAC
>Ga0307505_10001288_pt1 | contig 20960 bp, 18 predicted proteins | sample 23_S_MG_FD_202183 | JGI IMG/M metagenome (GOLD analysis project Ga0307505, IMG submission 202183) | Soil microbial communities from Populus trichocarpa stands in riparian zone in the Pacific Northwest, United States - 23_S | ecosystem: Environmental > Terrestrial > Soil > Riparian zone > Trees...
GCCATCGCCACCATGCCGCTGGCGCCGGCGCTGCGCTCGGGCGGCGCCGAGGACATCAGCGCGTTCAGGTTCGGCGCCTGGAACAGCGCGAAGCCGGCGCCGCACAGTGCCATGCGCAGCACGATGGCAGCGGTCGACGCCTCGGGCGTCAGCACGGCCAGCGACACGAGTCCCCCGCACAGCAGCAGCAGGCCGATGCCGCCCATCAGCCCAGGCGGGTAGCGCTCCGACAGCCGGCCGGCCAGTGGCGCACCGGCCGCCACCACCACCGCCCACGGCGCCAACAGGAAGCCGGTCTGCACCGCCTCGCGCTGCAGCACGCTTTCGATGAAGAAGGGCAGCGACACGAAGGCCAGTCCCTGCGCGGCGAACGAGGCCATCGACGTGGCCACCGACAGCGCAAACAGCGGCCGGCGCAGCAGGTCCACCGGCAGCATCGGCGCGGCATGGTCCTTCTGCCGGCGCAGCAGCACCGCACCCGCGCCCAGTGCCAGCAGCAACAGCGCCAGCGCGGTGGCGGCGGACGCGCGCTGCGCGGCCAGGGCCAGGCTGGCCAGGCCCGCGCCGAAGCTCAGCGCCGTCAGCAGCGCGGCCCCCGCATCGAAGGGCTGGCCGCGCGGCGCACTGCGCGGCAGCGAGCGCTGCGCCACGGCCCAGGCCAGCAGGCCCAGCGGCAGGTTCAAGGCATAGAGCCAGGGCCAGCTGCCCACGGCCAGCAGCAGCGAGGCCAGCGTCGGCCCGAGCGCGAAGGACACGCCGACGACCAGCGCATTGATGCCGACGCCGCGCCCCAGCTGCTGCGGCGGGTAGATCTGCCGCACCAGCGCGATGTTGACGCTCATCATCGCCGCTGCGCCCAGGCCTTGCAGCGCGCGCGCCGCCACCAGTGCCGGCAGGCTCCACGCCAGCGCGCTGGCCAGCGAGGCCAGCGTGAAGAAGGCCAGGCCGCCCAGATGGATGCGCCGCGCTCCCAGCCGGTCGGCCAGCGCGGCAAAGGGCAGCAGGGCCGCCACCACCGCCAGCTGGTAGGCGTTGATGACCCAGATCGACACCGCAGGCGTGGCCTGCAGGCCGGCAGCGATGGCCGGCAGCGCGGTGTTGGTCATCGACGAGTCGAGCGTGACCAGCGACACCGCCATCAGCACGGCACCCAAAGCGCCGCCGTTGCCGGACAGCGTGGGGGTGGGCGGGTGCGCGGACATCAGGCGCGCACGATAGCGGCAATGCCGCCGCGCGCCGGCCTAGCGGTGCTTGTCGCGCAGGATCTGCGCCGCCTCGACCATGGCGCGCAACTTGCCGATGGCCGTTGCGCGCGGCAGGTATTTCATGCCGCAGTCGGGCGCGAGGATCACGTTCTCGGGCTTGATGTAGGGCAGCGCGCGCTCGATGCGCTGCACCACCGTCTGCGCCGTTTCCACCTGCGGGTCGGCCAGGTCGATGCAGCCGACCATCACCTGCTTGCCGTCCAGCGAGCGCAGCACCGAACAGTCCAGCTGCGACTGCGCGGTCTCGATCGACACCTGCCGGCAACTGCACTGCGCCAGTTCGGGCAGGAAGGAATAGCCGCTCGGCCGCTGGTGGATGATGGCCGCGTAGCCGAAGCAGATATGCACCGCCGTCGTGCCCTGCACGCCCTGCAGCGCGCGGTTCAGCGCAGCCAGCCCGTACTGGCGCGCCTTCTCGGGCCGCGCCTGCATGTAGGGCTCGTCGATCTGCACCACGTCGGCACCGGCGGCGAACAGGTCCTGGATCTCGGCGTTCACCGCGTCGGCATAGTCCATCGCCGCTTCTTCCTCGCTGGCGTAGAAGTCATTCTGCGCCTGCTGCAGCATCGTGAAGGGCCCGGGCACGGTGATCTTCACCTTGCGCTCGGTGTGCGCGCGCAGGAACTTCAGGTCCTCGACCTCCACCGCATGGCGGCGGCGGATCCTGCCGACGATGCGCGGCACCGGGTTCGGGTGGCCGGAACGGTCGAGCGCGCTGCCCGGGTGGTCCAGGTCCACGCCGTCCAGCGCGGTGGCGAAACGGTTGGAATAACTCTCGCGCCGGATCTCACCGTCGCTGACGATGTCCAAGCCCGCTTCCTCCTGCGCGCGGATCGCCGTCAGTGTGGCGTCCTCCTGCGCCTCGTTCAGGTACTGCGGCGGGATGCGCCACAGCTCGCGCGCGCGCACCCGCGGCGGGAAGCGCCCGGCCAGCTTCTCGCGGTCGATCAGCCAGTCGGGCTGCGGGAAGCTGCCGACGATGGTGGTGGGAAAGAGCATGCCAACTTCTCCTTGAAAATCAGGGGGCGCGGAACAGGTCCTGCTGGATGCCCGCCTGCGCGAACAGGTGGTCACGCGACTGTTCCAGCTCGCGCTTCAGGCGGTTCAGGTTGACGTCGAGCAGCCGGCCCTTCCACTTGCGCAGCTTGCCGGCGACGATGACGGTCTCGACATTGCTGCGTTCCATCAGCGACACCACCGCGCCGGGCACGTGGTTCAGCGGCGCGACGTTGATGGCCTCGGCGTCGAGGATGACGATGTCGGCTTCCTTGCCGGGCGTCAGCGAGCCGACCTTCCTGCCCAGCTTCAGGTCGCGCGCGCCGTTCAGCGTGGCCCATTCGAGCACCTTGGCGACGGTCAGCAGCGGCACGTTGACGGTCGGCGGCATGTTCGGCTCGCCCAGCTTGTTGGCATTGACGAACATCCGCTGCAGCGCCATGGCCGAGCGCATCTGCGTGAACGGGTCCGCGGTCAGCGTGCATTCCACGTCGGTCGACAGCGACGGCTTGAAGCCCAGCTGCATCGCCTTGATGATCGGCGGCGTGCCGTGGGCCATGTTCATCTCGATCGGCACCGCCAGCGACACGCCGGCGCCGGCATCGCGCGCCTTCGTCCAGGCCATGTCGGACATGCCGGTCATGTGGATGAACAGGTTGTCGGCGCCGAAGGCGCCGGCCGCGGCCAGCGCATCGAAGGTGGGCGCCATGCCGAAGGTGCCGACGATGTGCGCCGCGATCGGCAGGCCGAGCTCGCGGCCCAGGGCCCAGGCCGCTTCGTAGCCGGGCAGGTAGATCTCGCCGCCCATGAACATCGTCAGCAGCTGGTCGCTGGAGCTGAAGTAGCGCTTCTTGATGCGCCGCGCGTCGCTCGGGTACTGGTTGCCGGGCACGTTGCCCGCGCTTTCGAAGTAGCCGAACACGGCGCGGCGCTCGGATTCCTTCAGCGCCGCGATGGTGGCGTCGCTGTGCGCGGGCGAATGGTGGATCTGCGAGATGTCGAACACCGTCGTCACGCCGGCGTCGAGCTGGCTCAGCGAGCCGAACAGCGTGCTGATGTACACGTCCTGCGGCCGGTACAGCGGCGCAAAGGTCAGCAGGATCTTCTGGAAGTAGTTCTGCGTGATGTTCGGGTCCAGACCGTCGAACAACAGGCCGTCGGCCAGAAAGCTGCGCAGCGCCGTCTCGAACAGGTGGTGGTGGGTGTCGATGAAGCCGGGCATGACGATGCGCCCGTCAGCATCGATGACCGCGGCGCCGCCGGCCTGCAGATTGCGGCCGACGGCGACGATCTTCCTGCCTTCGACCAGCACGTCGGCCTTGGCGAAGTTGCCGACCCGGTCGTCCATCGACATCACCGCCCCGCCGCGGATCAGCAGGCGGCGCCCATGGCGGCCGCTGTGCTCGGGCCCGCGATCGCCGTGGGCCTGGGCTTCGGGCGTGCGGAACAGCGCCATCGCGCCGGCCGCGGCGGCGCCGGCACTGCCGGCTTTCAGGAAGCCGCGGCGCGAATTCCAGCGGTGTTCGCCCTCGTCATGCGCCTGAAGATGGCCTTCGTCACAGAGTCTGCACATGATGTCTTGTCTCCTCGTGGTGTGAACCCGCGATCCCGGCGGGCAAGGGCTTGTCAGGGCGGGAAGCCGCAGCGCTGCGGCCACAGGTTGACGAAGGCATGGATCTCGACGCCGGCATAGAGGCCGGCGCGGGTGAAGGGTTCTTCGGCCAGCCAGGCGTGCGCGGCGTCGCGGCTGTCGAAGTCGATGGCCAGCAGGCTGCCGATCATCGTCACGCCGTCGTCGCGCAGCAGCGGCCCGGCGAAGGCGATGCGATCGGCCACCTGCGCCAGGTAGACCTTGTGCTCGGGCCGCACCCGCTGACGCAGCTCGGCCGAACCGGGCTTGTCGAGCAGATGCAGCACGAAGAGCATGGCTCAGACCCCCAGGTACGCACGGCGGATCTCGTCGCGCTGCATCAGTTCGTCGGGCGTGCCTTCGGCCACCATGCGGCCCTCCTCGAGCACGTAGGCGCGGTGCGCGACGCGCAGCGCGCTGGCGACGTTCTGCTCGACCAGCAGCACGGCCGTGCCTTCGTCGTTGACGCGGCGGACCGCGCCGAACATCTCGGTCACGATCAGCGGCGACAGGCCGAGCGACGGCTCGTCCAGCAACAGCAGCCGCGGCCGCGCCATCAGCGCACGGCCGATCGCCACCATCTGCTGCTGCCCGCCCGACAGCTCGCCCGCGGCCTGGCCCAGCTTGGGTTTCAGCGCCGGGAACAGCGCCAGCACGGCCGCCAGCGACTCTGCACGCCGGGCCTTGGCGGCCGCCAGGATGCTGCCGATCTCGAGGTTCTCCAGCACCGTCATCGAGCCGAACAGCCGCCGCCCTTCGGGCACCACCGCGATGCCGGCCTCGCAGAAGCGGTGCGGCGGCAAGGCGGTGATGTCGCGGCCGTCGAGCACGATGCGTCCGCCCGTGCCCGGTGTGGCGCGCAGCACGCCGGCAAGCGTGTTGATCAGCGTGGTCTTGCCGGCGCCGTTGGGGCCGACGACACACAGCAGCTCGCGCTCGCGCAGTTCGAAGGAGATGCCCCACAGCGCGCGCGCCTGGCCGTAGGCCACCTGCAGTTCGCGCACCTCAAGCATCGACGTCTCCCGCAAGACCGGCCTGCGGCGCGCCCAGGTAGGCGATCATCACCTCGGGCCGCTGCATGACCTCGGCGGCCGGCCCCTCGGCGAGCACGCCCCCTTGGTCGAAGACGACCACGCGGTCGGTCAGCGCCATCACCGCGCGCATCACGTGCTCGACGAAGACCACCGTCGCACCCTGGTCGCGGATGCGCCGCACCAAGGCCACCGCGTCGTCGATCTCGCTCGGCGTCAGCCCGCACAGCACCTCGTCCAGCAGCACCAGCCGGGGCCGCGAGGCCAGCGCACGCGCCAGCTCCAGGAACTTGCGCTGGTGCAGGTTCAGCTCGTCGGGTCGCACCTGGGCCTTGTCCTGCAGCCCGGCGAAGCTGAGCCAGGTCATCGCCTCCTGCCGCGCGGCCGTGGGCGAGCCGATGCCGCCGCCGAACATCGCGGCCAGCGCCACGTTGTCCAGCACGCTCTGGTGCGCGAACGGCCGCGGGATCTGGTAGGTGCGCGCGATGCCGCTTTGCGCGATGCGGTGCGCGGCACGGCCGGCCAGCTCGCGCCCTTCGAAGACCACGCTGCCGGCGCTGGGCACGAAGTGGCCGCTGACGACGTTGATGAAGGTCGACTTGCCCGAGCCGTTGGGCCCGATCAGGCCCAGGATCTCGCCGCTGCGCACCTCGACGTCGACGCCCGCCAGCGCCCGCACGCCGCGGAAGGACTTGGCCAGGGCCCGGGTGCGCAGCAGCACCGGCCCGGCTCCCGGGGTAGGCGCTGCCGCCCGCTGCGCGGCGGCCGCTGCAGCGGGCAAGGGCGCGCAGGCCGGTGCGGCTGGCGCTGGCCATCGCCGCGCCCACGCCCGCTGCAGCCGCGGCAGGATGCCATCGGGCATGAACAGGATCGCGGCGATCAGGATCACGCCGATCATCGCCTTGCCGGCGATGGCGTAGTCGGCCGCGGTGAAGCTGTACAGCAGCAGCGTGATCGCCACCGCGCCGACGGCCGGGCCGGCCCAGTGGCGCGTGCCGCCGAGGATGCTCATCAACACCACCGTCAGCGGCACCGTGATGGTGAACACCTCGCCGACGGTGACGTAGTTGAGGAACAGCGCGTGGATGCCGCCGGCGAGGCCGGCCAGCGCGCACGAGATGCCCAGCGCGATCAGCTTGTAGCGGTAGGTCGGCACGCCCATCACCTCGGCGGCGTCCTCGTCGTCGTGGATCGCGAACAGCCCCGCGCCCAGCTTGGACACTGCGATGCCCCAGGCGGCGAGCAGCGTCACCGCCGCCGCGGCCAGCGCCAGCAGGTAGAAGGTGGCGGACGGCGTCGGCCCGATCTTCGGCACCGCGACGCCGGCAAGCGAGACACCGTTGCCGCCGTCGATCGGCGTGTTGACGATCACCGTGCCGAGCACGAAGGTCACGGCCAGCGTCAGCAGCGCGAACACCTCGCCGCGCACGCCCTTGACGCGGAACACGATCGCGCCGACGACGAGGCCGAGCACGCAGGCCACCAGCGCGGCGGCCGGCAATGTCCACAGGAAGGGCCAGCCGGCCTTGTCCATCAAGGTCGCACTGGTGTACAGGCCGCCGCCGAAGAACGCGCCGTGGCCGAAGGAGAAGTAGCCGGTGTAGCCGGACAGGATGTTCCACGAGGTCGCGAGCACGATCCAGTGCAGGACCAGGTACAGCAGCGAGTCGTAGAACGCCGGCAGCCCGAGCCAGGGCATGAACGCCAGCGCCACGGCGGCGGCGACGATCGCCAGCGGCACGCGCCAGGCCGCGGACGGCCCGGCCGCAGCAGTGGCGGCCTGCCCTGCCTCGGCGGCCGGCACGGTCGACGCGGCGGGGGTCACGCCACCCTCCCGGGGCGCAGCAGCAGGATCGCGATCAGCAGCGTGAACGACACCAGCGGCGCCCACGACGGCGCGGTCACCGCCATCGTCACCGCCTCGCTGACGCCGATGACGATGCCGGCGATCAGCGGCGCCAGCGCTCGGCCCAGGCCGCCCAGCATCACCGCGGCGAAGACGACGCCGACCCAGGCGTAGATCTGCGACGGCGCGAGCGTGAAGCCCAGCGCCAGGCACACACCGGCCACGCTGGCCAGCGCCGAGCAGGTGCCGGCCAGCAGCAGCGCGTTGCGCCGCTGGTGGATGCCGAAGGCGGCGGCGATCGGCGCATCCTCGGCCGAGGCGCGCAGCGCCTTGCCCAGGTCGGTGTAGCGCAGCACCCCCCACACCGCCAGCGACAAGCCCGCCGCCAGGGCGAGCGTGATGAGCTCGGGCAGGGGCACGTACAGGCCGGCCACCTTCCAGGTGTGGTCGCCGTAGCTCGATTCGAGCTTGCGGAAATCCGCCGTCCAGATCGACTGGATCAGCGCCTCGATGATGCCGGTCAGGCCGAAGGTCAGCAGCAGCGAGTTGAAGGGCGTGATCTCGAAGCGCGCCATCGCCGCGTGCAGCGCGGCGCCGAGCGCGAAGAACAACGGCACGATGACCAGCAGGGTCAGCAACGGGTCGATGCCCATCGACGCCATCTGGTAGCACAGGTAGGCGGCGAGGAAGGCAAAGCCGAAGTGCGCCAGGTTGATCAGCTTGAGCAGCCCCCACGACAGGCTCAGGCCCAGCCCGAGCAGGCCATAGAGGGCACCCACGAAGACGCCCGACAGGACGCTCTGCGCCAGCAAGGTGGCGCTCGGCAGCGTGAATCCCGACATGTCAGAGCTTCCCGGGGCTGGAGCAATCGTGGGCAGGTGCCAGACCGAGCCGCGGCGCATCCAGCCGCCGCCGCAGATCCGGCCGTGCCGGTCTGCCAGCGGTGGCAGCGCCGCGCCCGCGGCGGCGCCGGGCCATCAGTTGGTCTGCAGCGTGGCGCCCGGCGCCGCGTAGGCCTTGGGCGAGACCACCTTCCACTGGCCGTCCTGCACCTGCTTGACGCGCATCAGGTCGTCGCCGTACTGGCCGGGGCCGTCGAAGCGCAGCTGGCCCTGGATGGTGTCGACCTTGTTCGCCTTGAGCCACTGCGCGATCGCCTTGTCGTCCAGGCTCTTGGCGCCGGCCACGCCCGCGGCCAGGATCTGCCAGGCGGTGTACGAGGCCGCGGCCTGCACCTCGACCGAGATGTCGGGCAGCCTCGCCGCCTTGGCGCGCTCGTGGTACAGCGGGATGAAGGCCGCCGCGCCGGTGTTGCTGGTGAACGGCGGATGCTCCTCGAAGATCGTCACCGACAGCGCGTTCTTTGCCTCCGGCAGCGTCACCAGCGGGCCCGGCGACGGGTACAGGTAGAAGTGCTGCGGCGGCACGTAGTCGATCTTCTTCATCGCGTCGAGCAGCATGTTGCCCTCCAGCCCGATGGCGCCGACCCAGACGAAGTCGGGCTTGGCATCCTTGATGCGGTTGGCGATCGGGCCGAAGTCGCGGTTGCCGAAGTCCCATTCGAGGAACAGCACCTCGGTCAGCCCGCGCTTCTTGATCGCCTCGCGCGCGCCGGCGCTCATGAACTGGATCGGCGGGAACTTGCTCGTCACCACGGCCACCGTCTTCGGCGGCTTGGGGCCGGCGGCGAGCGCGTCGAACACCGTCGCCGGCACCGTGTTGCCCGGGTCGGCGCCCAGCGACCAGGCCGGGAACGAGTTCTCGTACTTGGCCAGCGACGGGATGCCGAAGGTGTGGTGCACCAGCACCTTGTCGTAGCGCTGCGCCACACCCATCGCCGACAGGATGCCGGGCGTGGCATAGGGGCCCATCAGCAGGTCGACCTTGTCGACGGTGACCAGCTGTTCGTACAGCGTGCGCGCCAGGTCGGGCTTGGACTGGTCGTCCTTGACGATCCATTCCAGCGGCCGGCCGAGCCAGCCGCCGGCCTTGTTGGCCTGCTCGATGTAGATGTCGCCGACGATCTTGTGGATCTGCGCCGTGGCTGACAGCGGGCCGGTCAGTGCCAGCGTGCTGCCGATGCGGATCGGCGGCCCGCTGGGGGCTTGCGCCTGTGCCAGGCCGGCCGACCCGAGCAATGTGGCGAGCAGCGCCGCAAGCAGCGAGCGGCGACGGGACACGGGAGTCTGGTTCATGGCGTTGTCTCCTTGTTGGAAGGGTTGGCCGACAGGCCCAGGGACTGGCGGATCTCTTGGTTGTGTTCGCCCAGCGTCGGCGGCGGCCGCACCTGCAGCGCACGCTCGCCGTCGAAGGACACCGGCGAGCGTACCGTGCGGAACAGGCCCATCTGCGGGTGCACGGCCGAAGCCGTCAGCTGCAGGTGCAGCGCCTGCGGGTCGAGCAGCGCCTCGCTGGTGTCGTACATCGGCGCGTGCGGCACGTCCAGCTCTCGCAGCCGGGCACACCAGTCGTCGCGCGTGCGGTGCTTGAATCGTTCGCCGAGCCGCCCGATCAGCGTTTCCTGGTTCGCGATGCGCTGCTCGCGCGTGGCGAAGCGCGGGTCCTGGAACAGCTCGGGCTGCTCGATCGCCGCGGCCAGGCCCTGCCAGAACTTCTCGGGCGAGGACATGTGCAGCGCGATCCACTTGCCGTCGGCGCATTCGAGCACGTAGGACTGCGACACGCTCGGCCGGCTGTACGGGCCCATCACCTCGTCGGCCTGGAAGAAATGCGTGAAGGCGTCGAGGTTGAAGTGCGCCATCGCCTCCAGCATCGACACCTCGACCAGCCGGCCGTGCCCCGTGCGGCCGCGCTCGAACAGCGCGCCGAGCACGCCATAGGCGGCGTAATAGCCGGTCAGCGCGTCGGCGATGGCCGGGCCGACCACGCGCGGGTTCTGCGGGTTGACCAGCAGCTTCAGGAAGCCGCTGGCCGCCTGCGCCACCGTGTCGTAGGCCGGGCGCGACGCGGCCGGGCCGCTGGCGCCGAAGCCGCTGATCGAGCAGTAGATCAGCTTCGGGTTCAGCGCGCGCAGCCGCGCCTCGCCGGCGCCCAGCTTGGCGGCCACGCCGGGGCGGAAGTTCTGGATGTAGACATCGGCCTGCTCGATCAGCTTGTCGAAGACTTGCAGGTCCTCGGACCGCTGCGTGTTCAGCTCGATGCTGCGCTTGTTGCGGTTGTAGGTCTGGAAATGCGGGCTGTACAAGCCGCCCTGGAAGGCGCGGAAGGGATCGCCGGTGAGGGGCAATTCGATCTTGATCACATCGGCGCCCAGGTCGCCGAGCAGCATGCCCGCCGCCGGCCCGGTGATGAAGGTGCCCTGCTCGACGACCTTCAGGCCCTGCAGCACCTGGATCATGTTGCGCTGCCGAAGCCGGCCGGCAGCTCGCCGTCGTAGACCATCTCGCGCGTCGCCTGGTAGGACAGCGCAAAGCCGATCGGCTGGTGCATCTCCTCGAACAGGTGGGCGATCAAGCCCGCCGTGCGCGCCAGGATCGGCACGCCCTTCAGCGCCTGCAGCGGAAAGCCCGCGCCCAGCAGCACGGCCGGGATCGCACCGGAGACGTTGAGCTTCAGCGGCTTGCCCAGCAGCTCGGGCAGCGCGCGCTCGGCGGCTTCGGCGATGGCGACATAGCCCAGGTCGGTGCCCGCCGCGCGCGCCACGTCGAACAGCGCGTTGACACGCTCGTCGCGCTCCTTGTGCAGCGGGTGGCCGTAGCCGGGGATGGATTGGCCGGCGGCGCGCCACTGCTTCATCACCGCCAGCGCCGCCTCGTCGATGCCGCTGCCTTGCTGCATGCGCGCGGCGACCTCGGCGTACATGCGTCCCGCGGTTTCCGACGAACCCAGCACCACCGAGCCGCAGCCCAGGATGCCCGAGGCCACGGCGCCCTGCAGCGCATCGGGCGCGGCGGCGAAGGTCATGCGCGCGGCCTGCACGCTGGGCACCAGGCCGTGCTCGGCGATCGCCACCAAGGTGGCGTTCAGCACCGCGGCCTGGCCGGCGCTGGGCAACCGGCCGGTCAGCAGCAGGAAGAAGTGCTCGACGAAACCGATCTTGCCGATCAGCTCCTTCGACAGGTCGCGGCCGCGCACGACGATGGTGTGCGCGTCGGAGGTGCAGATCGCCGTGCGCGGCACGGTGGCCTTGCCGATCTTCATGGCGCTGCCGGCACAGGCGCCAAGCGGAAATCGAAGCTCGCCGAGTGATACGGCACCTTCATCTCGCGGCCGTCGACCGCACGGCCCGGCGGGTGCGATTCGAAGTCCACCACCAGGCTGTCGCGCTTGCCGAAGACCACGTCCTCGTCGATGTACGGACTGCCGGCGACGAAGATGTGCGTGGTCAGCGGCACATGCCCCTCGGCCGAGACCATCATGTGGATGTGGCCGGGGCGGTTGATGTTGCGGCCGGTGGCGCGCAGCATGTCGCCGACCGGTCCGTCGTCGGGCACCGGGTAGTAGTTGGGCCGGATCGACCAGAACCAGTAGCGGCCCTCGGCGTCGGTGCGGAGGCGCCCGCGCGCCCTCATCGTCGGCTCGGCCGACAGCTGCACGTCGTACTTGCCGTCGCCGTCGCCCGACCAGACGTCGAGCAGCGCGCCGGCCAAGGGCTTGCCATCCACGTCGGTCACGCGGCCCATGTAGAAGGTCGGCTCGCCGGGCACGCCCTCTGCAAGGTCGGCGCCCAGCGGCATCTCGGGCGCGCCGGGCCAGAAGAACGGGCCTTCGACGGTGGCCTCGGTGGCCGCCATCGCGCCCTGCACCGCACCGCTGGCACGCGCCTGGGCCAGCGCCACCACCATCATCGACAGGCCCAGCGTGTCGGACAGCAGGATGAACTCGGGCCGCTTGTCGGTGGAGATCTGCCCGGTGGCGGTCAGGAACTTCAGCCCGGCCAGCCATTCGTCGGGCTTCAGGTCGACCTCGCGCGCAAAGGCGTGCACATGCTTGACCAGTGACGTCATCAATACGCGCAGCCGCTCGTCAGAACAGCGGCCAAAGGCGTCGACCACGTCCTGCGTCAGCTTGTCCTGGTTGTAGCTGGACATCCCGTCTCCTTGTTCGCTCTGACCTGGCGCGCAGCTTAGAGACAAGCGCATCTGCACGGAAATGGTGAATTCCCATGGATATGATCGATGTCATCGATGTGACACTGGGGTTTCCATGGAACTGCGACACCTGCGCTACTTCGTGGCGCTGGCCGAGTACCTGAGCTTCACGCGCGCCGCGCAGCGTGTGCACGTGACCCAGTCGACGCTGTCGCACCAGATCCGCCAGCTGGAAGAAGAACTGGGCCAGACGCTGTTCGACCGCATCGGCCGCAAGGTGGTCACCACCGAGGCCGGCGAGCTGTTCCTTGGCTTCGCGACACGCGCCTTGCAGGAGGTGGACCACGGCATCGCCACGCTCAAGCCCAGCAGCCGCGGCCTGAGCGGGCAGGTGCGCATCGGCACCACGCACACCTTCAACATCGGCCTGATTCCCGAATGCGTGGCGCTGTTCCTGACGCGCCACCCGGGCGTGCAGCTGCGCGTGGAGGAGCTGCCGGCCGATCAGATCGGCGATCGGCTGCAGGCGCGCGACCTCGACATCGGCATCGCCTACCGGCCCACCGGACCCACCGAGCTGTGGTTCGAGCCGCTGTACAACGAGGAGATGGTGCTGGCGGTGTCGGACGCGCACCCGCTGGCCGGGCGCAAGCGCATCCGCATGGTCGAGCTGCACGAGCAGCGCCTGGTGCTGATGCCCGGCTACTTCTCCACACGCACCCTGCTCGACGAGTGCTTCAAGGCCAGCGGCGCGGTGCCGGTGGTGGTGGCCGAGATGTCGACCATCGCGCCGATGCTCGGCCTGGTGCTGCGCATGCCCATCGGCGCCATCGTCGCCATCAATGCCGTGCCCGCGGGCATCAGCGGCTTGCAGATGATCCCGATCGAAAGCCCCACGCCGATCCGCACGCCGGGGCTGCTGTGGCGCCAGCAGTCGCAGCGCGCCGCGGCGGTGCAGTCCTTTGCGGTGATCGTGCGCAAGACGGCGCTGGGCAACAGCCTGCGCCAGGCCGGGCCGGGTTGAGCTGCCGAACCGCGCTTCGTCACTGGGGCACCCGCCCGTAGCGGATGGACTGGATCCTGCCCGCGCGCAAGGTCACCGTGGCGACCAGGTTGCCCGGGCCACGCTCGTACAACCATTGCTCCGTGAGCTGGCAAGGCACCACCGCGCTGGCCCACGGTTCGGGAACGGGGTTCGGCCACGGCCCGTAGAAGACCGGGGCGCAGAAGCTGTCCGCCAGTTGCGGCTGCCCGCACTTGTAGACGAGGCTGAGGCGGGAGTCGCCTTCGGCGGCGATGCCGCCGGGGCAGCGCAGCGACTCGGCTTGGGCAGCGCCTAAAGGCAAGCCCAGGACAGCGGCGAGCAGCACGGCGCGGGCCTGGTTGATGGCTGCCTTGCGAGTCATGCGCAAGCGCCTCAGGGCTTGGCCTTCACTTGGGTGAGCTTGCGGACGGCACCGGCGCTGTCCAGGCCGTCCACGCACTGGCCCGGCCCAGACGGAGCCGTCCGTGTGGCATTCGATGGGTTCCTTGGGCTCCATAGACCACGGGTCGGCAGCATCGGCACGGCGCCGCCTCGCTGCACATCCGATGCACGCATCCTACGTTCTTGCCTTCAACCACACCGGAAACTCGGGCCTGAAGGCAGAAGCGGCGGAAAGGCTGCTTGCGGAGCAGCGACGAACAGTGCCGTGCGCCGCAGCTCCCGCCCGCTCAGCGGTTCTGCAACCGGTTGTAGTCGAACTGCCCGGCTTCGAGCGGCGCCCACGCGCCATAGGCATCGTGCAGTGCATCGCTGGCCGCCCAGAACTGCGGGTCCGTGCGCCGCACGGCAAAGCGGTCGGCGAGCTTGCGGTAGTCGGCCTCCGAGGCCAGGCCGGCCACTGCGGCGCGCAGGGCCGGCAGCTCGCCGACGCGGCTGCGGTAGATGGCGTTCGGGTAGGCGCCGATGAAACCCGGCACCACCGTCAGCGTGTTCTCGTCGGGCAGCAGCTCGGAGGTCTCGCGCGCCAGGTGCGCCACGTTGGCATGCGCGGTATTGCGCAGCAGCGTGAAGTGGCGCGGCCCGCCGGCCAGGCCGTCGATGCGCAGCACGCTCATCTCCGGCAGCCAGCTCAGGCTGGCGCCCTTGACGGCGGCCAGCGACTGCAGCTCGGCGCGCAGCCGCGCGTCGTCGACGCCGGCCAGGTCGAAGCGTTGGTCCAGCACCGGCGCGAGGCGCCGGCCCAGCAGCTGATAGAGCTCGCGCTGCGGGTCGTCGCTACGGAAGAGCACCGCGCTTTCGACATCGAGATAGGCGTTCTTTCCATACACGTATTCGCGCGCCTCGCCGGTGGCGCCGCGGTACCAGAACAGCGCGGTGCTCTCGCGCACGCGCTGCGGCAGGAAGACCAGGAAGTTGAACTCGCCCTCCATGCGCATGAAGTCCATGTACAGGCGGCTGTTCAGCTGGTGGCCGACGTTGCCGTAGACGTCGTAGCCGCTGACCAGCAGGTAGAAGATGCGCTCGAACAGCGGATAGTTGATGACCCAGGCGGTCTTCGGCGGCGCGCCGACGAAACCCTGCACCACCGAGGCGCTGTCGAAGTGGCGGAAGATGGTCAGCGCCGCATTGCGGTTGCGGCCCTCGCCGTCCCAGATCAGTGACAGGTCGAGCTGGGCCTGCCCGTCGGCAAAGGATTTCTGCAGCATCTGGCTTTTGGTCTGCAGGAAGCTGCGCTGCTCGCGTGCCATCTTCAGCCACGGCACGAGCAGGCCCGAATCGCTGCCCGTCTCGGCCGGCAGCGTCAGCTGCTCGGCCTGGCGCAACAGCACTTCGCCCTGAATCGCCTCGGTGTTGGCCTTCGGGTCGACGAAGACCACCCAGAACTGGTCCTCGATCACGTCCACCGCCATCTGCCCGCGGCACACCGGACCCTTGATGAAGTTCATGATGAAAAACTGCGCTTCATCGAGCAGGAAGCGGTAGCGCGCGGCTATCGGCAGCTCGCGGAAGGTCTCGAAGGGGTTGCTCGCCACCTCCACGGCATAGGAAGGCAGTGCACCGACCTGAACCTCGGGGCCCAGGAACCAGTCGCGGTACTTGGCCATGCGCGCCGGACTCAAGCCGTAAGGCATGTGCGTCTTGGCCAGGATGACTTCGCGCTCCGGCACGAGCCGGTACCAGAAGCGCGCGACGCCGGGGTCGTCGTAGGGCCGGCGCGAGGCGATGATCTGCAGCGGCTCGCCCGGCGGCGTGCTCGATCGCACCAGGCGGAAGGCGCGGTGCGTGGCATCGGCCTCGAAATGCAGGTAGCCGAGGAACAGGTGCTCGAACAGGTAGCGGCTCATCAGCCGCTCCTTGTTCGACGCGCCGTTCAGGAAAGCCTCCCACTGCTGCAGCTGCTGGTGCTGCACAACCGTCAGCGGCAGATCGCCCTCGTCGGGCGCGCCGGCCTGCAGCCAGCGGGCGACGGTCTCGGTCTCGTGCGCGCTCAGTCCCGGCAGGCCATAGGGCATGCCGGCCAGCGGCGACTTGCGCGCGTAGGCCTCGAACTGCTCGACGCGCGGGCAGGATTGCGCACGGTCGAGCGCGAAGTCGAAGCCCTCGCCCAGCACCGGGCCGGCCGGCAAGGGGTGCTGCTGCTTCAGCAACAAGCTCTGGTACAGCAGGCTGCCGGCCAGCTGCGCTTCGGGCGTGGGCGAGCGTTCGTTCAGCACCGGGAAGAAACCGCGTTCGCGCCACTGCGAGGGCAGCTGCGCATCGACGAACAGCCGCGACGGTGCCGCCTCGGACAGCCGCGTCGCGTCGTAGACCAGCTCGCTGCTGCCGCCGCGCGCCACACCTTCCCACGCGCCGAGCTTGAGCTGGCAAGGCGCGTCGTAGCAGCCGTGGCAGACGACGCAGCGGCGCTGCAGGATCGGCTGCACGTCGGCGCGCCAGGACACACCGCCGGGCACGGGCGGCACCGGCTGGTCGTAGCGGTTGGGATCGGGCTTGCCGAAGCGCTGGTCGAAACTGTCGCGCGACAGGGTCGCACATCCGACCAGCACCAGCACGGCCAATGCGGCGGCAGGCGTACGCATCTGTGTTGTGTTGTTGCGGCAAGTCTACGGCAGCGTAGAGCCGCCGCCCTAGAGAACGCGGCCTGCCAGGCGCACGCTTGGCACTACAGTAGATGCCCGCACAGAAGGAGACGACATGGTCAAGAAGGTGCAGAAATCGGCCGCCCCCAAGCTCGACCTGCCCGCGGGCCTGCTGGACAGCCAGCTGGCACAGTCGGTGAAGGAATCGGCGCAGCAGATCTGGCTGGCCGGCATGGGCGCCTTTGCCAAGGCGCAGGAGGGTCGGCAGAAGGTCTTCGAGGCGCTGATCAAGGAAGGCACCCACCTGCAGCGCAAGACCCAGACCGCCGCCGAAGAGAAGATCGGCGAGGTCACCGACCGCATGAGCGCGATGGCCGGCGACGTCACGGCCAAGGCCGGCCAGCACTGGGACAAGCTCGAATCGATCTTCGAGCAGCGCACTGCCAAGGCGATGAACAAGCTCGGCGTGCCCACTGCCAAGGACGTGGATGCACTGATCAAGCGGGTGGACGAACTCGCCGCCGCGGTGGCCAAGCTGTCCAGGTCGGCGCCGGCCAGGGCCGCCGCCAAGCCGGCCGCGAAGGCCGCGGCCAAGAAGACCGTGCGCCGCAGCACCGCGCGCAAGACCAGCCGCTGACCATGGCCCGCTCGAACAACGCGCAGGGCGCGGCGCGAGCGCGCATCGGCCTGGCGCTGGCCGGCGGCGGCCCGCTGGGCGCGATCTACGAGATCGGTGCGCTGTGTGCGCTGCAGGAAGCGCTGGACGGCGTGGACTTCAACGACCTGTCGGGTTACGTGGGCGTGTCGGCCGGCGGCTTCGTCGCCGCGGGCCTGGCCAACGGCATGACGCCGAAGCAGCTGTGCAGCGCCTTCATCGAGAACGACAGCGCCAGCGAGGACCTGATCCGCCCGGGGCTGTTCATCCGACCGGCCTGGGGCGAATACGCGCGGCGCACGGCCGCGCTGCCGGGGCTGTTCGTGCAGGCCAGCCTGCGTTTCCTGTTCAAGCGCCGCGCGCTGCTGTCGGCCTTCGAGATCCTGGGCCGCGCGCTGCCCACCGGCTTGTTCAGCAACACGCCGCTGGAAGCGCAGGTCCGGCGCGTGCTCAGCGCCCCCGGGCGCAGCAACGACTTCCGCCAACTGAAGCGCAAGCTGGTGCTGGTGGCCACCGACCTGGACAGCGGCGAGGCCGCGCCCTTCGGCCAGCCCGGCTGGGACCATGTGCCGATCTCGGTGGCGGCGGCGGCCAGCGCCGCGCTGCCGGGGCTGTTCCCGCCGGTGGCGATCGACGGCCGCTGGTACGTGGACGGCGCGCTGAAGAAGACGCTGCATGCCACGGTGCTGCTCGACATGGGGCTGGATCTGCTGTTCTGCCTGAACCCGCTGGTCCCCTTCGATGCCACGCATGCACGCCACCGCGTGCTCGGCAGCGGCGACCCGCGCATCCCGCAGCTGGTGGTCGGCGGTTTGCCGGTGGTGCTGAGCCAGACCTTCCGCAGCCTGATCCATTCGCGGCTGGAGCTGGGCATGAAGGGCTACGAAGGCAGCCATCCGCACACCGACATCGAACTGTTCGAGCCCGACCACCGCGATCCGGAGATGTTCCTGGCCAACACCTTCGGCTACGCACAGCGCCGCGCGCTGGCCGAACATGCCTACCAGCGCACGCGCGCCGACCTGCGCTCGCGGCGCAGCACACTGGCACCGAAGCTGGCGCGCCACGGCATCGGGCTGAACGACGCCGTGCTCGACGATACGCGCCGCACGCTGGTGGGCCGCAAGCGCCACCAGCGCACGCGCTCGGCGCGTGCGCTGCAGCGGCTGGACGAGGTGCTGAACGACCTGAACGCGGCGCTGGCCGAGCGCGCCGCCTGAACCTCAGCCCAGGTAGCGCGCTTCCAGGTGCGCCTTGAAATGCGCCGGGTTCAGCGTCTCGCCGCTGGCGCGCAGCGCCAGTTCGTCGGTGGTCCAGCGGCTGGCCTGGCTCCAGATGTTGTCGCGCAGCCAGTCGAAGACCGGGTTCAGGTCGCCCGCGGCAATGCGCGCATCCAGGTCCGGCGTGGCGCGGCGCATCACCGCGAACCACTGCGCCGCGAACATCGCGCCCAGTGAATAGCAGGGGAAGTAGCCGAAGCCGCCGTCGGTCCAGTGCACGTCCTGCAGCGGCCCGTCCTTGTAGTTGCCGCGCGTGTCCAGGCCCAGCAGCTCCATCATCTTGAAGTCCCACAGCGCCGGGATGTCCTCGGCCTCGATCTCGCCTTCGATCAGCGGCCGCTCGATCTCGTAGCGCAGGATGACGTGCGCCGGGTAGGTGACCTCGTCGGCATCGACGCGGATCAGCCCCGGCTTGACGCGCGTCATCAGCCGGTGCAGGTTCACGGCCTCGAAGGCCGGCTGGGGGCCGAAGGCCTCGGCCACCATCGGCGCCAGGCGGGCGACGAAGCCGGGATGGCTGCCGAGCTGCATCTCGAAGCTCAGCGACTGGCTTTCGTGCACCGCCATCGAACGCGCCTCGGCCACCGGCTGGCCCAGCCATTCGCGCGGCAGGTTCTGCTCGTAGCGGCCATGGCCGGTCTCGTGCACCGTACCCATCAGGCTGCCGATGAAGTCGTGTTCGGTGAAGCGCGTGGTCATGCGCACGTCCTCGGGCACGCCGCCGCAGAAGGGGTGCGTGCTCACGTCCAGCCGGCCCGCCTCGAAGTCGAAGCCGAGCAGGCCGATGACGCGTTCGCACAGGCGCCGCTGCGCCTCCAGCGCGAACGGGCCCACCGGCTGGATCAGCGCCTCGCCGGCCTGGCGCTCGCGCACGTCGCGGATCAGCCCGGGCAGCCAGCCGCGCACCTCGCCGAAGATGCGGTCGACGGTGGCGCTGGTCATGCCCGGCTCGAAGCGGTCCATCAGCGCGTCGTAGCGCGACAGCCCGCTGCGTTCGGACAGCAGCTCGGCCTCTTCGCGCGCGATCGCCAGCACCTCGCGGAAGTTGAGCAGGAAGCCCTTCCAGTCGTTGGCCGGGCGCTGCTCGCGCCAGGCATGTTCGCAGCGCGAGCCGGCCATCTGGCGGCGCTGCACCAGCGATTCGGGCAGCGCATTGGCGCGCTGCCAGTCGCGGCGGATCTCGCGCAGGTTGGCGCGCTGCAGCTCCGACAGCGCCTCCTGCTCGGCGCGCGCGATGGCCTCGGCCAGGCCTGGGTCGGTGCGCATGCGGTGCAGCAGCGCCGCCATCTCGCTGAGCGCGGCGGCGCGCGCCGCATTGCCCTTGGGCGGCATCTTCGCCGCCTGGTCCCAGCCGGCCATCGACTGCAGATGCCCCAGCCGGTGCAGCCGCGCATAGGTCTGCGTCAGTGTGTCGTAGGCAGGCGTGGCGGGCATCGTGCGTGCATTGTCGCGCCGGCGCCCACCCGGACCCGGACGGTGGAAGCCCTTGTTGCGCAGCCTGTCACGGCGCGCTACTCACAGATCGAAACGTCCGGGGAAGACCCACAGCAAGGCCGCGGTCATGGTGACGTAACGCAACAGCTTGCCGATGGCCATGTAGAACACACAGGGCCAGAAGGCCAGGCGCAGCCAGCCGGCCACCGCGCACAGCGGGTCGCCGACCACCGGCAGCCAGCTCAGCAGGCAGGCCTTGGGGCCGAAGCGCTGCAGCCACTGCAGCGCGCGCGCTTCGCCGGGCGGCCGCTTCTTGATGCGCTCGTAGGTGCGTTCGGCGCCATAGCCCATCCACCAGCTGATGGCACCGCCCACGGTGTTGCCGGCGGTAGCCACCAGCACGGCCGGCCAGAACAGCTCGGGGTTGAGCTTGACCAGGCCGAAGACCGCCGGCTCCGAGCCCATCGGCAGCAGCGTGGCCGACAGCATGGCCACGAAGAACACCGTGCTCAGGCCGTACTGCGGCAGCGACAGTGCGGCAAGCAAGGAGTGCAACCAGGCTTCCATCGCGACGCATTATCGGCAGGGTCGCGCCGCTATACTCCCGCCTCCCGTTTTGCCCATTCCCCGGCCTGCCTCATGCACATCGGCGCCCATGCGCTCGCGAACAACCTGTTCGCCGCCCCGATGGCGGGCGTCACCGACCGGCCGTTCCGCCAGCTGTGCCGCCGCCTGGGCGCCGGCCATGCGGTCAGCGAGATGATCAGCGCCCGGCCCGAGCTGCGCGATTCGCTGAAGACCGCACGCCGCGCCAACCACGACGGCGAGAGCGCGCCCATCACCGTGCAGATCGCCGGCACCGATGCGGCGATGATGGCCGAGGCCGCGCGCTACAACATCGACCGCGGCGCCCAGATCATCGACATCAACATGGGCTGCCCGGCCAAGAAGGTGTGCAACCAGTGGGCCGGCTCGGCGCTGATGCGCGACGAGCCACTGGCTTTTGCCATCGTCGAAGCCGTGGTCGCCGCCTGCGCGCCGCAAGGCGTGCCGGTGACGCTGAAGATGCGCAGCGGCTGGTGCGACGGCGAACGCAATGCGCTGCGCATCGCCCGCGCAGCGCAGGACGCCGGCGTGGCCCTGGTGGTGGTGCACGGCCGCACGCGCGAGCAGGGCTACAAGGGCCTGGCCGAGTACGACACCGTGGCTGCCGTCAAGGCCGCGCTGCACATACCGGTGGTGGCCAACGGCGACATCGATTCGCCGCAGAAGGCCTTGCAGGTGCTGCGCCATACCGGCTGCGATGCGCTGATGATCGGCCGCGCCGCGCAGGGCCGGCCGTGGATCTTCCGCGAGATCGCACATTTCCTGCAGCACGGCGTGCCGGCCCCGGCGCCGGCCACGCGCGAGGTGCGGCAGTGGCTGCTGGAACATCTGCAGGACCACTACGCGCTGTACGGCGAACCCGTCGGCGTGCGCACCGCGCGCAAGCACATCGGCTGGGCGGTGCGTGCACTGCCCGGCGGCGAGGCCTTCCGCGCGGCGATGAACACGCTGGACGACACCGCGTCGCAGGTGCGCGCGGTCGCCACCTTCTTCGACGAGCTGGCCGAACTTCATCCGCAGCTGCCGCAGGCGGCTGCCAACGACGCATCCATCGCACTGCACGCATGAGCAAGAAGCACATCGAAGAGTGCGTGCGCGCCA
>Ga0307505_10001289_pt1 | contig 20958 bp, 20 predicted proteins | sample 23_S_MG_FD_202183 | JGI IMG/M metagenome (GOLD analysis project Ga0307505, IMG submission 202183) | Soil microbial communities from Populus trichocarpa stands in riparian zone in the Pacific Northwest, United States - 23_S | ecosystem: Environmental > Terrestrial > Soil > Riparian zone > Trees...
GCGTTAGGCTCGATCGGACAGGTTTCGCGCACGGTCGCGGACCTCGCCCAATCGACCGCCTTCTACGGCGACACGCTCGGCCTGGAGCACCTCTACACCTTCGGCGAGCTGGCGTTCTTCGATTGCGGCGGCACCCGGCTCTACCTGCACCAGACCGAGGTGACGCCCGAGTCGGTGCTGTACTTCCAGGTCGCCGACATCCACGCCGCTACCCAGGAGCTGGAGGCGAAAGGCGCCGCCTTCCTCGGCGCCCCGCACATGATCCACCGCCACGCCGACGGCACCGAGGAATGGATGGCGTTCTTCACCGACCCCGAAGGCCGCACGCTGGCGCTGATGGCGCAAGTCGCTCCGGCCTAGGGCACCAGCACGGTATCGCGCGCCACGAGGTCGGTCTCGGGATAGTCGAGGATGAAGTGCAGGCCGCGGCTTTCGTGGCGCTTGAGCGCGCTCTGCACGATCAGGTCGGCGCATTGCAGCAGGTTCCTGAGCTCGATCAGGTCGGTGGTGACGCGGAAGTGGCCGTAGTAGTCGGCGACTTCGTCGTGCAGCAGCTTGATGCGGTGCGCGGCGCGCTCGAGCCGCTTGGTGGTCCGCACGATGCCGACGTAGTTCCACATGAAGCGGCGGATCTCGGTCCAGTTCTGGCGGACGACCACTTCCTCGTCGGATTCGGTGACGCGGCTTTCGTCCCATTCGCGGATCGGCGGCACCGGATCGAGCTTGTCCCAGCATTCGAGCACGTCGCGCGCCGCCGCCTCGCCGAACACGAAGCATTCGAGCAAGCTGTTCGAGGCCAGGCGGTTGGCGCCGTGGAGCCCGCTTTCGGTGCACTCGCCCGCCGCCCATAGCCCGGGAAGGTCGGTGCGCGCGTCGAGGCCGACGAGGATGCCGCCGCAGGTGTAGTGCTGGGCGGGGACGACCGGGATCGGCTCTCGGGTCATGTCGATGCCGAGCCCGAGCAGCTTCTCATGGATGGTCGGGAAGTGTCCGATGACGAACTCGGGCGGCATGTGACTGATGTCGAGATGGACGTAGTCGAGGCCGTAGCGCTTGATCTGGTCGTCGATCGCGCGCGCCACCACGTCGCGCGGGGCGAGCTCGGCGCGCTCATCGTAGTCGGGCATGAAGCGCTTGCCGGTCTCGGGATGCTTGAGCTGCCCGCCTTCGCCGCGCACCGCCTCGGTGATGAGGAAGTTCTTGGTCTCGAGATTGTACAGGCAGGTCGGGTGGAACTGCATCATCTCCATGTTGGAGATGCGGCAGCCCGCGCGCCACGCCATGGCGATCCCGTCGCCGGTCGCGCCGCGCGGGCTCGTCGAGAACTGGTACACGCGCCCCGCGCCGCCCGCCGCCATGACCGTCGCCCGCGCGGTGTGGGCCTCGACCTTTCCGGTGGCGGTATCGAGCGCATAGACGCCCCACACCCGGCCCGAGCCCGAGTAGCGCTGCTCGTGCCGGCCGGTGATGAGGTCGATGCAGCTCCTGTCGGGCAGCAGGGTGATGTTGGGATTTTCCTCGGCGGCCTTGAGCAGCGCGGCCTGCACCGCCCACCCGGTCGCGTCGGCGACGTGGACGATGCGGCGGTGCGAATGGCCGCCCTCGCGCGTGAGGTGGAGGTCTCCATGGTCGCGGTTGAACGGCACGCCCAGCTCGCACAGCCGGTCGATCGCCGCGGGGGCGCGCTCGATCACGAACTCGACCGTCTCGCGGCGGTTGAGCCCGGCGCCGGCGACCATCGTGTCGCGGATATGCTCCTCGAAGGTGTCGCCGGCATCGAGCACCGCCGCGATCCCGCCCTGCGCCCAGGCGGTCGAGCCGCTGGTCAGCGGACCCTTGGCGAGCACAAGGACCTTGTGTGTCTTCGCCAGCGTCAGCGCCGCAGTCAGCCCGGCGGCGCCGGAGCCGATGATCAGGATGTCGTACATTTACTCCCCTCCCGCATGCGGGAGGGGTTGGGGGTGGGCCTGTGCAGCCAACGAAAGCCGGGTCGCCGTTAACACGCCCTCGACATTGCCTATCGCGTCGGCGTTTGCAAAGCGCAGCACTCGAAAGCCTGCTCCATGCAGGTAGCGGTCCCGCCCAACATCGCGATCAGGTGCGACGTCGTGCGAATGACCCTCGAGCTCGACGACCGACTTGTGCTCCCGGCAGAGGAAATCCGCGAAGAAAGGGCCGACGGGCATTTGCCGGCTGAATTTTGCGCCCAGTTGGGAGCTGCTCGGAAACCGCGATAAGTGCCGCTCGGCGGGCGTCGCCGCGTGGCGCAATTCGCGAGCGCGGCGGGTGTCTCTATCTCGAAACTTGGGCACGGGCCTCTCTTGCCCACCCCCGACCCCTCCCGCAAGCGGGAGGGGGACCTTGACGCGCTACATCGCCGCGCTCGTCAGCTGCACGAACACGTCCTCGAGATCCGCCTCGCGCGTGGTCACGTCCTCGATCGCGTAGCCGTGCTGCTGGATCAGCGCGAGGACCTGGCCGGCGCTCGAGGCGTCGCGGTCGTAGGTGATCTCGAGCGTGCGCGGGTCGAGGACCTCCGCTTTGACGAAAGCCTCCTCCATCGGCGGGCCGGCGAGGTCCTTGTCGACGGTGACGCGGACGATCTTCTCACGCGCCATGCCGACCAGTTCGCGGGTGGTCTTGTCGGCGATCAGCTCGCCGTGGTTGATGATGGCGATGCGGTCGCAGAGCTGCTCGGCCTCCTCGAGGTAGTGCGTGGTCAGGACCACCGTCACCCCCTCCCCGTTGAGCTCGCCGATCAGCTCCCACAGCTGCCGCCGCAGCTCGACGTCGACGCCCGCGGTCGGCTCGTCCAGCACCAGCACCGGGGGCGAATGGACCATCGCCTTGGCGATCAGCAGGCGGCGCTTCATGCCCCCTGAGAGCGAGCGCGAATAGGCGTCGCGCTTGTCGGCGAGGTGCACCGCCCTAAGCAGCTCTTCCGAGCGGCGCAGCGCCTTGGCCACGCCGTACATCCCCGACTGGTTCTCCAGTACCTCGAACGGCGTGAAGAACGGGTCGAACACGATCTCCTGCGGGACGATCCCGATCGACATCTTGGCGTTGCGGTGGTCGCGGTCGATGTCGTGGCCCCAGATGCGGATGGTGCCGCCGGTCTTCGTCACCAGGCCGGCCATGATGTTGATCAGTGTCGACTTGCCCGCGCCGTTGGGGCCGAGGAGGCCGAAGATGCCGCCCTCGGGCACGTCGAAGCTGACGCCTTTCAGGGCCAGCTTGGCCGGCGCATCGCCCTGCGCCGCATATTCCTTGACCAGGTCGCGGATCTCGATCGCGGCTTGCGGAGCGGCTGCGGGCATGCGCGGCCCTTAGGGCGCGGCGGCGGACGGCGTAAAGGGGCAAGGTTGCGCAGCGTCGTAAAGGCGGTCTTAACCTTGTTTCGTGCGGGGCCTTTCACGGCTCATCCCCTAGGTGGGGTCCGATGGGATTGGGGCATTTCCGCCAGCTGCGCCCGCCAGGGCGCCTGACGCCGCGCCAGCGCACGGCCTGCGCGCTGTTGGCGCTGCTAACCGTCGTCCTGTCCCCGACGCCGGCCTTCGCGCAGTACACCGGGAGCGATACCGAGACCGTCGATGCGCGGGCCGCAATCCTGACACCCGGCTCGATGGCCAAGCTGACGGACATGGATTTCGGCGACATCGCGCAGCCGTCCAGCCCCGGAACGGTCGTCCTGACCCCGACCCCCACGCCGACTTGCGGCACGACCGGCGGGCTCGTCCGTACCGGCGATTGCCAGGCCGCCTCCTTTGCCATTCTCAAGCGCGGAAACGGCAACAATCCCGTCCGCATTCGCGAATTGAACAACGGCCAGATCGTATTGCTCGGTCCCGGTGGGGCAAGCATGACCGTGACCAATCTCACGCTCAGCGTCACCGATCTGACGACCGCTCCCGGCGGCGGTCCGCAGGGCACGATGGGCAACTATCGATTCTCGTCGAGCGATGGGTTCGCTTCGTTCAGGATCGGAGGCACCTTACATGTGGCGGCGCAGCAGCCCGGCGGCCACTACAGCGGCACGCTCGAATTGGAAGTGCAGCTAAACTGAGCCGACCCACGGTTGCGAGGACCCTGCGACCCGGCTAAGCGCCTGCGCGATGGATCACGTCCCCGAAACCACCCTGGTCGACGCCCCGCGTGTGTGGTGCGACGGTGCCGGCGACATCCGCGGCGGCGCCAACTACCGTCCGGCGGCGCTCGGCCATCCCCGGGTGTGGATGCAGATCGACGAGAGAGGTTACGCCGACTGCGGCTATTGCGACCGGCGCTTCGTGCTCGCGGGCGGTCCGGCCCACCGGGGCCTGCACGAGGTTTCGCCCGGCGACCTGCCCGAGCCCGACGCCAGCCCGGCCGGCTCGGTCGAACCCTGATCCGGCCTTGCGCGGTCAGCGCAGGTTCACCACATTAAGGGTACGAATCCTCGCCAGAGGGAGAACGCCCATGAAAACGCTCACCATGCTCCTCGCCGGCGCCGCGCTGGCCTTCTCCGGAGCCACCGCCGCCACCGCCGAGACGCGCACCGAGAAAGGCGAGGCCAAGCTCGCCAAGATCCTCGAAGGCCGCATCGCCGGCGAACCGGTGCAGTGCATCAGCGCGCTGCGCAGCAACCGCATCCGGGTGATCGAACACGTCGGCCTCGTCTACGATGCCGGCGACACTATTTACGTGGCTCGGGCCGAAAATCCCGACTCGCTGGGCTACTGGGACGTGCCCGTTATCGAGCGCTTCGGCAGCCAGCTGTGCTCGAACGACATCATGCGCACGGTCGATCGCAGCGGCGGCTACATCACCGGCCCGCTGTTCCTGAACGATTTCGTTCCTTACCGGCGCGGATAAACCCGCTTGGCCGCCCCGCAGCGGCGCTGGGCGGCCGAGCTTCTCCATGTCTGGTTCCACATGCTGGGTCCGCGGGCGTGGTTCGCGCCGGATTGGCGGACCGATGCCATGCTGCGCAAGCGCTTCGGGCGTGAGCTGACCGCGCTCGGCACGCGCCCGGCGCGCGAATTCCTCACCGAGCCCCGCGCCGCGCTCGCCGCCGTGCTGCTGTTCGACCAGTTGCCGCGAAACCTCTATCGCCGCAGCCCGCGCGCCTTCGCCTTCGATCCACTCGCCCGCGCGATCGCCCGCGGCGCGCACGACCTCGGCTGGGACGCCGCGCTGGCGCCGCAGGAGCGCCAGTTCCTGGCCATGCCGCTGATGCACAGCGAGGCGATCGCCGACCAGGAGCGAAGCCTGCGCATCTACGCCGGGCTGGGCCGGCGCTACGGCTGGCCCTTCGCGCGCAGCCATCACCGCGTGATCGCCCGCTTCGGCCGCTTCCCGCACCGCAACGAGGCGCTCGGCCGCGACAGCACTCCGGCCGAAGAGCGCGCGGTCGCGGCAGGCTTCGCCTGGTAGCGGCGGCGCCCGCTTTACATCGCGCAGCGGGCGCGTAGTCTCTTTCGCACAAGCTGGCCGCCGCGTAGCGGCCGGCCCGTGGAGGGGGAGAGCTCCATGAAGTATACGGTCTGGTTCGTGCGCCTTATCTACGCCGCCTGGATGATCCCGGCGGGGCTCAACCATTTTACACGGCTCTACCCGCAACCGACCGGCAATCAGCCGATCAGCATCGAGGTGTTCACCGCGCTGCTCGACAGCGGGCTGTTCACGCTGGTGAAGGCGGTGGAGCTGCTCGCGGGCCTCGCCGTGCTGTTCGGCTTCCGCCTGCCGCTGATGCTGCTGGCGGTCCTGCCGGTCTCCTTCACCGTTTGGTACTGGGATACCGAGCTGCAGGGGTGGTGGACCGGCTCCGCGGTCTACGGCTGGTCGGTGCTGGGCTGCAACCTGTTCCTGTGCCTCGCCTACTGGGAAAGCTACCGCGCGATGTTCGTTCGCGATGCCGTGCCGCAGCTGCCCGCGCTCGGGTCTCCGGTCCCGGTCGCGCGCGAGATGGAGGCGCAGCCATGATCCGCCTGGTCGACGGCCTGCGGCTCTTGCTCGGCGCGGTGATGACGGTCACCGCGCTCGACTACTTCCTTCCCGCGCTGGTCCCGTTGGTCGGGCAGTACGGCTTCCAGGATCCGATGGCCGCGCGGGTGATGACGGCGTTCGACAGCAGCGGTCTGCTCGCCGTCGCCAAGTTCATCCATCTGATCGCCGGCCTGCTGCTGCTGAGCAACCGCGCCGTCCCCTTCGCTCTGGCCGCGCTGATGCCGGTCAACCTGTGCGGCCTGTTCATCTCGCTGTTCATCGAGGCCGGGCCGCTGATCGCGGTGCTGGCGGCGCTGACGGTCGCGCTCAACGCCGCGTTGATGCTGGCCTATCTGCCGTACTACCGCGGCGTGCTGGAGGGCGGCCAGCTCGCGGACGGGGAAGCGCCGGATGCCGGAGCGAACTATGAAAGCCTGTTCGTCAATCCGCTGTCCGCCGCCCCGCCCGCAGCCTATTTCGGCGCCGCGCTGGTGCTGGTCGCGGCGCTGGCGTTCTACTGGTTCGTGGTGCCCTTCTCCAACGGCACGACGGGCCTCGTGACTCTGGCGGTCCCGGCGGTGCTGTTCGCGGCGGGCTGGGCCCGCGCGCTGAGCGGGCGCGCCTAGAAAGGTGGCGGTTCTCCGCGTGGCGGCGCTGCCATTCGTCGCGCTGGCGCTGGCACCGGTGGCCGCATCGAGCGAGCGGGACCAGGCCGCCTGCGTCAGGGGGACCGGCGCGCACGACGGATACTTCTACACTTCGTGGCGCGATTCGGGCTCGGCCTGCATGACGCTCGGCGAGCGGGGCAGCTATGCGGTCACCTGGGACCTCCGGCCGCGCGGCAACCTCGTCGTCGGCAAGGGCTGGCGCACCGGCTCGGCCGATCGCAACGTCGGCTACCGGGCGGCCGCCTTCGACCCCGGCTCGAACGGGTATCTCACCCTCTACGGCTGGACCACCGATCCGCTGATCGAATACTATGTCGTCGACAACTGGGGCAGCGGCTTCACCCCGCCAGGCGAGGACGCCGCGGTGCTCGGCACCGTCGAGAGCGACGGCGGCACCTACCGCATCTACCGCACCACCCGCGTCGAGAAACCCTCGATCCGGGGCACCCAGACCTTCGACCAGTTCTGGAGCGTGCGCACCGAGCGACGGGCGCAGGGCGGCGACAATAGGATTACCTTCGCCAATCACGTCGCGGCGTGGCGCTCGCACGGGCTGGAGCTGGGGACGATGGACTACCAGGTCCTCGCCACCGAGGGCTTCGGCAGTACCGGGCGTTCGGAGGTTACGCTGTGGCAGGAGTAGGATGAGCGTCCGGGCGGGGCGGGCGGCATCAGATGTACGGAACAGGATAGCGCCGGATGTTTGCGTCGGCCGTGGCTAGTGTCAGCTCGTCAGTTAACGCATGAGCAATCAGCATGCGATCCACCGGATCGCCGTGGATCGGCGGAAGACCCGCGGCGATCCGCCAGCACTGGGCGGGAAGGTCGATCACCTGAAAATTCATGTGCTCGCGCAGGAAATCGAGCGATTCGATCATCGCGATGCGGCCGCGCTGCTGCAGGTCAGCGAGCTCGAAGGCTGTCACGGCGCTGACGAGCAAGTCGCGCTTAGGATCGAGCAGGGCGGTCCGATCGATCCGTTGGAGGCGTGGATCACCGGTGGCCATCCAGACGAGGGTATGCGTGTCGAGCAGGATGGGCGCGTCAGGACTTGCCAAACTTGCGCTCGATCCGCTCCTCGTACTCCTCGTCGGTCATCGACGGCGGAACGTCGAGCGCGTCGGTGCCGTGGAGATGGCGGTATTTGTCGGCCAGGAACCCGATGGCCGCCGCGCGCTTGGCGGCGCGTGCAGCCTTCTCGATCTCCTCCGCCTCGGGCAACGGCACCAGCCGCACCTTGGGCTGCCCGTCGCGCTGCACGATGACCTCCTCGCCCCGCAGCGCGGCGGCGACCAGCTCCGACAGCCGGGTCTTGGCTTCGCCGATGTTGACGTGAATGGTCATGTTACGAATTTAGGTTGGCCAAGGTGGTTGGTCAAGCTGAATCCCCGCGCGGCAAATCGCCCGAAGCCGCGACAACTCGGCGAACTTCCTTGGGTTTCCTTGCAGATTTAACAGCGGTGCGAGCTGTCTGATGAGGGCCTGTTCGTCATCGTAGTGAGAGCCGGCCGAACTCTCGGTTTGCCACACGACTTTCAGGTTCTCTGCGATCCACTCGATGACGAACTGCTTGTCACCTGGTGCGAACTCGTAATTGCGGCCACCCTTGGGCGATCTGCAGCCAAGCATTGCTCCGATCGAGCGGAAAAACGTTCCCGGCCTGCGATGCTGGCATTCTTCATGCCAAACTCGCTGCGCGAGACTGGCGTCGGCTTTCCCTATGTACATCAATTTGGGTTGTGCCCGCGTCCGAGCCTCACATGCGAAGGTCTCTGGCAAGCGTTCCAATTCTTCGACGAAGAAGGCATATTTCCCGGGGACGTTGGGAAGAAGGGGTTCAGCGTCGAAGACTGGAACCGCGCTGTCGAACCGAATCCAGTCTGACATCCCTCACTCCCACTCGATCGTCCCCGGCGGCTTGCTGGTGTAGTCGTAGACCACCCGGTTGATGCCCTTGACCTCGTTGACGATCCGCGTCGCCACGCGGCTCAGGAACGCCGCGTCGAAGGGGTAGACGTCGGCGGTCATGCCGTCGGTGCTGGTGACGGCGCGCAGACCGCAGACGTTGTCGTACGTGCGGTAGTCGCCCATCACGCCGACGGTCTTGACCGGCAGCAGCACCGCGAACGCTTGCCAGATCGCGTCGTAGAGCCCGGCGGCGCGGATTTCCTCGAGGTAGATCGCGTCGGCCTTCCTGAGGGTGTCGCAGCGCTCGCGGGTCACCTCGCCCGGAATGCGGATCGCGAGGCCGGGCCCGGGGAACGGGTGGCGGCCGACGAAGGCCTGCGGCAGGCCGAGCTCGCGGCCGAGCACGCGGACCTCGTCCTTGAACAGCTCGCGCAGCGGCTCGACCAGCTGCATGTTCATCCGCTCGGGCAGGCCGCCGACGTTGTGGTGGCTCTTGATCGTCACCGAGGGCCCGCCGGTGAAGCTGACGCTTTCGATCACGTCGGGGTAGAGCGTGCCCTGGGCGAGGAAATCGGCGCCGCCGACCTTGTTCGCCTCGTCCTCGAACACGTCGATGAAGGTCTTGCCGATGAACTTGCGCTTGGCTTCGGGCTCGTCGAGCCCTTCGAGGCCGTTCAGGAACAGCGTCTCGGCGTCGACGTGGACGAGCGGGATGTTGTAATGATCGCGGAACAGGGTGACGACCTGCTCGGCCTCGTTCATCCGCATCAGCCCGTGGTCGACGAACACGCAAGTGAGCTGCTCGCCGATCGCTTCGTGGATCAGCACCGCGGCGACGGCTGAATCGACCCCGCCCGAGAGGCCGCAGATCACCCTGCCCGAACCGACCTGAGCGCGGATTTCCTCGGTCTTGGTCTTGCGGAACTCGGCCATCGTCCAGTCGCCGGCGCAGCCGCACACGTGGCGCACGAAGTTGGCGATCAGCTTCGCGCCGTCGGGGGTGTGGTAGACCTCGGGGTGGAACTGGGTGCCGTAGTACTTGCGCGCGTCGTCGGCGATCAGCGCGAACGGCGCGCCGTCGCTGGTGGCGACGATACGGAAGCCTGTCGCGAAGCGGGTGACCTTGTCGCCGTGGCTCATCCACACCTGGTGCCGATCGCCGACCTGCCACAGCCCGTCGAACAGCGCGCAGTCCTCGGTCACGGTCAGGAACGCGCGGCCGAACTCGCCGCCTTCCCCGGTTTCGTGCCCGGGGCGGACCTCGCCGCCGAGCTGGTGGGTCATGACCTGCTGGCCATAGCAGATGCCGAGGATCGGCAGGCCGCTGCCGAACACCACCTGCGGCGCCCGCGGGCTGCCTTCCTCGGGCACTCCGGCGGGCGATCCCGAAAGGATTATGCCCTTCGGCCGGAGCCGCGCGAATGCCTCCTCGGCCATCGAGAACGGCGCGATTTCAGAATAGACCCCCGCTTCGCGCACGCGGCGGGCGATCAGCTGCGTCACCTGGCTGCCGAAATCGACGATGAGGATGGAATCGGAGGGCCGGAGGGTCATCGCCGCGCGCTTAAGTCGGGCGCGCCGGTCTGTCTAGGCGACGAGGCACGGCCGGTTCACGGATCTTTCGGCTCCCCGGGTTCGCCGAACAGCGGCAGCACGGCCGCATAGAGCTCCTCGGGCGTGACGGCCGCGCGCTGACCGCCGGCCTCTGTTACCAGGGCATTCTGCGCGGCCGACGGTACGACCGAATAGACGATGAAGGGCGTGGCATCGCCGCGCCCGCGCATTTCCCGCACCAGTTCCAGGCCCGCCAGCGGCCTGCCATGGCGATTCATGTCGGAGATGACCGCACGGTACTCGTACATCGCCAGGAGCGCGAGCGCCTCTTCGCTGGTGGCGACCTGGTAGACCGCGATCTTGCGGTTTTCGAAATGCTCCTTCTCCCTGAGGTTGTTCTGCGGATGGTCGTCCACCCACAGCACGCGTCCGATGGCGTCCGCGGGCTCTCCCCGGAGCAGGACTTGCCTTTCGGCACCGGGGGTTTCGCGCAAGAGCGCCGCCAGCGTCAGGCCACCCAACGCGGCGATGCCCAGGGCGGTCGCGGCAAGGGCCGCACGACGGGACAATCCCGAGCGGACCGGGCCGTTCGCGACGAACGAGGCGGCCTCGGTCGGCTCCGCGTCGAGTCGATACCCGTAGCCGTGCACTGTCTGCAAAGCCTGGCCGTCCTCGCCGAGTGCCTTGCGCAGGCGCCCGATCGCTTTCGCGAGCGAGTTTTCGTGCACCACGCGGCCCGGCCAGCCGGCTTCCAGCAGGCGATCCTTGTCCACGATCCTGCCCGCTTCACCGATCAGGATGGCAAGAATGGCCGCGCAAGGAACGTCGAGGCTCGCGCTTCGTCCGGCTACACGGAGCTCGCCTCGCGCCTCGTCGAATTCGATCTGGCCGAAACGCGTCACCCCACTGCCCATGATTCCCCCATCCGAAGGTATGTCATTGGGATCCGACGAAGTCGATATGGCGAAAGAGGACGGGCCGAGGTCCCATTCACAAATTTTCACAAACGGAGAGAGACCTCGCTCGCGTGGCGGCATGGCCGGAGGGCAGATCACCGCCCTGGGGAGCTACGGCGCAATGGGCTACGGACCCGGATCCGGTAGGCCACGAAGCGTGTCCATTGCGGAATTGTGGCAACTTTGATTGCGAAATTCGCAATGGACGTTGCTTTCTTCGCATTTGCACAATTCCATGCTGCAGCGCACACCCTAGATCGAGAGCAGAAAAGGGATGTCCATTCGAAAGGCGGCCGAATGCTCAGATCAAGGATCACAGCCATGCGCAATGTTATCGCCGCCGCTCTTGCCGTCCTCGCTCTTTCCGCCGTGGCCGCCCCCGCCGCCGCGGCCGACGAGCAGGTCACCGTCACCGTCGGCGTCGCCGACCTCAACCTTGCCGCGCCCGCCGGCAGCGCCGCGCTGGACAGCCGCATCGATGCGGCGGTCAAGGAAGTCTGTGCAAGGCCCGACATCCGCAACCTCAAGGCGATGACCGCCTGGGAGGAATGCAAGGCCACCGCGCGGCTCGGCGCGCTCGACCAGCTGTCGATCGCCTCGCCGTACGAGGGCGTGACGCTCACCAGCCTGTTCTAGCTCCGGCGCCCCCGGTCTTGATCGCGCCGCGGGCGTTCATTCGATAAGCTCGAACGCACCCCACAGCGCCGGATGCGAGGCTTGCGGACGCCCGCTCGCGCGCGCCGCCATCACGCTCGCACGGAGCGCTTCGGCGGGCTGACGACCAGCTGCCGCCTCGCGCAACGTCCCGGCTGCGATCAGTCGGGCCATGTCGTCGCGCACCGGCCAGTGGGTGGCGAGTATCTGGTCGGCCCCGGCCATGATGAACGCCTGGGCGAGGCCCGACAGGCCGGGTGCGTCCGGCTCCGCGCCGGCGGCAGTGTTGCAGGCCGAGAGCAGCACCCAGCGCGCAGGCAAGTCGAGCCGGGCGATCTCGCTTGCGGTCAGCAGCCCGTCGTCGGAACCTCCCGCGCTCAGCAGCAGGGCAGGCTCGCGCAGCCCCTCCACTTCACCTGAAACGAACCCGTGCGTAGCGAACGCGAGCACCGATCCGGGCGCCACCGTCGCCGCGCGCAGTGCCGCTTCGGTGGCCGCCTCACCGGTCAGGATCAACGGATTCTCGGCGCCGATCGCCCGGGCCAGGTCGGCGAACTCGCCCGCCGCGTCGGGCAGCACGGGCAGCGTGCCCATGTCGATCAGCCGTCCGCCGCGCATCACCGCCTCGCCCCCGCCGGCGGACGCGCCGCCGACGTCTCCCAGAGCGACAAGGCTTGGCGCGAGCGGCCCCCCCGCTTCACCCGCTGCGCGCGGAATGCCGGGCAGGCGCGAGATCGCCAGCCGGTCGAGCAGGTAGTCGTCGCCCCGCGCGTCGGGCACCAGGACCGCGAACGGCACCGCGCCGAGCGCGCCGTTGGCGCTGACCTTGAGCCTGCTGGCCGCGTCCAGCGCGGCCGCCAGCTCGGGGCGCACTATTGCGGCATACAGTTCACCTGCAGCCTGACGATCGAACGGCCGATCGGCGGCGAGCGGATCGAGCGAGACGCGCAGCCGGGCGGCGAGCGCGCGGATATCGGCCTGCTCGGCGGGGACCAGGTATTGCCAGCTAGCAGTCGACGAGAGCGCGGTGACGAGATAGCCGTCGCGCAGCTCGCTGACCTGCATGAACACCTCACCCTCACCCAGCATGGCGCGAACCGGCCCGGTCGCCGAAGCAGCGAAGCGCGGTTGCGAAGCGCCGGCGGCCGCTAGCGCCGCCTCCTGCTCGCCAATCGCGGCTTCCAACTCCGCGATCCGCGCGTTGGCACCGGCGAGGTCGAAATCGTCCCTGGGGTCGGAGAGCTGCGCTTCGGCCGCGGCCAGTACCGTCGTGCGTTCGACGATAAGACGGCGGCGCTGCGCCAGCGCCTCCGCCGCGGAGCCCGTGCCGGCTTCGACGCGCGCCACCTGCGCGGCGATCGCCGCATCGTCGACGCTGGTGCGAGCCGACCATTGCTGTGCTTCGAACGCGGACTCGGTATCGCCTGCGGAGGCCAGCACTTCGGCGAGGTATCCGAACGCCGAGCGCATCGCGAGCGTAAGCGCGCCGCCGGCGCCGCGGTCCGCCGCCGCTTCGAGTGCCGCGAGCAATTCGCGTCCTTCCGCCCCCAGCGCATCGGGCGCAGCCGAACCGGCCCGGCTGCGCGCCAGCAGCAGAAGCGCGCGCTCGGTCAGGAGGTCGGGGTGGCTCGCCGGCATCGCCGCCGCGCGCAGCGCCACGCCTTCGGTCAGCGCGGCTTCGGCCGCCGCCGCATCCCCGCGCGCCAGCTCGATCGTCGCCAGCACCACGCGTCCTTCCATGCGCGCGACATGGACCGGCGCGAGCCGCGCATCGCGCGTGGCGACGACGTCGCGCTGCAACCCTGCCGCCTCGTCGAACCGGCCAAGCGCGAGCAGCGTGCGCGAGAGCGCCTCGCGCGCCTGGAGTGCGCGGTTGCTTTCGGCGCCCAGCTGGGCGTCGATCACCGGGATCGCCTGCGCGAGGAACGCCTGGCCTTCCTCGTACCGGCCGGCCTGGACCAGCGCCGTGGCGAAGATTGCGCGCATCGTCGCGCTGTTCTGGTTCGGCTCGCCGGCCGCGGTCTCGACCAGTTCGAACGCCTGCCGGGCGAGCGGAATCGCGGCGTTCGGCCGCCCTTGGCGGACCAGCAGCATCGCGAGGTTGGCGTAAAGGTTGGCGAGCAGCGGGTGGCCGGGAGGGAGCGCACGCTCGGCATATGCGAGCCCTTCGTAGGCCACCGCCACCGCCTCGTCGTCGCGACCCAGCTCGCGCATGTAGACCGCCCTGTTGGCATACCACAGCGCGCCGTCGGCGGGCGGGGGATCGAACGCCTCGGCCAGGCCCAGCGCCTCGGTGTTGAGCCGCAGCGCGTCCGCGGGCCGCCCGGCTTCGCGATAGGCCGCGGCAAGGTTGGCCATGGCGCGGGCCAGCTCCACGTCCGGCCGTCCGATCTTTGCCTCGCGCTCGAGCAGGAGGGCGCGTTCGAAGGTCTCGACCGCGAGGTCGTGATCGGCCTTGAACACCGCGATGTAGCCGCGCAGGCTGAGCGCATCGAGCAGCCCCTTGCGGTGTTCGGGCTGCGCGCGCTCGAGGACCGGGAGCACCTTTTCGATGAGCGCGCTGGCCTCGTCGAACTTCTGCATTGCGGCGAGGCCGACGGCGAGCCCGGCCTCGCGCTCGGCGATCTCGGGGCTGCCGTCGGGGTAGTGCCTGCGGGCCTCGTCGAGCGCGGCGACGAAGTTGGCGTGGTAGGCGGCCGGGTCGGCGTTGGGATCCGCGGCCTCGGCTCTGGCGATCAGTCCGTCGAGGACCGGATGTGCGCGGTCCTGCGCCGCGGCCGGGACGGCGCACGCCGCCAGAAATATCGCCGTTGCCGCCGCCCGCATCGTCTTTCCCCCGCCCGAAGCGCGCGAAATGGAGCAGGAAATGGCCGCGGATGGAAGCGTCAGCCTCGCTCGGCGATCCAGTAGGCGGCGCGCGGTGCCAGCTTGTCGATCAGCCGCGGCCGCCAATAGCGGGCGTTCCATGCCGTTAGGCGGCCGACGAGGTGATCGAAACGCAGGAACCAGCGGTTGTCCCACGGGCGCGCAATGCCGAGCCGGCGGGCCAGCGCATCGCCGCCCGGAAAGTCGACGAAACGGCAGGCCCGCACCGAGAACCCGGCCTCCGCCAGCATGCGGTCCATCAGCGCGGGAGGAATTCCGCGTTCGTTGCGGGTCAGGCCGGGGCGCGGACGGCGAAAGTCGCCGAGCGAGCTGACCGGCTCGCGGATCAGCAGCATGCCGCCCGGGGCGAGCACGCGCGCCAGCTCGGCGAGCACCTCGGAAACGTTGGGGACATGGTGGAGCACGCCGAAGCTGCCGGCGAGATCGCAGCTCGCGTCGGGAAGGTCGATCGCACCGCGTAAGGTGGGAGCGCGGTACTCCGCCGGTGCGCCGGCGATCGTCTCGCGCCAGAAGCGCCGCCCCGGCTCGATCGCGACGAAGCGCGCGACCCGGTCCGCCAGCGGCTCGTATTCACGGCCCGATGCGGCGCCCAGCGCGAGGCAGCGCTCGAACCGGCGCTCGCCAAGGAAGCGGAAGGCATGGAAGCGGTTGACCTCGCCGGAGCTGCGCCCTTCGGCATCGGCGGCAGGCAGGAGGGCGTATCCTTCCTCCTCATCGGCGAACCAGGCGGCGAGCGCCGCGTCGTCGAGCGCTTCGCCGTGGAGGCGCAAGCCCAGCAATTCGGCGGTCGGCGGCTCGGCGGCGTGGGCCATGAGCGCATCTGGCCGCAACGCGGCCGGCAATGCAACAGAATCGCACGGAGCCCTGCCGATTGGCCTTGTGGGAAAACACGCGCGTTTGCTTGGGTTGCGCAGGCGCAATCCCTATATGATGGCCATGGCAGACACTCCAGAAAATCCCCCCGAAAGCATCCCCAGCTCCGGGCCAAACGCCAACGCCTACGGTGCCGAGAGCATCAAGGTGCTCAAGGGCCTGGACGCGGTGCGCAAGCGGCCGGGCATGTACATCGGCGACACCGACGACGGATCGGGCCTGCACCACATGGTGTTCGAGGTTTCCGACAACGCGATCGACGAAGCGCTCGCCGGGCATTGCGACCTGGTGACCATCGAGCTCAACCCCGACGGCTCGGTCGGCGTGGAGGACAACGGCCGCGGCATCCCGACCGGCATCCACGAGGAGGAAGGCGTTTCCGCGGCCGAGGTCATCATGACCCAGCTCCACGCCGGCGGGAAGTTCGAGAACACCAGCGAGGACAACGCGTACAAGGTGTCCGGCGGCCTGCATGGCGTCGGCGTCAGCGTGGTCAACGCGCTGAGCGAGTGGCTCGAGCTGACCATCTGGCGCGACGGCAAGGAACACTGGATGCGCTTCGAGCATGGCGACGCGGTGTCGCCGCTCAAGGTGGTCGGCGACGCGCCGGGCCGGAAGGGCACCCGTGTCACCTTCATGCCTTCGACCGACACCTTCAAGAACGTGCTCGAGTTCGATTTCGACAAGCTCGAGCACCGCTACCGCGAGCTGGCGTTCCTCAATTCGGGCGTGCGTATCCTGCTGCGCGACAAGCGCCACGACACCCCGCTCGAGCACGACCTGTTCTACGAGGGCGGGATCGCCGCGTTCGTGAAGTACCTCGACCGCAACAAGCAGCCGCTGGTGCCCGAACCGATCTCGGTCTCGGCCGAGAAGGAAGGGATCGGCATCGACGTCGCGCTCGAGTGGAACGACAGCTACTACGAGAACGTCCTGTGCTTCACCAACAACATCCCGCAGCGTGACGGCGGCACTCACCTCGCCGCATTCCGCGCCGCGCTGACGCGCACGATCAACAACTATGCCGAGCGCTCGGGCCTGCTCAAGAAGGAGAAGGTCCAGCTCACCGGCGAGGACATGCGCGAGGGGCTGACCGCGATCGTCAGCGTCAAGCTGCCCGACCCCAAGTTCGGCTCGCAGACCAAGGACAAGCTGGTCAGCTCCGAGGTGCGCCAGCCGCTCGAGAGCCTGATGGGCGAGAAGATGTCCGAGTGGCTCGAGGAGAACCCCGGCGACGCCAAGGCGATCATCCAGAAGATCGTCGATGCCGCCGCGGCGCGCGAGGCCGCGCGCAAGGCCCGCGAGATGAGCCGCAAGGGCGCGATGAGCGTCGCCTCGCTGCCAGGCAAGCTCAGCGATTGCCGCGAGCGCGACCCGGCCAAGTCCGAGCTGTTCCTGGTCGAGGGCGATTCCGCCGGCGGCTCGGCCAAGAGCGGGCGCGACAGCCAGTACCAGGCGATCCTGCCCTTGCGCGGCAAGATCCTCAACGTCGAGCGCGCCCGCTTCGACCGGATCATCGGCAGCAAGGAAGTCGGCACGCTGATCCAGGCGATGGGCACGGGCATCCGCGACGAGTTCACGCTCGACAAGCTGCGCTACCACAAGATCGTGATCATGACCGACGCCGACGTCGACGGCGCGCACATCCGCACGCTGCTGCTGACGTTCTTCCACCGGCAGATGCCCGAGATCATCAAGGCCGGGCACCTGTTCATCGCCCAGCCGCCGCTGTTCAAGGTCAGCAAGGGCCGCTCGGAAGTCTATCTCAAGGACCAGGCCGCGCTCGACCGCTATCTGGTCGAGGCAGGGCTGCAGGGCCGGGTGCTGGAAAGCAGCGCCGGCGCACGCAGCGGGGCCGACCTCGCTGCGCTGGTCGAGCATGCGCTGCGGATGAAGGCGCTGATGGGCTTCGTCCCGCGCAAGTACGATTACCGGCTGGTCGAGGCGCTGGCGCTGGCGGGCGCGCTCGACCCGAACATGTCGTCCGATCAGCGCCGCGCGGCGCTCGAGAAGGCCGCCGGGCAGCTGCAGATGGGCGACGCCGAGGCGCAGTGGAGCGCCGAGCTACGCGATGACGGCACGATCGTGTTCCTGAGGGCCTGGCGCGGGGTGACCGACGCGCACCTGATCGAACCCGGCTTCGTCGGCAGCGCCGAGGCGCGCAAGCTGCACAAGCTCGCCAGGGAGCAGGCCGACGCCTATGCCGCCCCCGCCCGCCTCAGCAAGTCCAGCGCTGACGCAGCGCCGGAGCCGGAGCCGGAGCAGGCGGCCGAGGAAGACGAAAACGAGGAAACGACCGTTGCACCCGTGGTCGTAGACGGCGCGATCACCCGGCCTAGCCAGCTGCTCGAGGCGGTTCTCGCGGGCGGCCGCAAGGGCCTCGCGATCGCGCGCTACAAGGGCCTCGGCGAAATGAACGCCGAGCAGCTGTGGGACACCACGCTCGACCCCGACAACCGCATCCTGCTGCAGGTCAAGGTCGAGGACGCCGACGTGACCGACGAGATTTTCACCCGCCTGATGGGCGACATCGTCGAACCGCGCCGCGAGTTCATCCAGGAGAACGCGCTCAATGTGGCCAACCTGGACGTCTAGGACGGCTCAGGGATAGCTGGCGTAGACCCGCGTCCGGCCGTTTCCGAAGGCGATGACCTGGTAAGGTTGGACCCGCCCGCCAGCTTCCATGCCCGGCGAACCCAGCGGCATGCCGGGCACCGCGAGGCCGACGACGTCGTCGGGCCGCTCGCGCAGCAGGCGGGCGATTTCCCGCGCCGGCACATGGCCTTCGATGATGTAGCCGCCGGCTTCCACCGTGTGGCACGAATGGAGCTCCGCCGGCACGCCCGCTTGCGCCTTGACCTCGGCCATCGGCCGGTCGTCGCGGACGATCACCTCCTGCTCCAGCTCCGCGCGAAGGTGCGCGGCATGCTCCTCGCAGCACGGGCAGCCCGGATCGCGGTACATCACGTAAGGGGCGGCCTGCGCGGCGGAGGTGCAGGCCGCGAGCAGCACGAGCAACGGGCCGCTGAGGATACGGGGCAGTCGCGAACGCATGGCGGGCGAGATAGGGCCTCGCTCAAACGACGCAAGCCGCGCATCGACGCGCCAGCGAGGCGCTCGACGCAGCAACCACCAATCCGGACGCGACAAATCCTCCCCGAGCTTGTCTCGGGGAGGGGGACCATGCGAAGCATGGTGGAGGGGCCAATCCACCATGCTCAGGACAAAGCGCCGAAATCGAGCCCGGAAGGCGTCCACCGCGCGCGCAAGCTGCGCAGGAAGATGACCCTGCCCGAAGTTCTGCTCTGGCGCCTACTGCGCCAGCGGCCCCACGGCCTCAAATTCCGTCGCCAGCACGAAACCGGCGAATACGTGTTGGATTTCTACTGCCTTGACGCCCGGCTGGCGATTGAGGTCGACGGGATGATTCACGACAACCCCGCGCAGGTCGCGCACGACAGCAGGCGCGATGCATGGCTGGCGAAGCACGGCATCGAGACCCTGCGCGTTCCGGCAAGCGAAGTGCTGGCCGACGTGACGAAAGCCGCCGAAGCCATCGTCGAATACGCCCGCGCCCGCTTGCCCCTCCACCACCCGGCTGCGCCGGGCGGTCCCCCTCCCCGAGACAAGCTCGGGGAGGATTGAGATGGCGGCGCAAGGCAAGGCAATCATCGCGGACGTTTTCGCCCATTGAGCCGCAGATCCTCGGGCACCTGGGCTATCCAGTGTCGCTCGCGTTCATTCAAGCGACATGGTTCAACATTCTCGACAATTTCGAGTGTGATACAGCGACCGCTCTCAAAGGCTGAGTGAAGCGCTACATGGACGTAGCGAAATCCGTCAGGATCGCCGGGCCGATACGGCTTGTGCGCGAGCAGCTTTTCGACGTTCTTGGTATACTCCCTAAGAACCCTGCTGGCCCGCGTGTAGCGGCCAACATAGATGCCCTCCCCGTCGATCGTGAATCGGTAAATGCCCGGCTGATTGCAGGACCCATTAGACTCGTCGGGCCTCGGCCAAAATTTCGTCACATCCGAAACACCCCGAACCGCGGCGCCTCCGGCACCGGCGCCTCCAAGCACGCCGCCAGCGCCAGCCCGAGCACATCCCTCGTCTGCACCGGGTCGATCACCCCGTCGTCCCACAGGCGCCCCGTCGCGTAATACGGGTTGCCCTCGGTCTCGTACTTGTCGCGGATCGGGGCCTTGAAGGCCTCGGCTTGTTCCTTGCTCCAGCTGTCCGCATCGCGGTGGACCGTCGCCAGCACGCTCGCCGCCTGCTCGCCGCCCATCACCGAGATCCGCGCATTGGGCCAGGTGAACAGGAAGCGCGGGCCATAGGCACGGCCGCACATGCCGTAGTTCCCGGCGCCGAAGCTGCCGCCGATGACCACGGTGATCTTGGGCACCTGGGCGGTCGCCACCGCGGTGACCAGCTTGGCGCCGTGCTTGGCGATGCCCTCGGCCTCGTACCTGCCGCCGACCATGAAGCCCGAGATGTTCTGCAGGAACAGCAGCGGGATGCCGCGCTGGCAGGCAAGCTCGATGAAATGCGCGCCCTTGAGCGCGCTTTCCGAGAACAGCACGCCGTTGTTGGCGAGGATCGCCACGGGCTGGCCCCAGACATGCGCGAAACCGCACACCAGCGTCGAGCCGTAGAGCGCCTTGAATTCGTGGAACTCGCTGCCGTCGACGATCCGCGCGATGACCTCGTGCACGTCGTACGGCGCGCGCACGTCCTCGGGCACGATCGAGTACAGCTCCTCGGCGTCGAATTTGGGCGGCCTAGGCTCCCTCATCCCGCTGTGCGCCCCAGCGAAGGCTGGGGCCTCATGCCGAAATGCACTGCCGCCCGAGGCCCCTGCCTTCGCAGGGGAGCACACTCCGCCGAGGTGCGAGACAATGTCCCTGAGGATCGTCAGCGCATGTTCGTCACTTTCCGCGAGGTGATCGGCCACGCCCGACCTCTTCGCATGCAGTTCGCCTCCGCCGAGGTCCTCGGCGCTGATCTCCTCGCCCGTGGCGGCCTTCACCAGCGGCGGGCCGGCGAGGAAGATCGTGCCCTGGCCGCGCACGATCACGCTCTCGTCGCTCATCGCCGGGACATAGGCCCCGCCGGCGGTGCACGAGCCCATCACGCAGGCCACCTGCGGGATACGTTCGGCGCTCATCTGCGCCTGGTTGTAGAAGATGCGGCCGAAGTGGTCGCGGTCGGGGAATACCTCGGCCTGGTGCGGAAGGTTGGCCCCGCCGCTGTCGACCAGGTACAGGCACGGCAGCCGGTTCTCGCGCGCGATCTCCTGCGCCCGCAGGTGCTTCTTGACCGTGAGCGGATAGTACGTGCCGCCCTTCACCGTAGCGTCGTTGGCGACGATCATGCACTGCCGGCCCGACACCCGCCCGATCCCCGCGATCATCCCCGCGCCCGGCACCTCGCCGCCATAGAGCCCGTTTGCCGCGAGTTGCCCGATCTCGAGGAACGGCGAGCCCGGATCG
>Ga0307505_10001290_pt1 | contig 20949 bp, 22 predicted proteins | sample 23_S_MG_FD_202183 | JGI IMG/M metagenome (GOLD analysis project Ga0307505, IMG submission 202183) | Soil microbial communities from Populus trichocarpa stands in riparian zone in the Pacific Northwest, United States - 23_S | ecosystem: Environmental > Terrestrial > Soil > Riparian zone > Trees...
TCTCCTCGTAGGTGCCTTCGGCCACGTAAGGCGTCGGGTGCACGACGGCGCCCCCGAGGGTGTCGATCACTATGGCGTCGGCGAGGATCCTGCGGGCCTCGGCCGAGGCGGTCTGCAGCGCGGGAGTGTCGGGCATGGCGGTTCCTTCGGCGATGCCCCAAGGATAGCCGCGCGCGGGGATAAGCCGCCAATCACATTTTCGCCGCCAACCATAAGATCAGGTTATGGGAAGGTCCGGCGCAGGTGGGCGGTGAAATCGGCGAGGACCCGGGATGCCGCGCCCTGGCGCGGGCGCAGCAGCAGGATCTTCAGCTGCACCCGTGGCTCGAGGGGCCGCATGACGAAGCCCTCGATCGGCCGCGCCGAGAAGAGCGTGGTCTCGACCAGCGCGATGCCTGCGCCCTGCGCGGCGAGCATGATCGCGGTCGCCGCGGTGGCGGTCTCCACGGCGATGTTGAGCGCCGACTTGCGGGCGCTCAACGCGCGGTCGATGTACGGGCGCAGCAGCGCCTGGGGCAGGTAGGTGATCACCGGGTGGGCCGCGAGGTCGGTCACCCGAACCGCGCGGCGCTTCGCGAGCGCGTGCCTGGCCGGCATGATGCAGCCGATCGTCGCGGCCGAGAGCTCCTCGACCTCGACCGCGGCGCTCACCACCGGCTCGTAGACGACCCCCAGGTCGACCTCGCGGTTGATGACGCGGTCGAGCACGATGGACGAGGCGATCGACTGCAGGCCCACCTTCACGCCCGGGCGCCTTGCGACAAACGTGGCGACCGCCTTGGCGACGAACCCGTCGCAGAGCGGCGGCGTGGCCGCGATCGAGAACACGCCGCGGGCGCCGCCGGCGAGGTCCTGGCTCAGGCGCTCGACGGCGCCGATCCGGCCGAAGATCTCGGCCACGTCGGGCAGCAACGCCTTCGCCTCGGGCGTGGCCTGCAGGCGCCCGCCCACGCGGTCGAAGAGCTTCATCTTCATGCGCGCCTCGAGCTGCTTCAACGCCGCGCTCACGGCGGGCTGCGTCACGTTGAGCACGCGCGCGGCCCCGGTGATCGTGCCGGTGCGCATGATCGCGTAGAACACCTCGACCTGGCGCAGGTTGAGCAAGCGTCAGCTCCCCGCGGGCGCGGGCGGTATCTTGTCTCCCGTGAGCCAGTCGGTCTTCTCGACGTCGACGAACATCACCTGCGTCGCCGCGGCGGTCGTCCCGAGGTGCTTCACGACGGCCTCGACGACGGCTCGCGCGCAGTCCGTCTTTTGCTGCGCGGTGCGGCCGGGATAGAGCTCGATGCGGACCATCGGCATGGATGTGCTCCGATTGAAGGGAGCGGGGATTCTGACAGGAAAAAATCCAGTACGATCCGCGCCATGAAGCCATGGTTGCAGGTCGTGCCCGCCGGCGGCGCCGCGAGCTGAGAAGCGCATGCCGCACGTCTTCGAGCCCGCCTCCACCGGACGCGCCAAGTGCCGTGGCTGCGGCCAGGCGATCGCCAAGGGCGAGATCCGCTTCGGCGAGCGCCTGCCCAACCCGTTCGCCGAAGGCGAGGTCACGCACTGGTTCCACCCGCTGTGCGCGGCGTACAAGCGGCCCGAGCCCATCGTGCAGACGCTCGGCGAGTCGCAGGGTGAGGTGCCCGAGCGGCAGGCCCTGGAAGCCGCCGCACGACGCAGCCTCGCGCAGCATCGCCTGCCCCGCATCGACGGCGCCGAGCGTGCTCCCACGGGCCAGGCGCGCTGCCGCAGCTGCAAGGAGCCGATCGAGAAGGGAAGCTGGCGCATCCGGCTCGTGTTCCACGAGGAAGGCAACTTCGCCGCGGGCGGTTTCATCCACCTCGGCTGCCGCCAGGCCTACTTCGAGACGCGCGACATCCTCGAGCAGGTGCTGCATTTCAGCCGCGGTCTCGGCGCCGACGAGCGCGAGGCCCTGACGCGGGGCTTCGAGGAGGGCTGAGGAATCGGGCCCCGGGCCATCGCCGCAACTGCGGCGCCCGGGGTGACGATTACTTGTCGTACAGCGTGAAAGCGGCGTCCCAGTCGTCTCCCGGGGGACGCGCTTCGAGGTCGCGCAGGTAGCCGGCGTAGATCGAGACGATGCGCCCGTAACCGGGATGGTCGGCGAGGACCCCGAGGTAGGCGTGGGTGCGGTGCCAGTTGCGCGAGCGGAACGCCTCGAGCGCCGCGTGCCACTGGGCAAGGCGCGCGAGCTCGCCGGCCGGCACCTCGCCTTCGCGCCCGAGCGGCTCGTAGATGCGCTCGGGCACGGTCTTTCCGCGCACACGCACCTTGTCGAGCTCGCGCCACACGACGCCCGTGACGCGGGCGCGCGTCTGGCTGCCGGAGACGATGGGGACGTGGTAGCGCTTGGTGAGGCCCTCGAGGCGCGCGGCGAGGTTCACGCCGTCGCCGAGCACGCTGTAGTTCAGGCGCGAGGGCGAGCCGATGGTGCCGGCGATCATGCGCGCGGTGTTCATGCCGATCCCCAGCTGCGCGCCCGGCAGGCCGCGCTCGGCGAGCTCGGGCCCGAGGGCGGCCACGCGGACCTGGATCTCGAGCGCGGCCATGACGGCACGCTGCGCGTCGTCCGTGCGCGTGATCGGCGCGCCGAAGACCGCCATCGCGCCGTCGCCCAGGTACTTGTCCACCACGCCGCCGTGCGACTCGATCACCGCGCTCACCTCGGTCAACACGCGGTTCAGGAGCTGCAGGCTCTGTTGCGGCGCGAGCGACTCGGCGAGCGTGGTGAAGTTGCGCAGGTCGGTGAACATCACGGTGGCCTCGACCTCGGCGCCCCCCAGCTCGATGCGGCCCTCCATGAGCTGTGCCACGACCTCGCTCGAGGCGACCTTGCCGAGCACGTCGCGCATGCGGTCGCGCTCGGCCAGCCCGCGCACCATGCCCTCGAACGCGGTGGCGAGCGCGCCGATCTCGTCCCTGCCATGCGCCTCCAGGCGCACGTTGTAGTTGCCGCGCTCGACCTCGCGCGCCGCCTCCGCGAGCTCGGTCACCGGCCGGGTGATGCGCTGCGCGATGCGGATGCCGCCGAAGAGGGTCACCGCGAGCGAGAGCCCGGCGATGATGAAGAGCGCGGCTTCGAGAGCCTTGTACGGGGCCAGCCCGTCCTCGACAGAGCGCTGCAGGATGGTGTAGATGCCGCGGCCCCTTCCCCCCTCGAGCAGCGTCGCGAGCGCCTCGTAGTCCTCGCCGCCCATGGCGACGCGGGTGCCGTCCAGGCCCTCGCCGACGATCACGCGCGCTTGCGGGGCGAGGTCTTCGCGCCGCGACAGGGGCAGGGTCGTCACGAGGACCTCGATGCCGCCCTCGCTCACGTTCACGAAGGAGACGTCCGCGGACGAGAGGTTCTTCAGGTCGCGTGCGGTGACCTCGTCCACGAGGAAGTCCATCGAGACCCAGGCGATCGGCTCCGGGGCGAGCACCGGCACGATCACCGACTGGAACGGGCGCCCATTCACCAGGCGCATCGCCGAGGCGCGGCCCACGCTCGCCGCCAGGGCGAGCATCCGGGGCTCGGGGAATGGCTTGCCCTCGTTCGCGGCCGTCAGCGTGTCGGTCACCACGATGCCGTCGAGCCCCAGGAGCGCCACGCCGGTCGCGTTGATGCGCGCCGAGTGGTTGGACAGCACGGAAGCGATCGTCGACCGGTCGCGGCTCGCCACCGCCGCGCGGAAGCCGAAGTCCGAGGCGAGGACGACGGTGGACTCGACCAGCCGCTGGCTGTTCTGCTGCAGCAGGCGCTGGAAGATGCGGGCGCCGACGCGAAGCTCCTCGCGCAGGGTGTTCTGCGCCGTCTGGTCGATGGCGTAGCGGATGAGGAGGAAGCTCACCAGCTGCACCGCCATCAACAGCACCACGAAGAAGACGACGATGCGATCCTGCAGGCGGCCGCCCGTGCGGGGCGCGGAGCTCACTTCGCGGCCGGTCGTGGCGTCATCACGCCGGGCAGAATATCATTGCCGCACCCGATTTCACGGAACAGGGGCGGGGAGCGATGGCGAAGGGCTACTGGGTCGCGTGCTACCGGTCGGTCGCGGACGCGCCGGCGCTCGCGAGATACGCGGCCATGGCCGGGCCGGCGATCATCGCGGGCGGCGGGCGATTCCTCGCGCGCGGCAGCGCCGCGAAGGTCTACGAGGCCGGGTTGGCGCAGCGCATCGTGATCATCGAGTTCGACAGCGTCGAGGCGGCGGTGAAGACCTACGAGAGCCCGGCCTACCGCGCGGCGCTCGCGGTGCTCGAGGGCGCGGCGGAGCGCGACCTGCGGATCGTGGAGGGCGTCTAGACTTTTGGTCTCGCCCGAGTCGCTGCTTCCCTTCAGCGCGAGCTTCCGGCGCTTCCTCTGGGCGCGACTGCTCGGCAACGCGGCGCTGCAGATGCTGCTGGTGGCCCTCGGCTGGCAGATCTACGACCTCACCAACAGCGCCTGGGACCTGGGGCTCGTGGGCCTGCTGCAATTCGTCCCCGCGCTCGCGCTCACCATTCCCGCGGGCCAGCTGGTCGATCGCGTCGATCGCCGCAAGGTGCTCGCGGGCGCGATCGCCATCCAGGCGGCGGTCGCGATCGTGCTCGCGTGGGCGAGCTTCGGCGGCTGGTCCGGGCGCGACCTGATCCTCGGCCTCGCGATGGCGATAGGCACCTCGCGTGCGCTGCAGATGCCCGCGCAGCAGGCGATGGTGCCCTCGCTGGTGGCGCTGGCGCAGCTGCCGCGCGCGACGGCGCTCAGCTCCGCGGTGATGAAGATGGCGGTGATCGGCGGACCCGCGCTCGGGGGCTTCATCTACGTGGCGGGCGCGGAAGTCGTCTACGGCATCGCCGCGATCCTGCTCGCGGCCTCGCTCGCGTTCGTGTTCGCGATCGAGCGCAGCGCGGCTCCGATGTCCCGGGAAGCGATCAGCTGGGCTTCGGTCTTCGCGGGGTTCGCCTTCGTGTGGCGCCACAAGGTGGCCCTGGGCGCGATCTCGCTCGACCTTTTCGCAGTGCTGCTCGGGGGCGCGACAGCGCTGCTGCCGATCTTCGCGCGCGACGTGCTTCACACCGGCCCGTGGGGCCTCGGGCTGCTGCGTTCGGCGCCCGCGGCGGGCGCGCTCCTCGTGGGCATCTGGCTCGCGCGCCATCCGCTCGGCGGCCGGGTGGGCCGCACCATGTTCCTCGCGGTCGCGATCTACGGGCTCGCGATCCTGGTCTTCGGCCTGTCGCATTCGTTCCCGCTCTCGCTCCTGGCGCTCGCGGTGAGCGGCGGCGCCGACATGGTGAGCGTCGTCATCCGGCTCACGATCGTCCAGGTCGAGACGCCCGACCACATGCGCGGCCGCGTGAGCGCGGTGAACTCGACCTTCATCGGCGCGAGCAACGAGCTGGGCGAGTTTCGCGCAGGCGCCACCGCGGAATACCTCGGCGCCGTCGGCTCGGTCCTCCTGGGCGGCCTCGGGACGCTCGCGGTGACCGCGCTGTGGGTGCGGCTTTTTCCGGCGCTCGCGCGGCGCGATCGCCTGACTGCCTAGTCCGGGCGGAGTATCCTTGCGCGGTGAAAAATTCCGCGCTGGACGAGCTCGAGCGATACCGCTGGACATGCGAGCGCGCGCTCGGCGGCCACGGCAACCGGAGCGCGGCGCAGCTCCTGGCCGACATCGACCCGGCCCTGGGCATCGATCGCTACGGCGATGGCGGCGCGGTCGAGGCCCTCGAGGCGGAGGTGCGGACCGTCCTCGGCAAGCCCGCGGCGGTCTTCATGCCGTCGGGCACGATGGCGCAGCAGATCGCGCTGCGCATCCACGCCGACCGCCGCGGGCTGCCGACGATCGGATTCCACCCCACTTGCCACCTCGAGCTGCACGAGGACAAGGCGTACCAGCGGTTGCACGACCTCGTCGGGCGCCCGATCGGCAACGCGCGCGAGCTGCTGACGCTCGCGGACCTGCGGGGCGTGCGCGAGCCGCTGGCTGCGGTCGTGATCGAGTTGCCGCAGCGTGAGATCGGCGGGCTCTTGCCGAGCTGGAAGGAGCTCGTGGCCCAGGCGAGAGCCGTGCGCGCGCGCGGAGCCGCGGTGCACCTGGACGGCGCGCGCCTCTGGGAGTGCACGCCGTTCTACGGGCGCTCGCCCGCGGCCATCTGCGCGCTCTTCGACACCGTGTACGTGTCCTTCTACAAGGGGCTGGGCGCGCTCGCCGGATGCTGCCTCGCGGGCGAGGAGGACGTGATCGCCGAGGCGCGCGCCTGGCGCAAGCGCCACGGCGGCACGCTCTTCGGCCTCTGGCCCCATGCGGCCTCGGCGCTCGCCTCGCTGCGCAAGCGCCTGCCGCTGATGCCGCGGTATTTCCGGCACGCGCGCGCGATCGCCAGGGCGCTGAAGGATGTGCGCAACCTGGAGGTCGTGCCCGATCCCCCGCAGACCCCGATGATGCACCTGCACCTGCGCGTCGAGCCGAAAGCGCTGGCCGCGGCCGCGGTGCGCATCGCGCGCGAGCGCGGCATCTTCACTTTCGCGCGCACGATGCCGGGCCCCACCCCCTCGGTTCGCATGGTCGAGCTCGCGGTCGGCGATGCGACCTTGCAGCTCGCGCCCCGCGAGGTCGCCGGGATCTTCGAGCAGCTCCTCGCGGGACGACGACGGCTGTCCTGCTGATCGCTTCAGCTTCGGCCGGTCAGGCCACCTTCACCGGCACGCGGCGCGGCCTGGCGGCCTCGAGCTTCGGGATGCGCAGCTGCAGCACCCCGTTCTTCAGGCTCGCGGCGATCTTCTCGGTGTCGAGGTCGCGGCCGAGCACGAAGCTGCGCCGATAGCGCGCGACGCGCACCTCGGCGTAGACATCGCGCAGCTTCGCCGGCTCGCCCAGGCTCACCGAGCCCTCGATCGTGAGCGACTCGCCTTCGACGCCGACCGAGAGGCCCTCACGGGACACACCCGGCAGGTCGGCCTTCACGATGATTCCCTCGGCGTCTTCCCAGATGTCCACGGGCGGCACCAGCGAGGCGGCCGGGCGCTTGTCGGCGGCCTCGCCCTGGAGGCCCTTATGCGTCATGTCCATGTGTGTTTTCCTCCGTTCAGTGCTTGTGCTCGAGTTTTTCCAGGCCCTTCACCTCGATGCGGCGCGGCTTCACCGCCTCGCGCTTGGGCACGACGATGCGCAGGATGCCGTCGCGGTAGGTCGCCTCGATGCGCGAGGACTCCACCTCCTCCGGCAGGCCCACCACGCGCTTGAAGCCGCCTTCGAAGCGCTCCTGCACATAGGCGGTGACCTTGTCGGAGGGCGCCGGCATGTCGCTCTTGCGCTCGCCGGAAATGATCAGCAGGCCCTTGTCCACGGTCACTTCGAGCTTCGACGTGTCGAGGCCCGGCGCGAAGGCGTAGATCTCGACCGCCTCCTCGGTGGTTCCCATGTTCACGGCCGGGAAAGTGCCGCGGACGGAGGCCCGGATGCTGCTGGGCCAGTCGCCCGAGCCGAGCAGCTGGCCGAGCTGGCGCTGCATGGCGTCGACTTCGGCGACGAGGTCGCCGGGAAACGTCGTCAGGGACGCATACATGATGTGTTCGCTCCTTGTTACATGGCTCTATCCCGGCAGGCGCGGTTGCCGCCACGAGGGGACCGACGCCTGCCACCCAGGGGCCGTTGGGCGGCCCTCATGGGGCGGATCTAGGGTCGGCCGGGAGGCTTTCAACCCCCCCCCGGCCTAGAAGGGGACGCGCGCGTCCGGCTTCGCGGAGAGCAGGACGCGCTTGAAGTCGCGCTGGATGCGCGCGAGCGCGTCCTGGCTGTCGCCCTCGAAGCGCAGCACCAGCACCGGCGTGGTGTTGGAGGCGCGCATGAGCCCGAAGCCGTCGGGATACTCCACGCGCAGCCCGTCGATCGTGTTCACGTCGGTCGCGCCGTCGAACTTCGCGCTCTTCTGCAGCTGGGCGATGAGCGCGTGGTTGTCGCCTTCCTTCTCGAGCGCCACGTTGAGCTCGGGCGTGGAGATCGAGTCGGGCAGGGACTCGAGCATCGTCGTGGGGTCGTCCGTCCGCGAGAGGAGCTCCAGCAGCCGCGCGCCCGCGTAGAGGCCGTCGTCGAAGCCGTACCAGCGGTCCTTGAAGAACACGTGGCCGCTCATCTCGCCCGCGAGGGGCGCGCCGGTCTCGCGCAGCTTCGACTTGATGAGCGAGTGGCCGGTCTTCCAGAGCAGCGGCCGGCCGCCGTGCTGGCGGATCCAGGGAAAGAGGTTGCGCGTGCACTTCACGTCGAAGATCACCTCGGCGCCGGGGTTGCGCCCGAGCACCTCGGCGGCGAAGAGCATGAGTTGGCGATCGGGATAGATGATGCTGCCGTTCTTAGTGACCACGCCCAGCCGGTCGCCGTCGCCGTCGAAGGCGAGCCCGACCTCGGCCTTGCCCGCGCGCAGCGTGGCGATCAGGTCCTCGAGGTTCTCCGGCTTGGAGGGGTCGGGATGGTGGTTGGGGAAGGTGCCGTCCACGTCGCAGAAGAGCTCGATCACCTCGCAGCCCATGCGGCGATAGAGCTCGGGGGCGATCGCGCCCGGCGAGCCGTTGCCGCAGTCCACCGCGATCGTCATCGGCCGCGCGAGCTTGACGTCCGAGGTGATGCGGGTGAGGTAGGGCTCGGCGATGTCGGCGGTGGATCGGGCGCCGGTGGTGATCGGCCCGCGGACCAGGGCCGCCGGGGCGGCGTCCGGGTCGACGATGATGTGCCGCAGCTCCTGGATCGCCTCACCCGAGAGGGTGTCGCCGGCCACCATCATCTTCAGGCCGTTGTACTCGGGCGGGTTGTGGCTGCCGGTCACCATGACGCCGCTGCCGGTGTCGAAGTGATGGGTGCCGAAGTAGACCATCGGGGTGGCGACGACGCCGATGTCGACCACGTCCATGCCGGCGGCGTTGAGCCCGCGCGTGAGCGCCGCGACCAGCTTCGGGCCGGAAAGCCGCCCGTCGCGCCCGACCACGAACTTCTTCACGCCCTTGCGGGCGCCGAGCGTGCCCAACGCCCGGCCGATCGACTCCGCGGCGGCCTCGGTCAGTGTCTTGTCGACGATCCCACGGATGTCGTAGGCCTTGAAAATCTCGGGTGCGATGGAGGTCATGGATTGGATCCGAGTAGGAAAAAGGGGACAGGTTCAAAAACTAACCTGACCCCATTTCGGCGAAGAAAGTCATCAGCCTGCGCGGCAGCCACTCGATGTGGCCGGGGAAGGGGGAGGTCACGAAGCCCACGTGGCCGCCGCGCGGCGGGAAGTCGAGGGTGACGGTGCGGGAGACGTCCTCGGCGCGCGGCAGCGCCGCCTCGGGCAGGAACGGGTCGTCGCGCGCATTCACGAGCAGCGTGGGCACGCGGATGCCCTTCAGGTGGGGCTTGGCGCTCGCGCGTGTCCAGTAGTCGTCGGTGTCGCGGAAGCCGTGCAGCGGCGCGGTGACCACGTTGTCGAAGTCGCGCAGGCTGCGCGCGCGACGCACGGCGGCGGCGTCGTAGAGGCCGGGGAAACGCTCGAGCCTGGCGAGCGAGCTCGACTTGAGAGTGCCGAGAAAATGCCACGAGTACATGCGCGCGAACCCGCGGCCGAGCGCATCGCCCGCCGCCATGAGGTCGAGCGGCGCGGAGACCACGGCGGCGCGCTCGACCACGCGGCACGCCGAAGCGCCGCGCTCGCCGAGCCACTTGGCGAACGCGTTGCCGCCCAGGGAGACGCCGGCCGCATACAGCGGCGACTTCCCCGCGAGCTTCTTCACGCGCCGGATGGACCAGTCGATCTCGTCGGTGTCGCCCGAGTGGTACGCGCGCGGCAGGCGGTTGGGCTCCCCGCTGCAGCCGCGGAAGTGGAACACGCTGCCGCGCCATCCGCGCCGGCGCACCTGGTGCATCAGCATGCGCGCGTAGGGCGAGTTCGAGGAGCCCTCGAGGCCGTGGTAGAGGTGCACCCAGGGGCTGCCGGGCACGCCCTCGATGAAATCGACGTCGACGAAGTCGCCGTCGGGCGTGTCCCAGCGCTCGCGGCGGAAGGGGACGCGCGGCGCGCGCGCGAGGAGCGCGGCGTAGAGCGTCTGCAGGTGCCGGTTCGCGAGCCAGGGCGGCGCCGAGAAGGGCAGCGTCACCGCGTCCGCCAATCGATCGCGCGCGCGCCGTCGGGGCGCGCGGGCCCGAGGAGGTTCAGCAGCGGATCGAGCGCGGCTGCGTTCGTGCCCTCGCCGCGCGCTTCCCCGGTGAAGGCGAAGCGCGACGGAAACTCGAGCCGTCCCTGACCCGAGAGGCGCAGCGGCCCCTCGACCGTCGCCACGTTCAGGCGCGCGGCCGCCCCTTCGGCGACCACGTCGGCGCGATAGGAGCCGAGCGGCCTTACTTCCGAGAGCGCGGTCGAGGCGCCCTTCACGTCGAGGCGCAACTCGCCGTGGACCTCGCGCTCCGTGATGTCGAGTGCGGGCGAGGCCGCGCTCACCACGCCTTCGGGGCGCCAGGGGCCGATCCACGGAAGCGCGGCGGCCGCGAGCGCGGCATCGGCGCGCGCGGCGAGATCGCGCAGGCTCCAGCCGGCGAGCGAGCGCCCGGCCTCGTAGCGTGCCTCGAATCCCGCGCCGCGAAGCGACATCGCGTACGCCACGCGCCCTCGCAGCAGGCGCGAGGGCAGGAAATCCCATTCGGCGCGATCGACCGTGAACGTGCCGCGGCCCACGCGCACGACCGCTTCGGCATCGCCCTTCCAGATCGTGCCGTTGACGGCGCGCATCTCGTACGCGCCCGGCGACGCGCGCGCCGCGAGCCAGCGCGCAGGCATGGTCGCGACGAGGAACGCGCTGTACGCCGCGATGCCGAGGATCGCGAGGGAGCCGGGACGCATCGCGCTTCAGGTCCGCGTGAGCACTAGCTCGGCGCGCACGCGGCCCGTCGTGGGCAGCGCATCGAGCCGCGCGCTTTCCACGCGCATGCCGTGGGTTGCCTGGGCGTTGCGCAGCCACTCGAGCAGCATGCCGAAGCCCACGTCGCCGCCGGTGACCTTCACGCGGCGCTCGTCGAGGATCGCGATCTGCGCGCCCGGCAGTCCCCCGCCATTGGTGGCGAGCGTTGCGAGCGGCGACTGGGCGCTCGCGGCCGCGACGGGCAGGGTGCGCAGGCGCTGCACCTCGGCCGCGTCGCGCTCGAGCGTCGCGATCGAGGCGCGCAGGCGCGGCAGGTCGGCGTTCAGGCGCGCGCGTGTGCGTTCGCTATCGATCCACACGAGGAGCGCAAGGAGCCCGACCACGAGCGCGGCGATCGCGCGCAGCACGCTGCGCTCGCGCGGTGAGCGCCCCGACCACCACGCGCTCGCGGCGTTCATTTCGCCACCATCCGCCCCGAGGCGTACTCGACCGAGCGCACCGCCTTCGCCTCGCGCGCGACGCGCGTGAGCTGGGCGAGGAAGTCGTCGCCGGCGGCCAGGCCCCGCGCACGCTTCATCTCCTCGACGTTGCGCGCCATCTGCAGCTCGGGATCCACGACCGCCTTCGCCTCCGGGAACGCGCCGCGGAAGATCGCCTCCTGGCGCTGCACGAGCCGGTCGCGCTCGGTCGAGAGGCGCATGGCGTCGGCCACGGATAGCACGACCTGGGCCGCGACGATGGCGGCACCTAGCCAGAGCGCGGCGCGCGGTATCCTGAAGCCGTCGCGCGAGCGACCCGGCGCGAACTCGTCCTTCAGGAGCTCGATGGAGCTCGCGGCGGGCTGGCCATTCGCGATCGCTTCCCACTGCGAGCCTTGCGCGAACGCCACGCCCGTCTCCGACGACCAGCGCTCGAGGTCGGGCAGGGGCTCGGCGCCTTTCGTGTGCACGCGCACCGAGTTCGGCTTGTCGCCGCGCGCGGCGGCCTCGTCGAGCGCCACGCGCAGCGCGAGCGGCAGTCCCGGGCCACGATCGAACGAGGCGCCCGCGCCCTCGTCGTCCACCAGCATGCTGCGCGAGCCTCCCCAGACGACGTGCCAGTCGTCCCGGCCCCCGGCGAGGAGCGCGCTCTCGCAATAGGCCGAGGTGATGGCGTGGCCCGCCGCGGCGAAGGCATCGATGCGCGCCTGCAGCCATTGGCGATCGACCACGGCCACGACCGTCTCGCCGCGCTCGTTCTTGCGGCCCGCGACGGCATGGATGTGCGACGGATCGGCGAGCAGGCGATCCTCGACGGCGAAGGGCAGCAGCTCGCGGATCGTCGCCGCGTTCACCCTGGGGAGCTTCAACCGCGCGAACAGCACGCGCTCGGCGGGCAGCACAAGCTCGCACTCCTTCGCGCGCGGCATCTCGCCCGGCGGGCCCTCGCCTTCGCGGCGCAGCTCGCCGCGCGCGTCGAAGAGCTTCCAGGCGCAGCGCTCGGCGGTTGTGGGGCCCTCGGAGGAGGGAAGGAAGGCGCGCAGCTTCATCGCAAGCCGGAATGTTGCCACGGTTCGCGCCGGGCGGAACCTACCGAGCAATCAGGGCTTCTGGAGCTGCGCCTGCGGGTTTGCAAGGAAGGAGCGCCATGACCGCGAACCAAGGAGTGCGCGACAATTCCAACAGGTTCAGGAAGTTGCGGTTGACGTCTACCTGGGCCGCATCGACAATCCTTGTTCATTGCCCACCCGACTGGCTTGTTTCCGCATGAGGAGTAACGCCTGTCGCACCACTACTAGTTAGATGTCATTGGGAACCAACGTGGCAATTCAAACGCGCTCCGTCCTGACCTGCCCTGCCTGTGGTCAGAGCTGCGAAGAGGAAATGCCGCAGGACGCGTGCGTGTATTTTTACGAGTGTCGCGGCTGCGGAAAGCTGCTCAAACCGAACAAGGGAGACTGCTGCGTGTTTTGCTCGTTCGGGACAGTCAAGTGCCCACCCGTTCAATCATCGGCCGCATGCTGTGGGTCGGGTCAATGACGTCCAACGACGCGCTGCAGCGGACCGGCGGTCATTGTGGCCGCCCCTTGGCGCGCTCTTCATCGCCAACTCCAGTAATTTGGCGGCATGGGTGGTCCGTGTGATCAGAGGTGGGGATGGGTGAACATTCAGTCGCGGTGTGGTTGCTGCGCGTGCCTGGGAGTGCACCCTGACCGCCGAGAAGAGCTGGAGCCTGTCTCCCATGCCGTGCACCGAATGCAGCGAGCTCTCGACCCACACGTTCCGGTCGCCCGATGACCTGATCCACGCCTTGGGCCTGGCGGCCGAGGAAGCCAACCGCGGAGTGCTTTCTCCCATCGAGGAGAAGGCATCACCGGGCGCGGCCGAAGCGGAGGCGATCTACTCCGCCCTCGAGGCCGGCGCCCTGCCAAGGCGCATCCGCTATCGTTTTCGCTGCACGTCGTGCGGGGACTGCTTCAGCCTGACTGCGGAAATGACCTTGGGGACCGGTTGCTGGACGCGCGAGGCGAACGATCGGTCTTGATGCGCTGCAGCACGTGAAATGTTTTGCGCGATCCGGCAAAGTGCGTCATACAATGCGTCTCTGAGAAAACAGCCCCCCCACCCACAAGGCGGCGGGCGGCCCATCGAAACAAATCATCCCCGGGAGAACTACCCTTGAGAAAACTTACCCGCGTGAGCCGGTTGGCAGGGGCATGCGCCCTGACATTGGGCGCGGCATCGTCCGCCGTGGCGCAGGACCTGGAGCTGGTCCAGGCCGGCGTCGGCCCGCAGAAGTCCGGATCGGCCACCGCGAACTACATCGTCCGCCTGCGCGAGGCGCCAGTGGTTGCGTATGACGGCGGCATCCCGGGATTGCGCGCGACCAAGCCGGGCAAGGGACGCAAGATCGACCAGGAATCGAAGGAGGTCGTCGATTACGTGGGTTACCTGAACGGCCGCCACAATGGCGTGCTGAATGGCAATGGCGGCGGCGCCAAGCTGCACGGCTACTACTACACGTTCAACGGGTTCGCGGCGCGGCTCACCGAGTCGCAGGCGCTGCGACTGCAGGCCTCCCCCGACGTGGTTGCGGTCTGGAAGGACGAGGAGCTCAAGCTCGACACCAACCAGACGCCCGCCTTCCTCGGCCTCACGGCCTCTGGCGGCCTCTGGTCGCAGCTGGGCGGCATCGGCCGGGCCGGCGAGGACGTCATCATCGGCATCGTCGATTCGGGCTTCTGGCCCGAGTCGCGGAGCTTCTCGGACCGCGACAATGGCGGCAAGCTCGTCTACAAGAACATCCCGCACTGGAAGGGCAAGTGCCGTCCGGCGGAGGCATTCAACGCGTCGCACTGCAACCAGAAGGTCATCGGCGCGCGCCATTACAACACCGGCTTCGGCGGCGACGCGGCGGTGAAGGCGCGTTATCCGAACGATTTCAACTCGCCGCGCGACGGCAGCAGCCATGGCTCGCACACGGCGAGCACCGCGGGCGGCAACAGCGGCGTGCAGGCTTCGGCCGCGGGCGTGAACCTGGGCGAGATCTCGGGCATGGCGCCGCGGGCGCGGCTGTCGATCTACAAGTCCTGCTATGGCGACGGCGCGACCTCGGCGTGCTTCACCAGCGACTCGGTCGCCGCCATCGACCAGGCGGTCGCCGACGGCGTGGACGTGATCAACTATTCGATCAGCGGCTCGACCACCTCGAACGTGAACGCGGTCGAGGTGGCCTTCCTCTTCGCCGCCGACGCGGGCGTCTTCGTCGCGACCTCGGCGGGCAACTCGGGCCCCACGGTCAGCACCGTCGCGCACAACGCCCCGTGGACCATGACGGTGGCCGCGGGCACGCATGACCGGAATTATGTCTCGAGCGTAACCCTCGGCGACGGGGTCACCTACGAGGGAGCCTCGACCGGCGGCGGCCTCGCCAGCACCGCCTCGGTGCTCGCGTCGAACTCGGGACTGCCGGTCCCGTCCGGCGTGGATCCGGCCCTCTGGGCAAGCCAGGTGAGCCTGTGCTTCTCCAGCAACGACGGTGGCGGCCTCGTCGACCCGGCGCTGAGCCCACCCGGACCCCGCCTGGATCCGGCGAAGATCGCCGGCAAGATCGTGGTCTGCGACCGTGGCACCAGCGCGCGCGTCGACAAGAGCCTCGCGGTGAAGAACGGTGGCGGCTCGGGGATGATCCTCACCAACGTCGTCGCGGGCACCGTCGATCCGGACCTGCACTTCGTGCCGTCCGTGCACCTGGCGGACACCGACCGTGCGGCGATCAACACGTACGTCGGAGGCGGCGGCACCCCGACAGCCGCGCTCGCACCCGGCGTGCTCGTCGGTGGCGTCCTCGCTCCCGACGTGGCCGCCTTCTCGTCGCGCGGCCCGGCGCTGGCCTCCGGTGGCGACATCCTCAAGCCCGACATCATGGCGCCGGGCGTGGCGGTCCTCGCGGCCACCTCGCCGGCCACGCCGGGCAGCGGCAACAGCTTCGACTTCTTCCAGGGCACGTCCATGTCGAGCCCGCACATCGCGGGCATCGCGGCGCTCTTCAAGCAGCGCAGGCCGAGCTGGTCGCCCTCGATGATCAAATCGGCGCTGATGACCACCGCCGCGCAGGTGCGCAACCACGGCTCCGCGATCGCGGGCGGCCCGTTCGCGATCGGCTCGGGGCACGTGGACCCCAACAGGGCGGTCGATCCGGGGCTGGTGTACGACGCCGGCTTCAACGACTGGCTGGGATTCCTCTGCGGCACGGGTGAGGCCACGGGCGCGGTTTGCAGCACGGTCGGCATCGACCCCAGCAACCTCAACTACCCCTCGATCGCGATCGGCGCGCTGCTGGGCAACCAGACGGTGACGCGCAAGGTGACCAACGTCGGCAGCTCGTCCTCGACGTACACCGCCACGGTCGTCTCCCCCCCGGGCATCACGACGGTGGTGACGCCAGCGAGCTTCACGATCGCGCCCGGCGAGACCAGGCCGTACGAAGTCCAGTTCACGCGCACCACGGCGACCGCGGGCGCCTTCGCCCTGGGCTCGCTCACGTGGAACGACGGCACGCACTCGGTGCGCTCGCCGATCGCGATCCGGCCGCAGACGCTGGTCGCGCCCGCGCAAGTGAACGCGGACGGCAGCCCGACCAGCTACAACGTGACCTTCGGATACGACGGCAACTTCAACGTCGTTACCCGCGGGATCGCGGCGGCGCTGGTTTCGAACGGCACGGTGGCGGACGATCCGACCGACTCGTTCGTGCGCGGCGGTCCGGGAACGATGGAGTTCCCGTTCGTGATCGCGCCGAACTCGTCGTTCGCCCGGGTAGCGCTGTTCGACGACGCGGTCGATGGTGCACACGACTTCGACCTGTACGTGTACAACGGCGCGACCCTGATCGCATCGACCGGCGGCGCGACCTCCAACGAGGTCGTCACGTTCAGCGTGACCCCCGGCCTGAACCCGATCGCGCTCACGGTAGTGGTCCATGCGTACCAGACGGCCGGGCCGAGCGGAAGCTTCTCGCTCTTCCGCTGGAGCGTCCCCAACGCCAACTCGGGCAACTTGACGGTCAGCGCGCCGGCAGCCGCGGTCGCCAACACGACCGCGCCGATCAACCTCACCTTCTCGGGGTTGGCCGCAGGTACGCGCTACCTTGGCCACTTGCAGCATCGCAACGGGACGGCGCCCCTGCCGTCGACCTTCGTCTACGTGAAGACGCCCTGAGCGGGCGAGAAGTCCACGACAACGCCGCCCTCGGGCGGCGTTGTCGTTCGGGCCGTCAGTAGCGCGGCCGCTTCCAGGCGACTGTCGTGGTGCCGCCGGCCGACGAGGCCTCGCGTTTCACCAGCGCCTCGGTGCCCAGCAGCACGTCGTCCTGCTGCACGCGCACCAGCACCGAGAACCAGCGACTCGAGACGTCGAAATCGTTGACGGCGATGAGCGTGTCGGCTCCGAGGCGGGTGGTGAACGCGCCCTTGCTCTCGAAGGGCTTCTTGTCGCGCTCGGCGACGATGGCCGCGATCTTCGCGGAGTCGACGCCGAAGGCGGCGGCGAGCACCCGTTCGCTCACGGTGTTGGCATTGATCGACGTGCGGTCGGGAAGCGCGGTCACGTAGGGGCGCAGGCGCTCGACCGCGCGCGCGTCGAAGCCGCGCACGCGATGCAGCTCGTCGACCTGCGTGAGCGGGCCGTGCGCCGAGCGATAGGGGCGGGCAAGCGCGAGATAGTACGCATCCGGGCCGTTGGGCAGGATCCACTCGACCACGGGCTCGGCGAGCTCGGGCGAGAGCGCGAGGCCGGTTAGGAGCTGGCGGAAGAGCGCGATGTCGGCCTCGCTGCGCCGTCCCGCGTCGACCATGTTGTTGAGGTTGAACTTCCCCTGCTCGTCGGCGATGGCGCCGGCCACGACCGCGCGCTCGACCGGGAGCCCCACGATCGGCTTCGCCCAGCCTTCGTCGAGCGCGTCGATGGTCGACGAGCGCGCATCCTGGCTCAACACGCCGCGCGCCCAGTCCAGGCCCGCCGTGGCGTACTGGTCGGCCTGCGCGCGCGAGGCCACCAGCATCGTCTGGTCGAGCATCGCCGCCTGCTGCGACAGCATCATGGTGGCGGCGGTGGCCGCGACCGCGACGATGAGGATCGCCGTGAGCGCGGCGATGCCGGATTCGCGCCGCCTCACCTCGCCACCTCCCCCGGCAGGTCGAAGAGGCGCACGATCCGCTCGCCGCTCGCGAGCGTGAGCGTCATCTCGACGGCGGCAGGCAACTTCTCCGCCGCGTTGCCGGGAAGGCCCCAATCGGCGCGCCACTCGCTCGACCTGGGGTCGAGGAAGCGGAACGCGAGGGCGCCCACGCCGGCGAGGATCGGCGTGCCCGCCGGCTGGTCGCGCGGCGCCGCGTCGATGCCGGCCCAGGCGAGGCGCTCGACGGCGCCTTCGCGCAGGCGGTACGCAACGCGCTGCGGCGCGGAGCTCGCGGACCCGGACAACATGTGGCCCGAGCGCGAGAGCGCCAGCCCGCGCGGCCCCACGGTCTCGTCCACCGAGGAAGACAGCGCCGCGAGGGGCGTGCCCGATGACGCGGTGGCGGGGCGGTTCAGGGCCGCGGCGAGGTCGCGTTCCACGCGCCCGACGAAAAGGGCCACGTCGCGCCACTTTCTCGACTCCTTCGCCAGAGCCTCGCGGCTGTCCAGCATCCCGTTCAGCGCGCGAAATGCGAAGCCGCTCATGATCGCGAAGATGGCGAGGGCGACCAGGAGCTCGATCAGGGTGAAGGCGCGCTGGAACTTGGGCCCCGGCCCATAGCTGCGTCGCAGCGGCCGGGGCGACGAGCTCGTCATCCCGGGCGCCGCTCTTGCGGCGATGGGCCGGGATCCAATTTCCCTATTGAGAAACATACGCCGTCAGCCTCGTCAGCACACGATTCGGGTCGCGTGCATCACCCACCGCGAGCTCGACGCGCCGGATCGTGGGATTCGGCGTCGCGTTCACGGTCTCGTCGATCATGAGAGCGAGCCCGCCCTGCTCGGTGGTGAGGCGCGTCGACGCCACGGCCGGGAAGATGCGCCGCGCGCGCAGCTCGGCCACGCGGTTCTGCGCGGCCCAGGTGGCGAGCAGGCGGTGGCGGGTCTCGAGCGTTCCGTCGGTCGCGAGGCTCGCGGCGCGCGTCGTGGCGGCCAGGGCTACCGCGAGGATGGCGACGGCGACGAGGATCTCGATGAGGGCGAAGGCGCGCTGGAAATTGGGCCCCGGCCCATTGCTCCTGCGAAACGGCCGGGGTAACGAGGGTTTCATCGCTCCACCACCTTGATGCTGCCCGCCGCGTCGCCGTCCACCGCCCACGCCAGGCCGCGGATGTCGAGGGCCACGCGGAAGGGCTCGTCGAGGCCGTCGGGAAGGAACACGAGGCGCTCGCCCGGCGCGATGGCGTGGCCGTCGCTGGTCACTGCGATGATGGCGAGCGCGGGATCGAGCCTCGTCTCGCGCGCGGCGTCGGGCTGCCAGGCGTTGCCGGCGTGGCGCCACAGGCGCGCGCGGCCGTCGGCGAAGCTGATGGCGGTGGGGCGCCCGCCGAACCAGGCGGCATCGCGGGCGTGCTCGATGGCGAGGGCTACCCGGGCGACCTCGCGCCGCGCGACCTCGCGATCGCCCGGGAAGAGATTGACCGAGGCGAGCGCCACGATGATGCCGGTGATGGCGACGACCACCAGGACCTCGATGAGGGTGAAGCCGACCGCCCGCTCCGCATAGGGCGGTCGCCCCCGCGAAGGCGGGGGCCCAATCACCCTAGTCCCAGTTCCCGACATCCGCCGCATTGCCTTCCCCCCCGCGCGCGTGGTCGGCGCCGAGGCTGAAGACGTCGATCTCGCCCCTCACGCCGGGCGCGAGGTATTGGTAGTCGCCGCCCCAGGGATCCTTCGGCAGGCGATCGAGGTAGCCGCCCTGCTTCCAGTTCGGCGGCTGCGGCTGGGTCGTCGGGCGCGCCGTGAGCGCGCCCAGCCCCTGCTCGGTCGTGGGATAGAAGCCGTTGTCGAGGCGGTAGAGCTTGAGCGCCTGCCCGATCGCGCGGACGTCGGCCTGCGCCGCCACGCGCTTCGCCTCGTCCGGCCGATCCATGAGGCGCGGGACCACGAGCGCGGCGAGGATGCCGAGGATCACGACGACCACGAGGACTTCGATCAAGGTGAAGCCGCGAAATTGGGCCCCGGCCCATTGCGCCTTCGTCGCGGCCGGGGTGACGAGGATCTTCGTCATTTTCCGATCAGCTGGTTCAGCTGGAAGATGGGCAGCAAAATCGCCAGCACGATCGTGAGCACCGCGCCGCCCATGAAGACGATCATCGCGGGCTCGAAGAGGGCGGCGAAGGCGGCGAGGCGGATGGCGATGTCGTTCTGCTGCTGGCGCGCGGCGCGCTCGAGGGCCTCGTCCAGGCGGCCGCTCGCCTCGCCGCTGGCGATCAGGTGCACCATCACCGGCGGGAAGGCCGCCGTCGCGCCGAGCGCGCGCGCGAGCGGCATGCCTTCGCGCACGCCGCGCGCGGCGGTGGTGAGGGCCTCGCGCATCGGGACCAGCGTCATCACGCCGGTGCCCGCATCCAGCGATTGCAGGATCGGCACGCGGCTGCCGACGAGGATCGAGAGCGTGGCGGCAAGCCGCGCGGAGTCGAGGCTGCGCAGCACGCGGCCGACCGCCGGCGCGCGCCAGAGGAAGCGGTGGATGGCCGCGCGCGAGGCGGGGCGCTTCATCGCCGCGCCGAGGGCCGTGGCTGCGAGCGCGAAGAACGCGACCCACGCGAGCCAGGTGGCCTGCAGGAACCCGGAGAGCCAGATGAGCGCGCGCGTGAGCACCGGGAGTTGCTGGTGCGCGTGCTGGAAGACCTGCACCACCTGCGGCAGCACGTAGACCAGGAGTGCCGCGACCACGAGCAGCGCCACCACGAGCACGACCATGGGATAGATCAGGGCGAGCGAGAGGCGCGCGCGCAGCGCCTGGCGCTCCTCGAGGTAATCGGAGAGGCGCGAGAGCACCCGCGGCAGCTGCCCCGAGGACTCGCCCGCGGCAACCAGCGTGCGGTAGAGCTCGGAGAACACATTGGGGAAGGACGCGAGCGCCTTGGCGACCGTGTTGCCGGCGATCACCTCGCCGCGAAGCGCCGCCAGCACCTGGCGCATGCGCTCGTTCTCGGCCTGCTCGATCAACGCGTTGAACGCCTGCTCGACGGTGAGCCCGGCCTCGAGCAGCGACGCGAAGCCGCGCGTGAGCTGGGTGAGCTCGGTCGACGAGAGCGCCACCGGCCGGAAGCGCGCGCCGCCCGCCGGATCGTTGGCGGCGATGACCTCGACCCTGTGCGGCGTGAGGCCCTGGTCGCGCAGCAGAGCGCGCGCCTGGCGCGCGCTGTCGGCCTCGAGCACGCCCTTGTGAAGCTTGCCCTCGACGTTGTAGGCCTGGTAGCGGAATCCGGGCATCAGGTCCGCGTGACGCGCAAGACCTCGTCCAGCGACGACACGCCCTCGCGCACCCACCGCATCCCGTCGTCACGCAGCCGCGTCATGCCGGAGGCGACGGCGTAGTCGCGCAGGCTCGCCTCGGCCGCGGTGTCGTGCACGAGGTGGCGCAGCTTGTCGTCG
>Ga0307505_10001291_pt1 | contig 20935 bp, 15 predicted proteins | sample 23_S_MG_FD_202183 | JGI IMG/M metagenome (GOLD analysis project Ga0307505, IMG submission 202183) | Soil microbial communities from Populus trichocarpa stands in riparian zone in the Pacific Northwest, United States - 23_S | ecosystem: Environmental > Terrestrial > Soil > Riparian zone > Trees...
GTCGGCCCCTTCAGCGATCGCGGCGGCGGCCTCCCGAAACAGCGGGATCCAACCCTCCGAGGGCCAGTCGGTGTAGAAGCGTCTCGCCGTGTCCCAGACGTCCGCGTCGAAGTACCGCGACAGTTGATCGACCTCCAGCACGTCGGCCAGGCGCGCCGCGCCGGTTCTGCCGGTTGGTGCCAGCGAAGGCCCTCCTCCACGAGGGCCAGGGCACGATCGTCCTGCCGCAGGCGGTCCTGTTCGTTGGCCAACTCCGTGCGCCGCGCGCGCAGGTAGGCGAGGAACGCCGCCGGATCCGCGTCCAGGAGGTCCCGCATGCGGGCCAAGTGGCATCGGTTGGCAGAGCACGGCTGGAGACTGGAGACCGGAGACTCGAGACCGGAGACCGCAGCCCGGAGCCCGGAGACGCGACCGCTACACCACGGTCCCGGCCGGGATCACCCCACCCTTGGGCACCACGAGGATGCCGCTGCGGATGTAGTAGCCGTCGCCGTCGAAGTAGTCGAGCCCGCGTTCGTTTACCAGGCGGGCGCCGTCGCCGATGCGGGCGTTCTTGTCCACGATCGCCCGCCGCAGAACCACGTCGCGCCCGATGCCCAGGCGCGGCTTGCCGGCTGGCGGCGCGTCTTCGTAGAAGTCGGCCCCCAGAATCACGGATTCGGCGACGTGCGACCCGTCGCCGATCCGCGAGCGCACGCCGACGACGCTTTGGTCCACCCTGCACCGGTGCAGGTCGCATCCATCGGACACGATCGACTCCCGTACGTGGCAATCGAACAGGCGCGAGCCCGGCAGATGCCGCAGGTGCGTGTAGATGGGGCGTTCCTGGTCCCAGTACCGGAACGGGGCGTCCGGACGGCCCAGCATCACGTTGGCGTCGTAGAAGGTGTCGATGGTGCCGACGTCGGCCCAATAGCCATCGAAGAGGTATGGCCGCACGCGGTGGCGCTCGATGGCGCGCGGAATCAGCTCCCGCCCGAAGTCGTGGCCGGACTCGCGGTCCAGCAGATCCTGGAGGATCTGCCGCGAGAACACGTAGATACCCATCGAGGCCATGAAGGGCCGCGCCTCGTCGTGCGTGGCAAACGTGGCGCCAGGCGGAATGCTGCGTCCGATGGCGTGGAGGCGGTCGGCGTTGGGCTTCTCCTCGAATGCCGCGATCCGGCCGTCGCGCTCGAAACGAAAGATGCCCATGTGCGTGGCCGTGTCCGGCGTCACCGGCTGCGCCGCGATGGTGACGTCGGCGTTCGACTGGCGGTGCGAATCCACCAGGGCCGCGTAGTCCATCCGGCAGATGTGGTCCCCGGCCAGGATCAGGTAATAGTCGGTCGCGTGCTGGGCAAAGTGCCGAGCGGCCTTTCGCACCGCGTCGGCCGTGCCCTGGAACCAGTTCGGGTTGTCCGGGGTTTGCTCGGCCGCGAGGATCTCCACGAACCCCGCCGAGAAGTCGTCCAGCCGATAGGTGGCGGAGATGTGGCGGTTGAGCGACGCCGAGTTGAACTGCGTCAGCACGAAGATGCGCCGGATGTCGGCGTGCAGGCAGCCGCTGACGGGGATGTCGATCAGGCGGTACTTGCCGCCAATCGGGACGGCGGGCTTGGACCGGGTGGCGGTCAGGGGAAAGAGGCGCGAGCCTTGGCCTCCCCCGAGCACGATAGCAAGTGTGTCGATCATGGACGGCGATGTCTACGTGGACGCGAATACAATACCGCGCATGTTCCGAAAACTCTGTCTTGCGGGCGCGGTCGCCTTGTTGGGTGTATCGGTCGAATGGGGGACGGGCCGCGTGGCCGCCCAGGCGGGGCCGGCCTCGTCAGTGCCGGACGCTGCAGCGTGCGGCAAGTTGACGGCAATGAAGCTCGCGGGCGTCACCGTCACGAGCGCGGTGCCGGTCGCCGCGGGCCAGTTGCCGCCACCCCCAGCCCGAGGTGGCGGCGCCGGGCCGCAGGCCAACCCGTTCGCGGATCTGCCCGCGGTGTGCCGGGTCAGCGCCACGCTGAAGCCCTCCACCGATTCGGACATCAAGATGGAGCTGTGGCTGCCCACGCCGTGGAACGGAAAATTCCGCGGCACGGGCAACGGCGGCCTCGGGGGCGCTCCCTCGGTCAATGCGCTGGCCGGCGGCGTGCGTCGCGGCTACGCCACGGCCGGACACAACACGGGTCATGAGGGCGACTCCCGCTATGCCCTGGAGCACCCCGAGCAGATCAAGGACTTCGGATACCGCGCCACGCATGAGATGACCGTGACGTCCAAGGCCCTCATCCGCGCCTTCTACGGGAAGGCGCCCAGCGCGTCGTACATGGCCGAAGGCGGCGGGGGCACGATCGCGGCTCTCAGTTCCGCCCAGCGGTATCCCGAGGACTACGACACGATCGCCGTCACGGGGATGTCGTCGTACCTCACGCGCCACACGTTTGCCCAGATGTGGGTGTGGCAGGCTACGCATCTCGACGACGCCAGCTTCATCCCGCCGGACAGGTATCCGCTGCTGCATCGGGCCGCGCTGGCGGCCTGCGACGCGCGTGGCGACGGTGTGGAAGACGGCGTGGTTGGCGATCCCGAATCCTGCCGTGTCGACCTGGCCGCGCTGCAGTGCAAGGCCGAGGCGACGGCGTCGTGCCTGACTGGGCCCCAGGTCGAAGCCGCTCGCAAGATCTACCAGGGCCCTCGTAACCCGAGAACCGGCGCGGAGATCTATTCACCGCTCTATCCGGGCAGCGAACTGGGGTGGGGGCAGTTGGCCGGTGGCCCGCAGCCGCTGGGCATCCCGGTAGAGTTCTTCAAGTACTACGTGTTGCGGGATCCCGCGTGGGACTACCGGACGCGCCCGATCAACTTCGACAGCGACGTCGCGGCGTCGGACCGGGCAGAGATCCAGCCCGTGAACGCCGTGGATCCGGACCTGCGGCGCTTCTTCGCGCGGGGCGGGAAGCTGCTGCTCATCGGCGGCTGGAACGACACCGCGGTCCCGCCCAAGGTGGCGGTGAACTACTACAACCGCGTGGTGGCGTCGGTGGGGGAGCGGGTTACCCGCGACTCGATGCGGTTCTTCATGGTCCCCGGCATGGGGCATGGCCCAGGCACGGCGGGGCCCCTCAACTTCAACTTCGACGCGCTGTCCCTGATCGAGCAGTGGAAGGAGCGCGGGCAGGTGCCTGACCGGCTGACGGTGGCGGTGTTCAGGGATGGGAAGGACGTGGGCACGCGCCTCGTATGCCAGTATCCACAACTGGCCGTCTACAAAGGCACGGGCGGTTCCACCGACGCCGCCAACTTCGACTGTCGCAGCAAGTAGCGGCGCCAAAAAAGAGACTGGCCGGAGATCGACATGTCCGCAGCCGACCGACGTCACTTCTTGCGGCTTCTCGCCGCCAGCCCCGTGCTGCCGTTCCTGGATCTGAGCCTCGACCTCAGGAATGCCGTGCAGGCCTTCGCGGGCGGGCAGGGCCCGACGGTGGCCGGCGTGGCCACCGACCTCATCACGGCCGCGAACCAGGCGTTCAGCGTGATGGACTTCGAGCCCGTCGCCCGCAAGAACATCCCGGTGGGCCATTGGGGCTACCTGGCCGGTGGCGCCGACGACGACGGCACCGTGCGCGCCAACCGCGAAGGTTTCGCCCACTACCAGTTGCGTCCGCGCCGCCTGGTGGACGTCAGCAAGGTGGATTCGTCCGTGACGCTCATGGGGAAGGCGTGGGAGACGCCCGTCGTCTTGAACCCGCTGGGTACGCACAAGGCCTTCCACCCGGAGGGGGAGATGGCCGTGGCCCGCGCGGCGAAGGCCAAGAAGCATCTGGTCGTCTTGTCCACCATGGCCACCGCCTCGATTGAAGAGGTGACCGCCGCGCGCGGCGAGCCGGTATGGTTCCAGCTGTATTCGCGGAACGACTGGGGCGAGACGCGCCAGATGCTCAAGCGGGCTGAATCGGCCGGCGCGCCGGTGGTCGCCTACACGATTGACCTCCTGGGCGGCCGCAACACCGAGACCATGGCGCGTCTCATGCGGCAGGACACGCGGCAATGCACGCAGTGCCATACGCCGGCGCCGATGCTCGACAACCGCCGCAAACCGATGGTGGCGGGTCTGACGCCGTCCGTGCCGCCGATGCCAGAAGTGGGCACGCCTACCTGGGACTACGTGAAGCGACTGAAGGACGCGACGTCCATGAAGGTGTTCCTCAAGGGCATCGTGACGCGCGAGGACGCCGACCTGGCGATGCAGCACGGCGTGGACGGCGTGTTCGTGTCCAACCACGGCGGTCGCGCGGACGAGACGCTGCGGCCGGCCATCGACTCGCTGGTGGAGGTGGCCGCCGGCATTCGCGGGCGCGCGCCGATCATCATGGACGGCGGCGTGCGGCGGGGCACCGACATCTTCAAGGCCATGGCGCTCGGTGCGACCGCCGTCGGCATCGGGCGTCCGTACATCTGGGGCCTGGGCGCGTTTGGGCAGGAGGGCGTGGAGATGGTGCTCGAGATCCTGCGCCGCGAGTTCCAGCTGACGATGCGCCAGGCGGGCACGACGACCGTCAAGGCGATCACGCCGGCTCACGTCGTGCGTGCGTAATGTTGGGCCTTCTGACTTATGACTTCTGACTTGGGCCTTGTGCCTTGCGTTTCCCCCGGAGGGTGTATGAAGGGCTTTCTGGTCGTCGCTGCGCTCGTTGTCGCGTCCGGAGTGGCCTCGGCGCAGTGGTTGCGCATCCCGACGGCCGGGATTCCCCGCACGCCGGACGGCAAGCCGAACCTGTCGGCCCCTGCACCCCGCACGGCGGACGGCAAGCCCGCGATCGCGGGCCTGTGGCGTCCCACGAGCCGGCTGATTGGCGACATCCGTGTGGGCCTGAAGCCGGGGGAGACGGTGCCGCTCCGGCCGTGGGCGGAGGCGCTCTACAAGACGCGGCTCGCCAACGACGGCAGGGACGACCCGACGTCGAACTGCATCGTGGGCGGGGTGCCGCGTTCGGACTTCGTGCCCTACCCGTTCAAGATCGTCGACAACGCCGGCCTGGTGCTTGTGCTCTACGAAGCCATCCACTCCTACCGGCAGATCTTCACCGACGGGCGACCGCTGCCCAAGGACCCCAGCCCCGCGTGGTTCGGCTACTCGGTGGGCCGCTGGGACGGCAACGCGTTCCTCGTCGAATCGATCGGGTTCAACGACAACGTGTGGCTGGACAACGCCGGAATGCCGGCCACGGAGCAGCTTCGGGTGACCGAGCGTTTCATCCGCCGCGACTTCGGCCGCATGGACATCGAGATCACGATCGACGATCCCAAGACCTACACGCGGCCGTGGATGGTCACGCAAGCGCTGCAGTATCAGGCCGACAACGAGCTGATCGAGTACATCTGCAACGAGAACAACCGGTACTTTGAGATAGTGCCCAGCGCTGCGCCCCCGGGCAGGCCCGCGGGGCGACCTGCCCGTTGACGACGCTGGGCCGGTCAATGCCCAATGCTCAATGCCCAATGCCCAAGTCGGACGCCGCAGTGTGCTCGATTGGGGACGATTAGCGGTTGAGCTGGTAGAGCTCTCCTCGTAAGTATCTGCAGCGCGTGCAGATAACGGCCCGCCAGTCCTGGCACGCCGATTGGAACCTTATCTCCCAGAGAAGTTCATAGGAGAGGAGGTTGCACCATGAAGACCATCATTGCAGCGGGAGTAGCGACGGCGGTGGCAGTTGGCAGCTTGGGTTACATCGCCGGGGCGAAGTCGGCTTCCGGTGCGACAGCCGATCCGTTTGCCGTCAGCGCCTTCGAGGAATCGTCGGCGCCCGCGGTCACACGCCAGTTCGTTGCGCGTCCGGCACCGCGCCGGGTCACGAGCCGTCCGGTCAGCTACGAGCCGTCGCCGCAAGTCGTCTCGAGCCCGACGGTCATCCGTGAAACCGAGCAGGTCGAGCCGAAGCGTTCGTGGAAGAAGACCGCCATCGTCATCGGCGCCGGCGCGGGATCGGGCGCGGTGGTGGGCGGCATCATCGACGGCAAGAAGGGCGCCGGCATCGGCGCGGCCATCGGCGGTGGAGCGGCTTCGGTATACGAAGTCCTGAAGCGCCGCTAATCCGGAACCGGCCCTGAACCGGTTCCGGTCGTGCAAGGAAATGGGGTCGGGTGAAAGCCCGGCCCCATTGTTCGTCCTATCGCAGCACGCATGGCCCAAGCGGGCGGTCAGAGTTCGCGGACGGCGTGACCCCTGACCAGGAACCACGTGGCGGCCAGCGCCAGGATCGTCCCGTTCATCATCAGCACCGGTGGGGCCGTGAACTGGTTGGTCAGCCAGCCGCCCACCAGGCTTCCCAGCGGCATGCCGCCGCGAAACGCCATCATGTAGATGCTCATCACACGCCCGCGCATCTCGTTGGGCGCGCTGAGCTGCACGAGCGACTGCAGCATGGCGAACACCATCACCATGCACGCGCCGCCGGTGAAGAGCAGCGCCCCGTTGAGGATCGGCGAACGCGCGTTGGCGAAGAGCACGATCACGACGCCCATCGCGATCTGCAGGCTGAGCACGGTTCGCCCCATGTGCGTGAACTTTCCGAGCCACGCCACGCCCAGCGCGCCCACCACGGCGCCGGCGCCCGCAAACGACATCAGCCGCGTATACAACGTGACGTCGCCGGCCAGGACACTTTGGACGAAGGCCGGGAGGAATGTCAGGAGCGGGCTGGCCAGGAACGTGCCCATGAAGCCGAGCGTCGCCAAGCCGACCAGGGACGGATCGGTGCGGACGTAGGCGAAGCCCCCGCGCAACTCTTCCTTCATGCTCTTGGTGGCGCCGGCAGCCGGCGGGCGCGCGCCCAGCATCAGCAGGCCGATGATCACGGCGACAAACGACAGGCCGTTCAGGCCGAAGCAGGCCGCCATGCCGAAGGCGGCCAGCGCAGCGCCCGAGATCAGCGGGCCGATCACGCGCGCCAGGTTGAACTGGATGGCGTTGAAGGCGATGGCGTTGGGGAGGTGCTCCTTGGGCACGAGCGATGGCATCAGGGAGTGGTGCGCGGGCCCGCCGAACGCCTGCGCCACGCCGGTGATGACCGACAGCACCAGCACGTGCCAGATCCGAATTTGGTCGGCGTAGACCAGGGCCGCAAGCGTCAGCGCCGTGGACATCTGGACCACCTGCGACGCGATGAGCACGTGCCGCCGGTCCATGCGATCGGCGATGACGCCGCCGATGAGCGTCAGGAGCAGGATGGGCGCTTCGCCGAGGAACGAGTCCAGGCCCAGATAGAAGGCCGAGGATGTGCCGGCGAGCGTCAGTACCAGCCAGCTCTGCGCCACCTTCTGCATCCAGGTGCCGACGGTGGAGATGAACGCGCCGGTCCACACCAATCGGAAGTCGCGGTAGTGAAGCGCCCCCGCCATGCGCAGCAGGCCCGTGGCGCGGGCGGGCGGCAGTTCGGGTGCGACGTTCGGGGCCGAGACGTCTGGTGACGGGGGTGCGGCAGTGGGTGTCACTAGCGAAGCTCCCCCTCACATCGTTGAAACGATTTATAGGCGCTTCGCTTCGCTAGTGCCCTGTCTCCTGGCCCGGTTTCGCCGGGCAGACATCTTCTATGGCCAGCCGAAGAACTTGCTTCAGTCGTCACAGTTGTGGCCATAGAAGATGTTTAGAGTCTGGAATCATCCCACAGGCCCAGTGGGCTTGGGCTACACGTCCGGGACGGCGGGGGACTTCGTGAACCGCGGGTTGGGCTGGGACGCCTCGCCGTTCACCGTGGCGCCGTTGTGCATCAGGCTGGCCGCATTGCGCAGGAACCGGGCGGGGAAGTTCAGCACGGGCTCCGATACGCGGTCCAGCGCGTCCACGTGGGCGGCGGGAAGCGGCAGGTCCAGCGCGGCCAGATTCTCGTCGAGCTGGGCCAGGCGCCTTGCGCCGATGATGATCGACGTAACACCCGCCCTGGCGCGCAGCCACGCCAGCGCCACCGAGGACGGGGTCGAGCCCACCTCGGCGGCGATGCGCGTCAGCTCGTCGACCAGCGTGAAGACCGCGTCGCTCAGCCGGCTCAGGATGAACTGACCGCGGTCGGAGGTACCACCCTGCAAGTGCGCGCGCGTGTACTTGCCCGTCAACACCCCTCCGCCGAGCGGCGACCACGGCGTGACACCGAGCCCCAGCTCGCGCGCGGCCGGCAACAACTCGCCTTCGACCGTTCGCTCCATCAAGGAGTATTCGATCTGCAGCGCGACCAGCGGCGCCCAGCCGCGAAAACGCGCGATCGTCTGCGCTTCGGCCACCTTCCACGCCGGCGTGTCGGAGAACCCGATGTAGCGCACCTTGCCGGCGCGGACCAGGTCGTCCAGTGCGCGCATCGTTTCCTCGACGGGCGTCAGCCGATCCCACACGTGCATCCAGTACAGGTCGATGTAGTCGGTGCGGAGGCGGCGCAGGGATTCCTCGCACGCGGCCGTCAGCGACTTGCGGCTGGCGCCGCCGCCGTTGGGGTCTCCCGGGTACAGATTGCCGAAGAACTTGGTAGCGATGACCACGCGGTCGCGCCGGGACCGGTCGTGCGCCAGGGCGTCGCCGATGATCCGCTCGGAGTGACCTCCCGTGTAGCCGTTGGCCGTGTCGATGAAGTTGCCGCCCAACTCGAGATACCGAGCCAGGATCGACTCCGACCCTGCCACATCGGTTCCGAAGCCCCATTCCTCCCCGAAGGTCATGGTACCCAGGCAGAACGGGCTAACGCGGAGTCCGGAATGGCCGAGCGTGACGTAGTGGTCCAATGGCATGGAATCGAAGCTACCATACAGCCGGTCGCGGGCACTCCCCGAACCATATGAATGGAGCGAATCCGATGGCGCGAATGACCGGTGCGTGTTTGGCAGTCGTGCTCGCGTGTTCCGCGAGCCTGATGGGCGGGGCAGGGACGGCGATGCCGTCTGGCGGCGCGACCGCCATCTCCGCGTTCCTGCAAGCGGCCGTGGACAAAGGGCAGGTGCCGGGGATGGTGGCGCTTGTCGTGGGGCGCGACGGCGTGCTCTACCACGAGGCCTTCGGGAAGCAGGATGTGGGGCGGAACGTCCCCATGGCCAAGGACACGATCTTCCGCATCGCGTCGATGACCAAGCCGGTCACCTCGATGGGGCTGATGATGCTGGTGGAGGAAGGCAAGGTGGGCCTGGACGACGACGCGTCCAAGTGGGTGCCCACGATGAGCGGCCGCCAGGTGCTGACCGAGGTGGACCAGAAGGCCGAGACGTGGAAGACGCGTCCGGCAGCCCGGCCGATCACGATCCGCCAGCTGCTGACCCACACCTCGGGCATCGGCTACAACTGGAGCGATCCGGGGCTGGCGCTGGTGCAGCGGAAGGCCTCGCCGCAGGAAGATGCCCTGCCGCTCGTGCACGAGCCCGGCGAGAAGTTCACGTACGGCTCCAGTACGCGAGTGCTAGGCGACGTGATCGAGAAGGTGACGGGGCAGCGGATCGACGCCTACCTGCAGGCGCGCATCCTCGGCCCGCTCGGCATGCGCGACACGTTCTTCGAGGTGCCGAAGGACCGCTACGCCCGCGTGGTGACCACGCACCAGAAGCGCGACGGGCGCTTCACCGAGACACCGAACCCCGCCACGTTGCCCACGTCGCTGCGCGCGGACGGCGGGCTGCTGTCCACGGCCGACGACTACGCCAAGTTCATCCGCATGATGCTCAACCGCGGCCAATTGGCGGGCGCGCGCATCCTGTCGGAGCGCACCGTGCGCGAGGTGGGCCGCAACCACATTGGCGCGGTTCGCGTGCGCCAGCAGCCGTCGTCCAACCCTGGCCTCTCGAAGCCCTTCCCCCTTGGCGTGGGCACCGACACGTGGGGCCTCGGCTTCCAGCTGGCGGGCCGTCCCGCCTCACGCTTCGACCGCAGCGAGGGCAGCATGGCGTGGGCGGGGATCTTCAACACCGAGTTCTGGATCGATCCCAAGCGCGAGATCGGCGTGATCCTGCTGATGCAGACCTTGCCCTTCTACGACGACGACGCGATCGCCATCCTGCGGGGCTTCGAGCAGCGGGTCAACGAGCACGTGAAGTAGCCGCGCTACTTCGGGCGGCCGGTCAGGCCCTGCGCGATCGTCGGGATCGAGAAGATCTGGACGTCGCGAATCGCGACGCCGTACAGGACCTTCTTGTCCGGGCCGCCAAACGCGACGCTGATCAGGTTGCGCGGCATCGGGATCGCGCCGAGCAACTCACCCTTGGGGCTGAGCACCGACACGACGCCCGCGCCGGTCGTGTAGATCCGCCCGTCCCTGTCCACGGCGCTTCCGTCGCCGCCGGCCCACGCGAACTGCCGCTCGTTGGTCAGCGAGCCATCCGCCTGCACGTCGAACGCCACCAGGCCGCCGTTGCCACCGCCTGGCGCGCCCGGAGTTGCGGCCGGTTGTCCACCCGGCGGCACCGCGCCCGCCAGCCGACCCGTGACGTACAGCGTCTTCTCGTCGGGGCTCAGGATGATGCCGTTCCCACCCACGGTGCCGAACCGTCCGCTGACCACGCCCTGCGGGTTGGCGTAGTACACACCGCCCATCGTGAAGTAGACGCCGCCTTTGCTGTCGGCGGTCATGTCGTTCAGCACGCCTGCGCCCACGCACTCGAACGGCTCTCCCTTGTAGGTGTTGGCGAAGAGCTTCCGTTCCGGTCTGAGGAGCCAGATGGCCTGGTGCAGCGCGCGTTCCGCGATGAACACCTGGCCGCGCCGGTTTGCCGCGATCGAGCCGCCGGTGAAGGTGTCGGTGTAGATCACCGACGGCTTGCCGTCCTTGTCGATCCGCACGACGGTGCTTTTGTCGTTCTGCGCCAGCCACAGGCTGCCGTCGTCCATGCCCACCGGTCCGTCGGCGTTGTTGCCGGTGTCTTCCCAAACCGTCTTCCATTTCTGGCCGGCGGCGATGACGCCAGGAATGGCCGTCACCGTGTACTCGTTGAGCGCCGTCTGGGCAGGAGCTGCCCCGCCTGCTCGACCGCCTCCGCCCGGGCCGCCTCCTCGTGCGGCGGGCGCCGGCGGCGGCACCTTGCAATTGGCCGCGACGAACGCGTCTCGTTTCGGGTCCTGCCCCGACTGCACGCCCGGCGTGCGGGTGGGGTCGGCCGGTTGACCCTGACCTTGTGCCAGGACCGTCAGCGCGCCAACCGTCGTCAGGGCCACCGCAAGCATCATCCTCTTCGCGTTCATGGAACCTCCTCTAGCGAGGCGCAGCCACATCTTGCATACTCGAGCGTCGAGGCGGAGCCTCGCTGGAGTATAGGCCCGCCAACCCCGGCGTGTCCTGCGGACGTAGGAGGTTCGATGAATCCTCGATTGCTTGCCGCGTGCCTGTGCGTGCTGGTGGCCGTGCCGGCCGTCGCCCAACAACAGGTGCCAGACCTGGAATTCGACTCGGTGGCCGATTTCCTGAAGCTGCCGCCCGGGCTGCACTTCGGCGAGGTGTCCGGTGTGGCCGTGAACTCGAAGGGCCACGTCTTCGTGTTCACGCGCTCGGCCAGCGCCGGAGGGCCCGCTTACGGGCCCTCGGCCGCTCAACTGCTGGAGTTCGGGCCCAAGGGCGAATTCATCCGCGAGGTGGGCAAGGGTAACTACGGATGGTCCTTCGCGCACACGGTGCGCATCGACAAGGACGACAACATCTGGGCCGTGGACAAGGGCTCCGACATGGTGATCAAGTTCACGCCGGCGGGCCGCATCGTCGAGGTGTACGGCCGGCGCAAGGAATCGGCCGACGACGAGGCCAAGCCATGGGAGCATCCGAACCCGCCGCTGCCGCCGATCGACGGCTTGTTCCGCCAGCCGACCGACGTGGCGTGGGACTCGCAGGGGAACAGCTACATCTCCGACGGCTACATCAACTCGCGCGTCGCCAAGTATTCGAAGGCCGGGGACTGGGTGAAGTCCTGGGGTGAGCGGGGCACGGGCCCCGGGCAGTTCAACACGCCGCACGCGATCGTCGTCGACCGCAACGACCGCGTCTACGTGGGCGACCGCGCGAACCGGCGCATCCAGGTGTTCGACACCGAGGGCGCGTTCCTCCGCATGTTCACCATCGACGTGCTGCCGGCGCCCGGCACCAAGCCCGTGAACGGCAACACGCCGACAGGCGATCGGTTGGCTGCGGTGATCGGTGCGCCCAACTCGATCTGCATCACGCCCGGTCCGAACCAGGTGCTGTTCGTGGGCGAAAGCACGTTTCCCGGCCGCATCTTCAAGGTGACCCTCGAGGGCCAGGTGCTGGGTGTGATCGGCCGGTCCGGGCGTCAGCTCAAGCAGTTCTCGGGAGCCCACCAGATGGCCTGCCCATCCGAGACGGAAGTGTACGTAGCCGAGACCTCCAACTGGCGCGTGCAGAAGCTGACCTTTCCGGCGAGCCGTGCGCGTTCATCTCGTTGACGGCACCTACGAGCTGTTCCGCGCCTACTTCGGCGCGCCCCGTGCCACCGGGCGGTTGGGCACCGAGGTGGGCGCGACGCGCGGCTTCCTGCGGTCGATGCTCGGACTGCTGCGCGAGCCGATCGTGACGCACGTTGCCGTGGCGTTCGACCACGTGGTGGAGTCGTTCCGCAACGACCTCTTCGACGGCTACAAGACCGGCGAAGGCGTGCCCGAGGATCTGATGGCCCAGTTTCCACTGGTCGAACGCGCCGCCGCGGCCTTGGGCATGGTGGTGTGGTCGATGGTCGAGTTCGAAGCCGACGATGCCCTGGCCACGGGGGCCGCCGCGTGGCAGGACGCGCCGGACGTGGAGCAGATCCTCCTGTGCACGCCCGACAAGGACATGACCCAGTGCGTGCGGGGGAAGCGCGTCGTGCTGCTGGATCGGATGCGGCGGCGCATCCTGGACGAACAGGGTGTCGTGGAGAAGTTCGGCGTGCCGCCGGCATCGATACCCGATTGGCTGGCGCTTGTCGGCGACGCGGCGGATGGTTACCCCGGGGTCCCACGGTGGGGCGCCAAGTCGGCTGCGGCGCTTCTATCGGTCTACCCGCATCTCGAGGCGATTCCCGATCACGAATCCGAGTGGCGCGCGAGCGTGCGGGGCGCGGCCGCGCTGGCCCTCAGCTTGCGCGAGCATCGCGACGAGGCGTACCTCTATCGACGCCTGGCGACGCTTCGTACGGACGTGCCGCTCACCGAGCAGTTGGAGGATCTGCGCTGGCGAGGGGCGCGCCGGGACGACCTGACCGCCCTATGCCGCGAACTGGACGACGACGCTCTGCTGGAGCGCGTGCCGACCTGGATCGATTGAGCGCGACACGATCGAGGGGCCTGGTCAGGGCGTCGGTCCGAATCGAATCGAACAAGAGCGCGAAATCCAAGAGGTACATGTTGACGCCGGCGACGGTACCGGCAGCCAAGAGCGACGGCACGAGGGCGGGGTACCTCCGTCGACGAACGTGTTTCTTCCTACTTGACGTCTTCGCCTTTGTTTCGCTATATTTTTGTCTCCGTAGAGAAGATATGGCGAAAACAGCTCTAGCCACACTGGAATCCGCTCTCCGCCAGCGCAAGCTGGACCGCACGCTGACCACGGCGTTGCCGTCGCTGGACCGGGTCGATCCCGCAGCGTTCGTGCCCACGGGGCTCGGCGCGCTGGACACGCACCTGCGAAGCGGCGTGCCGCGGGGGCAGCTGTCCGAGATTGTGGGCCCGCGCTCCTCGGGCCGCACCACGCTCCTCTTGCAGCTCCTGGCGTCGGCCACCCGGGAGGGGGAGCTGGTGGCGCTCGTGGACACGTTCGATCGGCTGGACGTCGCTTCTCTTGTGGCCGCCGGAGCGGATCTGTCGCGCGTGTTGTGGGTGCGCGGCCAGGCCGTGGCGAAAACCGAGTCGGCCGTGGACTCTCGCTGGGTACCGGGAGAGGGCACAGGAGAACGAAGCGTGCGGTCATCCGCGGTCGACGGCCTGGTGGAGCGGACCATCGACCGGGCGCTGAAGGCGTTCAACCTGGTGCTGCAGGCGGGCGGATTCGGCATCGTGGCGCTGGACCTGGCCGATGCGCCGCGCATGGCCCTGCAGCGCATGCCGTTCACCACGTGGATGCGCGTGCAGCGGGCCATCGAAGGCCGCGACACGGCGTGCGTGCTGGTGGCGGCCGAGCCCGTGGCGCGTAGCGCAGGCGGCGTCACGCTGGCGCTGACGGGGCGGACGACGTGGACGGGCTCCACCGATCGTAGCCGCCAGGTGGCAGGAGGCGACGTGCACGTGCGAGTGGTGTCGCCGCGGCGCCGCGTGGACGGAGACCTGCACGTCGGGGCCATGATCCGGGAAGACACTGTTCGCGAAGCCTGCTAACGCCGTCACCCATCAACGAGGCGTGATCACATGTTTGCGGCGGTCTTTGCGGCAGAAGGCAGCGATGCCACCGCGCTCCTCGAGGTGGGGCGCGCGTTTTCGCCGCGCCTTGAAGAGCACCTTCCGCGCGAGCTGGTCCTCGACGTCGACGGGCTGACACGACTGTTCGGCGACGAGCGGACGATTGGGGCCGAGCTTCGACGCACGGCGGCTGATCGCGGGCTGCGCGTGCGTGTGGCCATCGCCGGGTCGCGCGTGGCCGCGCGCCTGCTGGTGCGTCACCGCGGGGGTGTCACGGTGGTGGAGCCCGAGAAGGGCCCAACCAGACAGGCGGATGCCGCGGCCGTGGCCGAGGCGCCGATCGAGTTGCTGGCAGAGGTGGCCCTGGAGCCGGGCGGCTCCGTCGAGGCCGACCGCGACCAGGCACGGCAGCATCAGGAACGCGTGCGGACGCTTCGTCGCTGGGGCCTGCGCACGCTGGGGGATCTGGCGGCGTTGTCGCCCTCCGACGTCGCCGCGCGCCTGGGGCGCGACGGCGCGCACTGGTGGCACCTGGCACGGGGGGAGGACCATGCGCCGCTGGTGCCCACCGTGCCCGAGGAGCGGTTCGAGCACACGCTGGAGCTGGAGTGGCCCATCGAAGGGCTGGAGCCGCTGTCGTTCGTGCTGGGGCGGCTCCTGGATCCGCTGGCCGCGCAACTCGAGCGCCGGGATCGCGGCGTGGCCACCTTGCACGTGCGCCTGCACCTGGTGACCAAGGTAGTGCACGAGCTGTCGCTGCAGTTGCCCACGCCGATGCGCGATCCGAAAGCGCTTCGCACGGTGGCGCTGCTGGCGCTCGAATCCAATCCCCCGCCGGCCGGCATCGATCGCGTGACGGTAGCCGCGGATCCCACGCCGGCCCGCGTGCTGCAGCATTCGCTGCTCACCCGTCCAGTGCCGATGCCGGAAGAGATCGCCACGCTGATGGCGCGGCTGAACGCGCTGATGGGGGAGGGGCGCTGCGGGTCCCCGGCGGTGGTGGACACGTGGAAGCCCGGCGCATTTGCCGTCGCTCCCTTCGCGCCGGATACCTCCACGCGCGACGTTCGGCAGCCGGCGTCCCCGGCGGGGAAGGCCGAGGCCGCTCCCACGTCGCCGTCGCTGGCCTTGCGGCGGTTCCGGTTTCCTGTCCCCGCGCGCGTCACCGTGGAGCGCGGCGCGCCCGTGCGCGTTGCCACCGATCGCCGCGGCCTGACGGGTGGGCGTGTCGAGGTGGCCGCCGGCCCCTGGCGCACGTCGGGCAACTGGTGGGAGGACTCCGCGCAGGGGGAGTCGCGTCCGGCGCTGGCGCCGTGGGACCGCGATGAATGGGACGTGACGCTGAACGACGGCGCCACCTATCGCCTGTTCACCGAGCGCGGCACGCGGGCCTGGTTCATCGACGGCCTGTTCGATTGAGTCGGGCTCCAGTCTCCGGTCTTCAGTCGCCAGTAGGTCAGTCAGTCTCCAGTTGCCAGTCTCCAGTCTTCAGTAAGTCAGTCGTTATGCCGTTCAAGCAGTCTGCCAGTGCTTTTCACAAAGTAGCAGGACCGACGACCGGAGACCGGAGACCGGAGACCGACGGCCGGAGACCGTAGTCTGCGGCCCCTATGTACATCGAACTCCACGCGGCGTCGGCGTTCAGCTTTCTGCAGGGTGCGTCGCTGCCCGAAACGCTCGTCGAGCGCGCGGCCGACTTGGGCTATCCGGCGCTGGCGCTCCTCGATGCCGACGGCGTGTACGGCGCCCCCCGGTTTCACAAGGCCGCCGCCAAGGCGGGCCTGCGCGCCATCGTCGGGGTCGAGCTGACCATCGAGGCCACGGGCGGCGCGGCCCGCACGGCGCTGGATCGATGGCGATTGCCCGTGCTGGTGTCGTCGGCTGAGGGCTACCGGCACCTGTGTCGTCTGGTCACCAAGATGAAGATGCGCGCCGCAAAAGGAGAGGGCGCGCTGTTGGTCGAGGAACTGGACGGCTATACCGCCGGCTTGGTGGCGCTGCCCGGCCGGCCGCTCCTCGACGCGCAGCACGCCGGGGCGGTGGGGTTGCTGGACCGGCTGGTGGGCATCTTCGGCCGCGGCAACCTGTACGTGGACGTGCAGCGGCACCTGCTGCGCGACGAACAGTCCGACAACGCGGCGCTGACGCAACTGGCGCAGGCGTTTCGCGTGCCCCTGGCCGCCACCAACGGCGTGCGCTTCGCCACCCCGGCCGACCGGCCGCTGTTCGACGTGCTGACGTGTATCCACCACCACACCACGCTCGATGCCGCGGGACGCCGGCTGGCGCGCAACGCCGAGCGGTACCTCAAGTCCCCCGAGACCATGGCGCAGCTCTTCGGGGACTGGCCCGAGGCGCTGGCCGGCACCCAGGCGCTGGCCGAGCGGCTCGAGTACACGATGGACGACCTGGGCTACCAGTTCCCGAAATACCCCGTGCCGCCAGGGGAGACGGAGATGTCGTTCCTGCGCCACATCACTGACGCTGGCGCGAGGGACCGCTACCGGCCCTACCACGACAAGGCACGCGCGCAGGTTGCGCGCGAACTGGCGCTCATCGAGAAGCTGGACCTGGCCGGCTACTTCCTGATCGTCTGGGACATCGTCCAGTACTGCGGCGATGAGGACATTCTGGTGCAGGGCCGCGGGTCGGCCGCCAACAGCGCCGTCTGCTACAGCCTGGGCATCACGGCCATCGATCCGATCAAGATGGATCTGCTCTTCGAGCGGTTCCTGTCGGAAGAGCGCGGCGAGTGGCCCGACATCGACCTGGATCTGCCGAGCGGCGAGCGGCGCGAGCGGGTGATCCAGCACGTCTACCAGAAGTACGGCCGGCTGGGCGCGGCCATGACCGCCAACGTCATCACCTACCGGGGGCGCAGCGCCGCGCGGGAAGTGGGCAAGGCCCTGGCGCTCGACGCGCAGCAGATCGATCGGCTGGCCAAGGTGATGCACCACTTCGAGTACACGGACCCGAACGAAACGCTGGCGAAGAACCTCGAGTCCGCGGGGATGTCCGTGGACCAGCCGCGCATCCGCACGTTCGCGGATCTCTGGCGGCAGATGCAGGATCTGCCGCGCCACCTCGGCCAGCACTCGGGTGGGATGGTGGTGTCGCAGGGGGCGCTCGATTCGGTGGTGCCGCTCGAGCCGGCCAGCATGCCGGACCGCGTGGTCATCCAGTGGGACAAGGACGACTGCGCCGACATGGGCATCGTGAAGGTGGACCTGCTGGGCCTCGGCATGATGGCCGTGCTGCAGGACGCGCTGACGCTCATCAACACCACGCAACCGTTGGGAACACGAAGCGACGCCAGTGAAGCCGAGCTGAAACTGTCGACCATCCCCCCCGACGATTCGGCCGTCTACGAACTGCTGCGGCAGGCCGACACGATCGGCGTCTTCCAGGTGGAGTCGCGCGCGCAGATGGCCACGCTGCCGCGCCTGAAACCGAAAGAGTTCTACGACCTGGTGGTGGAGGTGGCCATTATTCGTCCCGGTCCGATCGTGGGGCAGATGGTGCACCCGTATCTCAATCGCCGCGCGGGCCGCGAGGAGAAGGTGCCGCTCCATCCCAGCCTCGAGCCCGTGCTGGCGCGCACCTTCGGCGTGCCGCTCTTTCAGGAGCAGCTCTTGCGCATGGCGATGGTGGCCGCCAACTTCACGGGCGGGCAGGCCGAGGAACTGCGCCGTGCGATGGGCTTCAAGCGGTCGGAGAAGCGCATGAAGCCGATCGAGACGCAGTTGCGCGCGGGCATGGCGGCAAACGGCATCACGGGCGAGACGGCCGAGCGCATCATCACGTCGATCACGTCGTTCGCGCTCTACGGGTTTCCCGAGTCGCACGCGGCCAGCTTCGCGCTGCTGGCGTATGCGAGCGCGTATCTCAAGGTGCACTACCCGGCGGTGTTCTACACGGCGCTCCTCAACAACCAGCCGATGGGGTTCTATCACCCGGCCACGCTCGTCAAGGACGCGCAGCGGCGCGGCGTGCGATTTCACCCCATCGACGTGCAGCAGTCCGACTGGCCGTGCCGCGTCGAGGACGACGGCGGCATTCGCCTGGGCCTCAAGTACGTGAGCGGGCTTCGCAAGGACAAAGGACAGGCCATGGCGGCATTCGACAGAACGAAGACGGCGGGGCCAGCTCAGAACGCGGACCCCGCGCAGTATCTGGCAAACCGGCTTGACGCCGGTTCGCGATTCGCGCCGCCGATCTTGTGCGCCAAGTGCGGGTCGGACGACGACTCGATGATCGAGGTGGTGGCCGACAGCCTCTCGGCCGCGGCCGGCCGAACGCCCACGCGGACCTACTTCTGCAACATCTGCTCGCACGAGTGGACCGTGGCGCTGGAGCCGGTGGGGCGCTTTGCGTCCATCGAGCAACTGGTGCAGCGCACGGGCCTGCGGCGCGACGAGCTGGCGACGCTCGCCGACATCGGGGCGCTGGACGCGTTCACCAACGACCGGCGGAGCGCCTTGTGGCAGGTGGAGCGCGCGGTGCGGCCGGCGGGGGCGCTGTTCCGGGACGGGGAGGACGAGGAGGACGAGCAGGGTGCCCGCGCCGACTACGAGGACCGCACTGCCCGTGCGGGGCAGGCGCTGCGCGTGGCCGAGTCGCCGCCACGCGAGGCGTGGTCACCACTCGCGCCGATGGACACGGTGGAGCGGCTGCAGGCCGACTACGCCGGCACGGGGCTGACGATCGGTCCGCATCCGATGGCGCTCCATCGCACCACGCTGGCCTCGCGCGGCGTGCTGCGCGCGGCGGACCTGGCGCAGACGCGGGACGGCCGGCGCGTGCGCGTGGCGGGGATGGTGATCACGCGGCAGCGGCCCGGCACGGCCAAGGGATTCGTGTTCCTGACGCTGGAGGACGAGACCGGCATCTCCAACGTGATCATCCGGCCGGACCTGTTCGACCGGCAGCGCACGGAAGCGGTGCGGATTCCGTTTCTGCTCGTGGACGGCATCCTCCAGCATCAGGACGGTGTGCGGTCGGTGAAGGCGGAGCGGCTGCAGGCGCTGCAGCAGTTGACGGCGTCGCTGGACGCGCACGACTTCTACTGACACGTGACGAAGGTCGGCTGAGGCGACCATGGCCGCGGCGTCGCCCGTTCGGCGCCGCGGCAAATCGAGCAGTCCGCCCGTCACCAACGGCCCACGTTTATCTTCCCAGCCAGGTTGAGAGGGCATCGCCTTTGGTAAGGCTCCCCGCTCGATTTGCGGATCTCCACGTCGCGTCGCCTCTCAGGTCGTCGCCACGGCCATGGTCACCTCAACCGCCCCGCGAGTCTGGTCGAGGTGCGCGATTCCTGCACGGTGGTGGCCGTTGCCCGTACGCAGAAGCAGCCGCCCGGGAACCGACCACGAACGTCGAATGGGCTCGCGGCATCGACCTGAGTCGCCAGGCCATGTTGGCATGTGACACGCGTGCGCCCCTGGCGTGCGCCTGGCCGAGTACACCCCGCGGGACCCGAGTGCGTCAGTCGTGTACACCGTCGTGCGCGACCACTTCGAGACGTTCCGGGCCGAGTCTGCGCGCCTCCGTGACGGCGATGGGCTGCCCCGGTTTGTCGAGGACGAGTTCCGGGCGTTCCTGCGGTGTGGATTCCTTGCCGGCGGCTTCGCGCGGTTCCGCTGTGGCGAGTGCAAGACGGAACGGCTCGTCGCGTTCTCGTGCAAAGGGCGGGGTTTTTGCCCGAGTTGCGGTGGGCGGCGCATGACCGAACGCGCAGCGCACCTTGTCGACTACGTGCTGCCAGACGTTCCCGTCCGGCAATGGGTCCTGAGTGTCCCCCATCGCACCCGCTACCTCTTGGCCTGGCACCACGACGCGTGCCGCGGCGTTGCGCGCATACTGCACCGGGCGGTCGAGCGGCACCTGCGTGCCTGGGCACGCGACCAGGGTCTCACCGGCCCACGAGGCGGCGGTGTCGCTGTCATTCAGCATCATCGCCACACGCGGCGGCAGAGTCTCACAGCAAGGCGACTTCGGTCTGCCGATCCGCAGTCCGTTCGGCCGCGGCACCGCGCACCTGGTGGATCTCAACGAAGATGTTCGCGAGCCACGTGGTTCGCTACTTGCATCCGCAACTTCACGGCGTGGGGGCCGTGACCCTCGCTCGACCGGGCAAGCCTGGTCGGTGCCGGAGTCATCTCGGACGACCAACGGTAAAGGGGGGAAGGATGCGATTCATGGAGTCTCTCAGGGTGCTCGCCATGGCGGCCTTGGTTGTGGCCGGGCCGGTGAGCGCGCACGCGGATTCTATCCATCTGCTGCTCCAGACGAGGGCCGACGCCGACGCGGGCAGCGAGCTGTTCCTGGCCGACTTCGCGTCGCTGGCGAGCTTTCTTGCCAGCGGCGCAGCCGGCGAAGGCGGCTCGTTCGTCGGCATCAACATCGCCAGCAACTACCAGGTCGCCGGGTTCGACATCTACCAGGACAAACCCTATCTGCTGCTCCAGACGAGGGCCGACGCCGACGCGGGCAGCGAGCTGTTCCTGGCCGACTTCGCGTCGCTGGGGAGCTTCCTCGCCAGCGGCGCAGCCGGCGAAGGCGGCTCGTTCGTTGGCATCAACATCGCCAGCAACTACCAGGTCGCCGGGTTCGACATCTACCAAG
>Ga0307505_10001292_pt1 | contig 20933 bp, 23 predicted proteins | sample 23_S_MG_FD_202183 | JGI IMG/M metagenome (GOLD analysis project Ga0307505, IMG submission 202183) | Soil microbial communities from Populus trichocarpa stands in riparian zone in the Pacific Northwest, United States - 23_S | ecosystem: Environmental > Terrestrial > Soil > Riparian zone > Trees...
ATCGGCGGCCAGCGAACCTCGCGCATCGGCCGCGACGTCATCGCCAGCGCCCTGCCCAGCGCGCTGATGTTCGAACTGTCCAACGGCAGCTGAACCGCCGCGCGCCGCCTCAGGCGATGGCGTGTGCCACGCCGGCGGCATGCGCCTGCTGGTCGGCATGGTAGCTGGAGCGCACCAGCGCACCCACCGCGGCATGGGTGAAGCCCATCTTCGCCGCCTCGGCCTCGAACATGCGGAAGGTGTCGGGATGCACGTAGCGCAGCACCGGCAGATGGTGGCCGCTGGGCGCCAGGTACTGGCCGATGGTCAGCATGTCGATGCCGTGCTCGCGCATCTCGCGCATCACCTGCAGGATCTCGTCGTCGGTCTCGCCCAGGCCGACCATCAGCCCGCTCTTCGTCGGCACACCCGGCACCGCAGCCTTGAAGCGCTTGAGCAGGTCCAGGCTGAAGGCGTAGTCCGAGCCCGGCCGCGCCTGCTTGTACAGCCGCGGCACCGTTTCCAGGTTGTGGTTCATCACGTCCGGCGGTGCGGCCTTCAGGATATCCAGCGCACGGTCCAGGCGACCGCGGAAATCCGGCGTCAGCACCTCGATGCGCGTGGCCGGCGACAGCTCGCGCACGCGCCGGATGCATTCGACGAAGTGCGCCGCGCCGCCGTCGCGCAGGTCGTCGCGGTCGACGCTGGTGATGACCACGTACTGCAGCTTCAACGCGGCGATGGTCTTGGCCAGGTTCAGCGGCTCGTCCGCGTCCAGCGGGTCGGGCCGGCCGTGGCCGACGTCGCAGAAGGGGCAGCGGCGGGTGCACTTGTCGCCCATGATCATGAAGGTGGCCGTGCCCTTGCCGAAACACTCGCCGATGTTCGGGCACGAGGCCTCCTCGCACACGCTGTGCAGCTTGTGCTCGCGCAGGATCTGCTTGATCTCGTAGAAGCGCGTGCTCGGGCTGCCGGCCTTGACGCGGATCCACTCCGGCTTCTTCAGCGCCGGCGCGGCCACCACCTTGATCGGGATGCGCGAGGTCTTGGCCTGCGATTTCTGCTTGGCGCTGGGGTCGTACGCCTGGCCATCGGCGGGTGGGAAAGGTAGGGGCATGAAAGGTTCAGGGGCTCAGTTGGGCGCTCAGCCGCTGGGCCAGCATCGGCGCCACCGTCGCCCAGTCCGTGTGCACGCCCAGTGTAGCCAGATCGACGGCGCGCAGCCCAGCATAGCCACAGGGATCGATGCGCTCGAAGGGGCTGAGGTCCATCGCTACATTGAGAGCGACACCGTGATAAGCGCAGTGATTGCTCACCTTGATGCCCAGCGCGGCGATCTTGCCCAGACCGCGGAACGGGTCACCGGCTGGCGCCGGGCCGGCCAGCGCGGCATGGCCGAAGGGGTCGTCCAGGCGCACGTAGATGCCGGGCGCGCCGCTCACGCGGTGGCCGGTGATGCCGAAGTCTTCCAGTACCTTGAGCACGGCCTGCTCCAGCCGGTAGACGTATTCCTTGACATAGATGTGCAACTGGCGCAGGTTGACCAGCGGGTAGGCCACCACCTGGCCAGGGCCGTGGTAGGTGACTTGGCCGCCGCGGTTGCTGTGCAGCACCGCAATGTCCCGCGCATCGTGCACATGTTCGGTACGTCCGGCCACGCCCAGCGTGTACACCGGCGCGTGCTCCACCAGCCACAGCTCATCCTCGGTCTGCGGCCTGCGCTGCGCGGTGAAGTCGCGCATCGCCTGCAGCGTGTCGGCATAGTCGCGCCGGCCCAGGTTCAAAACTCGCATCGGCCGCAGTGTAGAGACCGGTGATCGGCTCACTCAACGCCTGAAGGCTTGGAGCCCGCGTACCGCCGCAACGACCTTGGCGCGGCCATAGCGGGCATCGATGGCTTGGCGGTTGCGCTGCCGTTGCTCCGCCGACAGCGAAGACAAGGGCGCCGCAGGGTCGGTCTCCAACGTCTCGATGGCGAACAAGGCGACTCCCAGGTCGGCGAAAAACCCGTAGAGCGGATTGTCGCGGCGCATGTACACGGTGGCGCCCCGGTACAGCGCCGCACAGATGTTGCCGACCGCCTGCTGGCGGCGGTGGTTCATGAACACCCAGCCGCAACGCGCGATGCGCGTGTTGTAGGCTTCGATCGGCAGCCACCCGCCGATCGGCTCGAAGCGATCGCCCAGCGCTGCGCGCCCGGCCTCGACAACGGCCGGGGCATAGCCGCGCGGGGCCTTGCCGTAGCTCAGCGGCGCCACGAGCCGGCCGCCCGCCGGCACACGCTCACGCAGCAGCGACAGCGCCTCGATGTGGTTGTTGGCCGGTGAGGCGGAGTTGCCGAGCAGGACGTCGGGGCCCGCCATCGCGGGCGTGCCGGCAGCGAAGATGTCCTCGACCGTGAACGACGGGATGGCATGGTGCGCGGCACGCAAGGACGGCAGCGCCTCGCGCAGCAACCGCGCATCGGCGGGGTTGGCACTGAAGACATCGATGCGATGCGCGACCGCAAGCACGGCAGGCGCCTTCGGCGCCGCCGCGGAATCGCCGGCAAGGCGCGGGCGCAGGCCCGACCGCAATCCGTCCCACACCTGCCGCAGCGGGCCGTGGCGCACGGTGCCGTGCTGCAAGCTATCCATCAACTCGGCGGTGCGCGGCAGCAACAGGCTGCCCAAGCGCGCTTCGAGCAGTTGCATGTAGTCGCCACCGCCGGCGATCCACACCACCAGGCAGTCGGCGCGCACGTGGCGCAGCGCCGGCGCAAAGCGCGACGACATCAGGTGCACCACCAAGCAGTCGGCTGCCGCGAGATCGCGCGCGATCCACAGGCTGCGAAAGTACAGCGCGCGGCGGTGGCAGACATCTGGGGCCGGCGCGACATGGCGCAGGCCGCCGCGCCGCGCCTTGGCAACCAGGTAGCGGTTCTGCCCCGGAAACGCCTCTTCGAACAGCGACCGCGCCAGCGGCAGGAACTTCTCGTCGTTCGACAGGTGGACGATCTTCATGTGCACCGCACGAGGGCGGGCGCATCGGCGCCCGCGTTGAAGAGCAGATCGACGATCGACACCTGGTGCTCGAAGGCGCCCCACAGCTGCGGATACTCCCGGTAGGGACCGTAGTCGAACCATTCGACAGCGATGCCCTGGCGCCTGAACACCGTCTCGTCGAGATAGCCGCGCGCCGACGGGCCCGACACGTAGATCCGCGCACCGGCCTGCTCGCAGATCGAGGCCAGGCGTTCGCTGCGCCCGTCCGCCAGCGCGTAGTCCCAGGAGTTGCTCAGCCGCGTGGCGATGTGCAGCTGTGCGCACACGGCCTCGATCAGCGCCCGGTTCAACGCCGACAGGTGCGTCCAGCGGCAGCGATACAGCGGCTCCAGCCAGGCGGCCGTGGCCGCGAACGCCGGCGCGCGCCGGTAGCCGCACTCCAGCGCCTTCCAGTGCCGGCCGGCCCAGCTGCTGCCATCGATGCGCGTGTCGCGGATCGGCTGCTCGAAGCGCCCCTTCACCATCACCGGGACGGTCAGCCATTGCAGCCCGTCGGGGGTCTTGATACGGTTGCGGTTGCGCCAGTCGCGCCGGGTGTACTGCATGTCGTCGTAGAGCACGAACTCGTCCACCGAGGCGATCAGATCGAAGTAGCCCTTCCAGGGCAGGTAGTTCGACTGCAGGATGGCGATGCGCTTCAAGCACGCACCCGGCGCGGCGTGGGCGTGGCCGCATAGACCCCGTCGGCCGCGCAGTCGCCCAAAATGAGGGCCCCGGCGCCGATGATGCAGCCCGACCCGACGCTGACCTTGTCGGCCACGGTGGCGTTGGCGCCGATGAAGCAGCGCTCGCCGAGGATGGCATTGCCGCAGACGACGCTGCCCGCCGACAGCCAGGCATGGTTGTCGACGCGTACATGGTGCGACACGCCGACCTGCATGCCGATGATCACGCCGTCGCCCAGGCGAGCAAACGGCGACACCGCCGACTGCTCCCGCACCATGCAGTTCACGCCCAGGGTCACGTTGTGTGCGATGACGGCGCTGTCGTGCACGAAGCTGGGCAACGCGTAGCCCAGCGCCTGGGCCAGCTCGACGACACGCTTGCGACCCTGGTTGCGCTGCGAATAGCCTACCGCCACGAACAGGTCGTGCGTGGCCGGCGGAAAGCGGCGCCGAGCTTCGTCGAAGGCCAGCACCGGCAAACCGGCAAATCGGCTGACGGTGGCGTACTCGGCATCCACCGTGAACGCCGCCACCTGGCGACCCGCATGCTGCGAGAAGTAGTAGTGCGCCAGGTCCGGCAGCTCGCCCAGGCCGAAGATGAGCAGCGGCTTGTTCGTCATGCGGCTGCACCTTGCGCTACAGCACCACCTTGACCAGCGGATGGCTGCTCAGGCTGCGATACAGCGCATCGAGTTGCTCGCGCGAGGTGGCCGTGACGCTCAGCGTCAGCCCCAGGTACTTGCCGCCGCTGCTGGGACGCAACTGCAATGTGCGGCGGTCGTAGTCCGGATCGAACTGCAGCGCGATATCGACGATCGCCTGCGCCAGCGCCGGATCGTTGACACCCATCACCTTGATGGGGAACAGGCTCGGGTACTCGATCAGCGATGGCGCGTCTTCGGCAGCCATGGCTTCAGATCGACTGCAGCGCCTTGGCCCGCTGGTAGGCCTCGAGCAGCCGCGCGTACACCGGGCCGACCTTGCCGCGCAGCGTGCCATGGCCCACGGCCTCGCCGTCGAGCTGCGTCACCGCCAGCACCTCCTTGGTGGCCGAACTGAGCAGCAGCTCGTCGGCGCTGCGCACGTCGGCCTCGGGGATGGGGCGCAGGTTGTAGGCGATGCCCACCTCCTCACAAAGGTCGCGCAGCAGGTCGAAGCGGATGCCCTCGAGCAGGTGTTCGCTCTTCGGCGGGCCGAGCAGCGCGCCTTCGTGCACCACCCACACATTGCTCGCCGAGGCTTCGGTGAGGTAGCCGTCGCGGAACATCACCGTCTCCACCGCGCCGTGGTCGGCCGAGATCTGCCGCGCCAGCACGTTGCCCAGCAGCGAGATGCTCTTGATGTCGGCACGCTCCCAGCGGAAGTCTCGTGCCGTCACGCAGGCCACGCCGTGGTGGCGCTGCTCGGCGGTGGGCGGCTTCATCGGCGTGACCATCATGTACACCGTCGGCGTGATGCCCGCCGGCATGACATGGTCGCGCGGCGCCACGCCGCGCGTGACCTGGATATAGACCAGCTGGTCCTGGTCGCCGGTCTGTGCCGCCAGCGCGCGCACCAGATGGCGGCAGCGCTGCAGCCAGCCTTCGCGGTCGTGCGGGTTGTGAATGCGCACCTTGCCCAGGCCGCGCTGCAGCCGGGCCATGTGCTCGTCGAAGCGGAACAGCCGCTGGCCGTAGACCGGCACCACCTCGTAGATGCCGTCGCCGAAGATGAAGCCGCGGTCCAGCACCGACACCTTGGCGTCGCACACGCGCGTGTAGTCGCCGTTCAGGTAGCAGGGTGTGTCGGGCAGCGCAGCGGACATGGCGGTTCCTTCGTTGCGGCGCAGCTTAGCGGATCCACAGACGCAGCGCGTCCCAGGTGCGGCTGACGATGCCGGCCAGTTCCACCGGCTGCATCACCACCAGCGGCACCGTCGCCACCGGCGTGCCGCCGGCCGTGGTCACCTTGATCTGCCCGACCGGCTGGCCCTGCGTCAGCGGCGCGAGCAGCGGGTCGGTGCGCTCGATCTGCGTCTTGAGCTTGTCGCCCTCGCCCTTGGGCACGCTGACGAACAGCGCACCGGGCGCACCCAGCTGGGCCTCGGGCAGCTTGCCCTTCCACACCGGCACCGTCGCCATGGGCTTGCCGGCCTCGAACAGGCGCACCGCGTCCCAGGCCTGGAAGCCCCAGTTCAGCAGCTTCTGGCTTTCGGCGGCACGCGCTTCGCGCGAGGCCGTTCCCAGCACCACGCTGACCAGCCGGCGCTTGCCGTTGGGCATGTCGCGCACCGCACTGGCCACCAGGCAGTAGCGGGCGGCATCGGTGTAGCCGGTCTTCATGCCGTCCACCGTGGGGTCGCGGCCGAGCAGCAGGTTGCGGTTGTCCTGCTTGATGCGGTTGTAGGTGAACTGCCGGATCGAATACAGGGTATAGAAGTCCGGGAAGTCGGTGATGATCTTCGCGGCGATCACCGCCACATCGCGCGCCGAGGCATAGTGGCCCGGCTCCGTCAACCCGGTGACATTGCGGAACTGCGTGTTCTTCAGCCCCCAGGCCTGGGCCTGCTTGTTCATCATCGTGACGAAGACGTCGAGCGAGCCGCCCACCGCCTCGGCCAGCACCACCGAGGCGTCGTTGCCGCTTTGCACGATCATGCCCTTGAGCAGGTCGTCGACACGCGGCGTCATCGTCGTGTCGACGAACATCAGCGAGCCGCCGCCCTTGCGCTCGGCCCAGGCGCGCTGCGACACCGGCAGCGTCTGCTCCAGGCTCAGCTTCTTGTCGCGGATGGCGGCAAACACCAGGTAGGCGGTCATCAGCTTGGTCAGCGAAGCCGGGTCGGCCTGCGCATCGGCCTCGCGCTCGGCCAGCACCTGCTGGCTGTTCAGGTCGAACAGGAAGTAGCTCTGTGCCGCGATCTCGGGCGGCTGCGGGGTCTGGGCCAGGGAGCACAGGCTCGTGGCCGCGGCCACGCAGAAGGCAAGGAGTCTTTTCATCGGTACTCTGAAGCGTCGAAGACGGTAGGGTTCCCTAACGCGGCCAGGCGCCGACCACGAGGGACTTGAGCAGCGGCAGCTGCCCGTGGAAAAAATGCCCGGCGCCCGGGACCACGGTCACCGGCAGGGACTGCGGCCGCGCCCAGTCGAACACCGCCGCCAGCGGCACCACGTCGTCGCTTTCGCCGTGCACCACCAGCGTGTCCGGCGGCACCGCGGCCATGTCGAAGCGGCTGGCCGCCGGGGCGATCAGCACCAGCCGTTCGGCCGGAGTGCCATCGGCAGCCAGGCGCGCCGCGGCATTCGATGCCACGTAGGCGCCGAAGGAAAAGCCGGCCAGCAGCAGCGGCTGGCCCGCGGTACGGAAGGCACCGACCACGGCCAGTGCATCGTCGATCTCGCCCGGGCCCTCGGCCCAGGCGCCCTGCGACGCGCCGACACCGCGGAAGTTGAAGCGGACGGCGGTGTAACCGAGCTGAGTGAAGGCCCGTGCCAGTGTCTGCACCACCTTGTTGTCCAATGTGCCGCCATGCTGCGGATGCGGATGGCACACCACCGCCAGACCGCGCGGTGTGCCGGCCGGTGCGTCGATCGCACATTCGAGGGCTCCGCTGGGCCCGGCGATGCTGCGGCGCTGCGTGTGCGCGTTCATTCGCGGCGCTCAGCGCCCCACCTCCGGCGGCATCAACAGTCGCTCGACCACCTGACCGTTCTTCAGGTGCGAATCGACGATCTCGTCGATGTCCTGCTGGTCCACGTAGGTGTACCAGACGGCCTCGGGGTAGACCACGGCCACCGGACCGCCCGCGCAGCGGTCCAGGCAGCCGGCCTTGTTGACACGCACGCCGCCCGGCCCGGCCAGGCCGGCCGCCTTGACGCGCGACTTGCAGCGGTCGAAGCCCGCCTGGGCATCGTGCTGCGCGCAGCAGGCCTCGCCGTTGTCGCGCTGGTTCAGGCAGAAGAAGATGTGGTGGCGGTAGTAGCTCAAGAAGGTCCTTCGTGGCGCGTTGGCCAGGGCGGAATTGTAGGCAGCGTGGCAATCACCTCATCAATCACCGCGGGCGGCGCCCAGCCGGCTCAGCAGCCAGATCATCGCCGCATAGGGCCACAGCCAGCCGATCCACAGCGCCAGCCCGTTGAAGCGGATGAAACGGCCCTGCTCCCAGCTCTGCAGGCTGTGTGCAAAGTACGGATCGACCGGCGCCTGGCTGACCAGCACCACCAGCGCGCCGAGCACCGCCAGGCCCAGGCCCGCCGCGGCGCGCGGTTCGAGCAGCGCACACAGTGCCGCCAGCAGCGTGCCCAAGGCCAGCGCCGGCAGCGTCTGCGGCGTGACCCAGGCCAGCGCGTTGGCCGGGCCGAAGCTGAGCGCGGTGGACAAGGTGGTGATAGCCACGCCCAGCACCGGCAGTCCCAGCACTATCGCGGCGCGGCGCCAGCCGCGGCGCGCCACGCTGAAAGCCACCAGGCATGGCGCCAGCACGCCCAGCAACTGCACCAGGCCATCGGACAGCGGCGGCAGCGGCTGCGGCTGCACCCAGGCCGATGGCTCCTCCAGCATCGCAGCCAGCCCTTGTGCCCAGGCCATGTCGTCGAGCAGATCCGCCAGCGCGCCACGCAGTTGCCGCGCGACATGGCCCACGCCCAGCGGCACCGGCGTGGGGAACAACAGACCCACCGGCCACAAGGCCAGCAGGCTCAGGCCGCCGGCACTGTCGCGCAGGAACCAGCGCTCGCGCATGGCCTGCCAGCGCTGCAGCAAGCCCAGCGCATGCATCAGCGCCGCCAGCGCCGCACCGGCGGCAGCGCCGGCGCTGTTCAGGGTCCAGTCGACCCGCGAGGGCACGCGCCGCGGCAGGAACTGCTGGGTCACCTCGGTCAGGTAGGACAGCGCCGAAGCCGCAATCACCGCCAGCAGCGCAGAGCGCCAGGCGGTGCGCCCGCTGCGCACCTGGGCCACATAGAGCAGCACGCCCAGCGGCATGTAGCCGAGCACGTTGGACCAGACATCGAAGGGGTCGCGCCATGGCGGCCAGGGCAAGGCCAGCAGCGCACCCAGCGACGGCCCGGGCGGCCAGCGCCAACCGCTGAACGGGTACAGGCTGGCATACAGCGCCAGCGCCGCGTAGACCAGGGCCAGCGGCGCCGCCGAACTGCGTTGGCGCAGGGACGGGGTCACCGATCAGAGAAGGGCTTGACGACCACCAGCACCACGATGGCCGCGAACAGCAGCACCGAACTTTCGTTGAACACCCGGAACCAGCGCTCGCTGCGCTGGCTGGTGCCCTGCTCGAAGCGGCGCAGCAAGCGCCCGCAGGCATGGTGATAGCCCAGCACCCCCAGCACCAGCGCCAGCTTGGCATGCATCCAGCCGTTGCCCGCGCCCAGTCCGACGCCGTAGCCCAGCCACAGCACCAGGCCGAGCAGCAGCGCCGGCAGCATCAGCAGGCCGCTGAAGCGATAGAGCTTGCGTGCCATCAACAGCAGCCGGGCGCGCTCGGCAATGCTGTCGGGCGCGGCCATCGCCAGGTTGACGAACAGCCGCGGCAGGTAGAACAGGCCGGCAAACCAGCTGGCGACGAAGACGATGTGAAAGGCCTTGACCCAGAGATACCCGCTGCCCATCGGCCGATTATCGGGCGCTGAACGAAAAAGGCCCCGGCACGAGGCCGGGGCCGGCAAGCCTTATCGCTGTCAACACGCTAAGGCACCTGCTCAGGGAGGAAAAGCAGGGAATGACCACCTTGCGGCTATCATTCATTGTCCACTTTAGCAGAGGTGAAAGCCTTTGTGACAGAGCACTTTCCCCGACCCTTGGCGGCCTTCGGCCACCGCAGCACCAGGACAGCCGCCGTGTTCACGCTCCCGCCCTTTCCGGCCAGCCGCCCGCGGCGCCTGCGCCGCGACGCCTTCACCCGTGCGCTGGTGCGCGAGCACCGTCTGGCGCCGCAGGACCTGATCCTGCCGGTGTTCGTGCTCGACGGCAGCCAGCAGACGCAGGACGTGCCCAGCATGCCTGGCGTGCAGCGGCGCAGCGTCGACCGGCTGTACGCCGCAGCCGAGGAATGCGTGGCGCTGGGCGTACCGGTGATGGCACTGTTCCCGGTGATCGAGCCCTCGCTGAAGACACCCGATGGCCGCGAAGCCACCAACCCGGCCGGGCTGGTGCCGCGTGCGGTGCGCGAGCTGAAAAAGCGCTTCCCGGAACTGGGCATCCTGACCGACGTCGCGCTCGACCCCTTCACCAGCCACGGCCAGGACGGGCTGCTCGACGACAGCGGCTACATCGTCAACGACCCCACCGTGGCCGTGTTGACCGAGCAGGCGCTGGTACAGGCCGAGGCCGGCGTGGACATCGTCGCGCCCAGCGACATGATGGACGGGCGCATCGGCGCGATCCGCGCGGCGCTGGAAGCGCGCGGCGCGATCCACACGCGCATCATGGCCTACAGCGCCAAGTACGCCAGCGCCTTCTACGGGCCCTTCCGCGACGCTGTGGGCTCGGCCAGGAACCTGGGCAAGAGCGACAAGAAGGTCTACCAGATGGACCCGGGCAACAGCGACGAGGCGCTGCGCGAGGTGGCCCTCGACCTGGCCGAAGGCGCGGACATGGTGATGGTCAAGCCCGGCATGCCCTACCTGGACATCCTGCGCCGCGTCAAGGATCAGTTCCGCGTGCCCACCTTCGTCTACCAGGTCAGCGGCGAATACGCGATGCTCAAGGCTGCCGCCGCCAACGGCTGGCTGGAGCACGACGCGGTGATGATGGAATCGCTGCTGGCCTTCAAGCGCGCCGGCGCCGACGGCGTGCTCAGCTACTTCGCACTGGACGCGGCAAGGCTGCTGCGCCGCTGAGCCGGCGCGTCGCGCATGCGTGTCTTCCACGTCGGCGCAGAACAGTTCGTCGAGCTCGACGCGATGCCGGCGGCCTTGCCGGCGAGCGGCTTCCTGTGGATCGGCAGCGCTCGCCGCGAGTTCGAGATCGGCGTCGCCGACATCCAGAACCGCCTGCAGGCCTGGACCGGCGGACAGCTGGTCGACTTGCATGTGCGCGACCTGCTCAGCCAGCAGCTGCCGTCGTACTTCGACAGCACCTCGTGGTACGACCTGTTGGTCTTCCGCCGGCTGGCGGTGGGCGCGGGCAGCCAGGCCGACGACCCGCCCGGCTCGCTGGCCGCGGCGCGCAAGGTGCTGGAGTCCATCGACACCAGCCCGGTCGGCTTTGCCGTCTTCGACCGCGTGCTGCTCACCGTTCACCCCACCGACTGCGCGGTGCGCGACTTCTTCGCACAGCGGCTGCAGCAGGCCGGCGGCGGTGACGCGCGCGGCCAGGGCCGGCTGCCCACCAGTCCGGCGGACCTGATGCTGCGCATGGCCAACCACATGGTCGACGGCTATCTGGAGTTGCGCCGGCAGCTGACGCGGCAACTGGGCACGCTGCAGAACGAACTGCTCGACCCGAAGAGCCGCTTCGACGACTGGAAGGTGCTGCTCGATGCGCGCAACACCTTGCACATGCTGGAAGACACCTGCGAAGACCAGGGCAGCGCAGTACAGGAGTGGATCGACGCGCTCGACGACTGGCCGGCCGAAGCCGACGCCGGCGCGCGCCACGAGCGCGAGTTGCTGCGCCTGCGCTCGCGCGACGTGCTGGAACACATCGAGCGGGTGCTGACGCATGTGCGCCGGCTCGAACATTCGGCCGAGGTGGCGGTGCAGATGCACTTCTCGGCGCTGGGCCACCGCACCAACGACATCATGCGCACGCTGACGGTGCTGACCGCCATCTTCCTGCCGCTGAACCTGATCACCGGCTTCTTCGGCATGAACTTCGATACGCTGCCGCTGATCCACTCGGCCACCGGTATCTGGACCGCCGTCGGCGCGATGGCTGCCGTGGGCGTGGGGCTGGTCGTCTACTTCAGGCGCAAGCGCTACCTGGGCACGAGTTCGCGCAGGTGAGGCCTCAGCGGCCGTAGGGGTCGTCGAAGCCCAACGCGACCAGCAGCTGCGTCTCGCGGGCTTCCATCGCCTCGGCGTCGGCCTGCGAGGTTTCGTGGTCGAAGCCCTGCGCGTGCAGCGTGCCGTGCACCAGCAGATGCGCGTAGTGGGCCTGCAGCGGCCGATCTGAGGCCATCGCCTCGCGCTCGACCACCGGCGCGCACAGCACCAGGTCAGCCAGCACCTGTGGCTCGCGCGCGTAGTCGAAGGTCAGCACGTTGGTGGCGTAGTCCTTGCCGCGGTAGTCGCGGTTCAGGCTGCGGCCTTCGTCCTCGTCGACGATGCGCACGGTGATCTCGCCCGGCGCCAGCAGCGCAGCCCGCACCCAGCGCGCCACGCGGTGCCGCGGCAGCAGCGCGCGGTGCCGCGCATCGGGCATCTGCAGCGAAAGGCGCAGCTGCGGCAGCGGCATCGCTCAGGCGGCGTCGCCGCGCGCCGCGTCGTAGGCCTGCACGATGCGCGCCACCAGCGGGTGGCGTACCACATCGGAGGCATCGAACTGCGTGAAGGCCACGCCTTCGACGCCGGCCAGCACCGCCTGCGCCTCGACCAGGCCGCTGGTGCGGCCCCTGGGCAGGTCGATCTGGCTGACGTCGCCCGTGACCACGCAGCGCGAGCCGAAGCCGATGCGCGTGAGGAACATCTTCATCTGCTCGGAGGTGGTGTTCTGCGCCTCGTCGAGGATGACGAAGGCATGGTTCAGCGTGCGCCCGCGCATGAAGGCCAGCGGCGCCACTTCCAGCAGCCCCTTGTCGAAGGCCCGCGTGACGCGCTCCAGGCCCATCAGGTCGTACAGCGCGTCGTACAGCGGCCGCAGGTAGGGGTCGACCTTCTGCGCCATGTCGCCGGGCAGGAAGCCCAGGCGCTCGCCGGCCTCGACCGCCGGGCGCGTCAGCACGATGCGCTGCACCGTATTGCGCTCCAGCGCATCCACCGCGCAGGCCACCGCGAGAAAGGTCTTGCCGGTGCCGGCCGGGCCGATGCCGAAGCTGATGTCGTGCGTCAGCATATGGCGCAGGTACCGCAACTGGTTGGGCGTGCGCGCCGCCAGGTCGCTGCGGCGCGTGTGCAGCACGATGCGGCCGGCGTCGGGCGTCGCGGCTGGTGGCTGCGGCTGGCGCAGCGCATGCTGCAGCGCCTCGGCCTCGATCGGCTGTGCCGCACCCTCGTACAGCCGCTGCAGCAGGGCCAGCGCCGCATCCGCCGCGGCGCGCTCGCCTTCGATGCGAAAGCGCTCGTTGCGACGCGAGATCTTCACGCCCAGCGCGCGTTCGATGGTGCGCAGATGCTCGTCGAGCGCGCCGCACAGGTGCGACAGCCGGGCGTTGTCGGTGGGCGTGAAGGCGTGGCGGAGGATCACGGCGCGTGGCCTGGGGCCGTCGAAGCGGAACAAGCGCACATTGTCGCCCTGCCATGTGCACGCCGCCCTCCGGCACAATCCTTGTTGCGATGCAGCGCCCCTGTCCCCCGACCGCCGCCCGGTCCCTGTCGCGCGGCCTGTCCCAGTGGCTGCTGTGCCTGGGCCTGCTGTGGCTGGCCGCGGCCGGCGCAGCGGCACAAAGCGTGAATGTCCATGCCGCGCAGGCGGTGGTCTCCGACAGCCCCAGCTTCCCGGCCGGCGCGTCGGCACCGCTGGTCGACCTGCCCGACGATTGGTCGCTCAGCCGCCCCGGCAGCAGCGGGCCGGTGTGGTACCGCCTGAGCTTCACCGCGCCCGGCCTGCGCGAAAGCGGCGACCTGCTCGCGCTGTACATCGAACATGTGTGCACCAACCTCGAGGTCTACCTCAACGGCCAGCTGGTGCACAGCGGCGGGCGGATGAGCGAGCCCATCACGCAGAACTGCAACCACCCGCAGCTGATCAGCCTGCCGGCGGCGCTGATCGCGCCGGGGCTGAACGCGCTGGACCTGAAGGTGGTCGGCCATGCACTGCCGTACGTGGCCTCGCGCCACCGCGCCGGCGCGCTGTCGGCGCTGGAGATCGGCCCGAAGTCGCTGCTGTCCGGCAAGTACGAGCGCCGGCTGGCGCTGAACGTCACGGTGCCGCAGGCGCTGAGCGCGACGCTGCTGCTGATGGGCGGCTTCATGTTCGTGCTCGGCTGGATCAACCGCCGCGAGAGCCACCTCGCCTACTTCGGCGCCCTGTCGATCGGCTGGGCCCTGGTCGAATCACGGCTGTGGCTGCGCAACCTGCCCTTCGACAATGCCGCGGCCGAGCTGCTGCTGTGCTCGCTGCTGCCGCTGCTGACCTGGGCCAGCGTGCAGTTCCTGCTGCGCTACGCGCAGTTCCGCCAGCGCTGGATCGACATCGCGCTGCCCTTGCAGAGCGCGCTGATGCCGGCGAGCCTGCTGCTCGCCGGCCCGATGCACCTGTATGCGATGGCCAGCTTCTGGTACGTGCTGCTGGCCTTGCAGACGCTGGCCGCGGCCGTGTTCTACCTGCGCACGCAGTACCGTGCACGCAAGCGTTCGTTCTGGCCGATGGCGCTGTTGCTGTGCATCGCCACCGTCGCGCTGGCGGTGGAATACGCGGCGCAGAAGTTCGGCATCCGCGGGGTGCTGACGCAGCTGGCGCAGATCGCCACGCCGGTGATGATGGTTCTGGTGGGCCTGCGCCTGCTGCAGCAGCACGGGCGCGCGCTGCAGGCGGCCGAGGAAAGCAAGGCGCATCTGGAGATGCGCATCCGCGAGGCCACCGCCGAGATCGAGCGCAACTTCGCGCAGCTGGCCGAGCTGCGCGTTGAAAAGGTCACCGAGCGCGAGCGCAAGCGCATTGCCGCCGACCTGCACGACGACCTGGGCGCCAAGCTGCTGACCATCGTGCACACCAGCGAATCCGAACGCATCAGCACGCTGGCGCGCGAGGCGCTGGAGGAGATGCGCCTGTCGGTGCGCGGCCTGACCGGCAAACCGGTGCAGCTGATCGACGCGCTCGGCGACTGGCGCGCCGAAGTGGTGTCGCGGCTGGGCCAGGCCGGCATCGAGGCCGACTGGAGCGCGCCGGTGGAAGAACTGCCGCAGACGCTGTCGGCACGCGCCTTCGTGCAGACGACGCGCATCCTGCGCGAGGCGGTGAGCAACGTCATCAAGCACAGCGGCGCCACCCATTGTTCGCTGAGCTGCGCCATCGCCGACGGCGACCTGCAGGTCATCGTGCGCGACAACGGCAACGGCATCCCGATGGAACTGGACGGCCGGCTCGACCGCGGCCATGGCATGGCCAGCATGAAGCACCGCGCCAAGCAGCTGCAGGGCCAGTGCCTGGTGGAATCGGGCCCGGGCTACGGGACCGTGATACGCCTCACGCTTCCGCTGAACCGCGCCACCGAGACGGCCTGATGCACTGGTAGCATGAATTTCCACTAGCCCGGAGCATCGCCATGACCAACATCCTGCTCCTGGAAGACCTGCCCGAAATACGCGCCTGGTTGAGCAGCCTGGTGATGCAGGTCTTCCCCGACGCACAGATCGCCGAGGCCGCGCGCGTGCACGACGCGCTGGGCCTGGTGTCGGCGATCAAGTTCGATCTGGCGCTGGTCGACCTGGGCCTGCCCGACGGTTCCGGCGTCGACGTGGTCAGTGCGCTGCGCGAACACCAGCCCGAAACGCAGAGCGTGGTCGTGACCATCCACGACGACGACGACCACCTGTTCCCTGCGCTGCAGGCCGGCGCCTTCGGCTACATCCTGAAGGAGCAGGCGCGCGAACTGATCATCGAGCAGCTGCAGCGCATCAGCCAGGGCGAGCCACCGCTGTCGCCGTCGATCGCACGCCGCGTGATGGCCTACTTCGCCGCCAAGTCCAAGCCGCAGGCGATGTCGGCCTCGTCGGCGTCGGTGCCCCATGTGTCGCTGACAGAGCGCGAGACCGAAGTGCTGCTGCGCGTGGCCAAGGGCTACACGCTGCCCGAGATCGGCCAGCAGCTGACGCTGTCGCGCCACACCATCGCCGACTACGTCAAGCAGATCTACCGCAAGCTCAACGTCAGCTCGCGCGCCGAAGCCGCGCTGGAAGCGCAGCGCATGGGCCTGTTCGGCCGGTAGCACGCGCGCCGCGGCCGCAACGCACATCGTGCGTTGCGGCGCAGGCTCATATCGCGTCAGCGATGTGAAGGCGGCGTCAGCCGCTGTGCCGTAGCCATAATGGCCGCATCATGATCGGACGGCTCACGGGCGTGATCGCGGAGAAGTCGCCCCCGCAGGTGCTGCTCGATGTCAACGGCGTCGGCTACGAGCTCGATGTACCGATGAGCAGCTTCTACAACCTGCCGGCGCTGGGCGAGCGCACCACGCTGCTGACGCACTTCGTGGTGCGCGAGGACGCGCAGCAGCTCTTCGGCTTTCTCACGCACGACGAGCGCAGCACCTTCCGCCAGCTGGTCAAGATCAGCGGCGTCGGCCCGCGCACCGCGCTGGCCATCCTGTCGGGCCTGAGCGTGGTCGAACTGGCCGGCGCCGTGTCGCGCCAGGAAAGCGGCCGCCTGGTCAAGGTGCCGGGCATCGGCAAGAAGACGGCCGAGCGGCTGCTGCTCGAACTGAAAGGCAAGCTCGGCCCCGATCTCGGCCAGCCGGCGGCGGCCGCGGTCAGCGACACGCAGGCCGACATCCTGCAGGCGCTGCTGGCGCTGGGCTACAGTGAACGCGAAGCGGCGGCGGCGCTGAAGGCACTGCCGCCGGACATCGCCGTCAGCGACGGTATCAAGCTGGCACTGAAGGCGCTGAACCGCTAGTGCTTCTTGTGGCCGCTGCTGTCGGCCAGCGCCTTCACCGGCGCCTTGACTTCGACGCTCTCGCGCTTGCCGCCCGCGCCTTCGATGACCAGCGTCAGCGGCACGGACTCGCCGGCCTTCAGCTCCTGCTTCAGGTCCATCAGCATCACGTGGTAGCCGCCCGGCTTCAGCTCCACGGCCTTGCCGGCCGGCAGCTCCAGGCCCGCGACGGCGCGCATCTTCATGACGTTGCCGTCCATCACCATCTCGTGCACTTCGGCGACGCCGGCCACCGGCGACGAGACCGACACCAGCTTGCCGCCGGAAGTGGAAGTGATCTGGCCGAACATGCCGGTGGCCTTCTGGCCGGCCACCGTGCCGCGCACCCACGGGTCCTTGACGGTGGTCTGGGCCTGCACGCCAAAGGCGCCGAGCGCGGCAAGCAGGACAAGCGTCTTCTTCATGATGATCTCCTTGATCGAGTCCAGATCTTATGGGGCCTGTCGGCCCCCAGGTGAATGCCCTGCCATGGTGTCACCATGAGCCGGACAACAGCCAAGGCGCCGTCCACACGGCGCGCAGCATCACGAACGGATTGTGATCACCGCCCGTGCGTTCGGAGCCGACTTCGGCACTCAGGCGCCATGCCGGGTCGAGGCGGTAGGCCAACGCCGCCGTCACACGTCGAGCGGGCCAGTTGGGCACGAGACCCGCCTCGCCAGCCACCAGTGCCGCGCCGGGGCCGGACAGCCTCTGGGTGGCGCTCAGTGCCTCCAAGCGGACGGCCAGTTGCCAGTTGTCACGCCAGTCCCAAGCCGCGTCGATCCAGCCGCCCAAGGTCTTTCCGTGATAGCGGGCGTTGCCGTTCTGCGAATACAAGGATCCCTGCTCATCGCGCCACAACGCGGCGGCGGTCACGACGACAGGCCATTCGTGGGGCGCCCAGCTCAGGCTGCCGCCGAGCAGGTTGACACGTCCATCGAAGCACACCAGGCCCGTCAGGCTGAGCTCGCAGTTCGGCACGTCATGCGTGTGGCCCGTGTTCGTGTCGCCACGGGCATAGCTGCCACGACCGGTGGGCTGCAGATAGGCAAAGAACCCGCCGACTTCAATATCGGCGTGCGCCAGCTGCATGTGCAGCGACGGCACCAGCGGCAGGTCTCCCCCGCCAGGAAATCCGGTGCCGCGCCAGACGCCCACGTCGACCTGGCGCAGCAGCGAATCGTCCGTGCCGCGCCATGTCAACGCGACACCTTCGTCGTACCAGTCGTTGTCGAGCGAAGCCCGCTTGACCAGCGGGAGCAGCGAGAAGCGACCGAAGTCGCCCGCATCCGACAGCACGCTGCCCATCGGCACCTTGGTGCGACCCGCGCCCAGCGTCAGCAGCGCTGCCTGGGTGGCCCATCGTGCCTGCACCCAGGCCGCCTCCAGGTGCGCGGATTCGCCTGCGTGCCAGCCTGCAGCCAGGTTCGCACCGAACAGCTCGTTGACTCTCAGACCCACGCCGATGACCGCATGTTCGAGGCCCAGGCCGCGCTGGTCGGGAGCGTTCTCTCCGGTATCCAGCACCCCCGGCAGCGTGGCAGACGGAATGGGATCCTTCGCACCGATGGCGGTCACCGCCACGCCGGCACCGACGCGCCAGCCGGGCGTCTCGGGCACGGGATCGGCAGCGACATCGTGGGCCGCGCTCGGCGACACCTGGGCCAGCCCCGCGACGGCGAAGCCCAGGCAGCGCAGGCTCAGCCTACTTCGCAGCGAAGGGGTCGGCATGTTTGGGGTCGTTGAGGAAGTCGGCGTCCGTCAAGGTCTGCAGGAAGGCGACCAGGTCGGCCTTGTCCTGCTCGCTCAGCCGGATCAGCGCGACCAGCCCGCTCTTGAAGGGATTGGCCCTGCCGTCGCCGGCCAGCGGGCCGCTGCTGACGTGGCGTCCGCCGGCGGCGTAGAAGTCGAGCACCTCGGGCAGCGTGCCGATCGAGCCGTCGTGCATGTAGGGCGCGGTCACGCCGACATTGCGCAGGCTCGGCGCGCGGAACCTGCCCATGTCAGCGGGCTGGAAGCTGCTCTCGAAGAGCCCCCGGTTCGGCGCGGGGAAACCGCCTTTGCCATCGATGTTGTACAGGCCGGTGTTGTGGAACGGCGTTTCGACAAAGCCGGGCCGGCTGCCGGCATGCACGATCTGGTCGTTGAGGTTGAAGCTGCCATGGCAATGGAAACACTCGGCCTTCTCGCCGAAGAACAGCACACGCCCACGCTCCTCGGCGTCATTCAGGGCAGCTTGTCCCTGGCGGTACTGGTCGAACCTGCTGCGGCCGGAGATCAGCGTGCGCTGGAAGCTGGAAATGGCCTTGCCCACGTTGCCCCAGCCGAAGGGGTCCGCGTCCTGCGCAAAGGCCGCGGCAAACCTTGCCACGTAGACCGGATCGTCGCGCAGGCGCTGCATCACCTCGGCCTGGTTGGCTTCGTTCAGGCCCATCTCCACCGGGTTGGTGCCGAACAGCGGCACGAGCAACTGCGCTTCCAGCGACACCAGCGCCGGGTTGGCCCAGGTGAGCGTGGCGTTGTAGGTCACGTTGGCCAGCGACTGGGCATTGCGCGGATGCGGCTCGCCCGTGGAGCCGATGGAAGTCGGGCGACCGTCGCTGAAAGCAAGCTCGGGTCGATGGCAGCTGGCGCAGGACTGCCGGCCATTGCCGGACAGCCGCTTGTCATAGAACAGGAAGCGCCCCAGCTCCACCTTGGCTGCCGTCAACGGGTTGTCGTCGGGCGTGCGCGGCGGCGGGAAATGGGCGGGCAGTTCGAGCACAACGCCGCCAGGCGGCGGGGCGGACGACGTGGGGTCGGTCACCGTCGTCTCCCCGCCGCCGCAGGCCGCCAGGCCCACTGCCACACACAGCAGCCCGGCCAGGCGATGGCACCAGCTCACCGCTCGACCGCCTTGAAGACCAGCTGCCCTGCGCCGCCGTCGATCGGCAAGCCGGTGGCCTGGGCGATCTTCAGTGCACTGAACATGGGCACGCAGTCCGGGTCGTCGAGCGCCGACATACAACCCGACGCCGTGCCGGGAGTGTTGGTGGTGACCTCGCTGCCCGCCAGCAAAGCCTGCACGTCGATCACGATCTTGTGCAGCTTGGGGTTGAAGGGCGTGGCCGGCTCGCCCAGCGTGAACCCCATGCGGTTGGGGATGGCGCAACTTGCGGCCTGGCCCGCGGCAGGGTCGCCCGTGCAGCCGAGCGCGCCCAGATGGGCCGTGAAGACCGGCGCAGGCCAGGTGGGTGCGGTGCTCCGATTCGGGTCGGTGACCTCGATCTTCGCGAAGATGCGCCCCGTGGTCCAGTTCCAGCCCAGGCTGGGGGAGGTCAACGCCAGCGGCGTGTCCGGCGCGAAGGGGTCGAGATGGTTCAACGACTCCGGCACGCCCATGTTCATCTTGACGGCGACATACTCGCCCGCCGGCACCGTGCCGTTGATCACCGAGTTCATGGCGGTGGTGCCGCCGGCGCAGGTGCCAGTGGCGTCTTCCAGGTCGATCAGCGTGAGCGTGTCACTGCCGCTCCTGGCGTTCCAGTTGTCATGGGTCGCGATCGTCAAGACCAGCGGCACTTCAGTCCCGTCGGCTTTGACGAAGCTGACATTGGCGATGTGGAAGCGCAGGTCCTGCAGCCGCGCGGCCACACTGCCCGTTCCCAGGCCGGCAATGCTGCTGGCGCAGTTGACCGCTGCGCTGCCGGCGCGTGCCTCGAACTGCAGGTTGACGGCGCCGCCGCCGAAGCCGGAGAAGGGCGAGCCCGACTCGCCGTCGCTGCCCCCGCCACAGGCACCGAGGGCCGCGAGGAGGGAAAACAGGGTGTATCGCAGTGAACTGTTCATGGGCTTGCTTGAGGATGTGGGGGACCGGTCTGCCGGTCTGGACAAAGAGTCGATGCCACACGGCGTGGACCGACCCGGCACTTGCCGAGTCAGGACGCCATGCCGAGCCGGGCATGGCGATGGCAGGCATCACGGATCGATGAATTCAGCGTGAGCTGGTGTCAGGCGGGGCGCATGGCGCGCCACCGGATGACATGCGCCGCTCAATGCGACGCAGCCTTCGCGTGAAACGCGAATCAGGCGGTCCGGGGAGGACCGCGCGGCTGCGCGGATGCCCACGAGAACAGGGTTCGCGGCGCGTGCAGGAACAGCGGTGGCTTGGCGCCACCCGCCGGTGGCTGCAACTGCAGCTGCAGCACGGTCGGCGGCAACCCGGTCATCGACATCGCCCTTGAACAGTATGGGCAGTCTTCGATGGGGTCGACCGCCGCCGGCAGCTCCGTGTCGGCCGGTGCCCCATCGAGCTGCACCCACTGCAGGCCTCGCGGCGTGCAGATCTCGGCCAGGCTGCTCTTGCCGCCTTGCGCGAAGTTCAGCGCATGGGCAAACGTGGGTAGCTGCGCCAGCGCCAGCATGGCCGTGAGGGCCAGCCAGACGAAGCCTCGCAACTGCTTGCGCACGGTGAACATGCCATGAGTATAGGACCGCGCCCCGCAGGCGCAGGGGTCGCGATAATCGCTGCATGGCC